>MPLX02097319.1_pt1 | contig 13470 bp, 10 predicted proteins | sample 1617341 | NCBI WGS metagenome assembly MPLX02 (sample SAMN05944804, study PRJNA350692) | marine metagenome | biome: marine; feature: ODZ; material: water; isolation source: 120 m water sample filtered on 0.2 um supor filter | place: Pacific Ocean | collected 2012-04-08 | depth 120m m | reverse complement strand
CTCCCAAAATTGTCTTTTACATTGATGTTGGCTCCGCTATCAATGAGAAATTCTGCAACGTTGTATTTCCCCTTGACGACCGCCCAGTGCAGCGCCGTCAATCCCTCTTCGTCCCGGTAGTTGATATATTCTCCCCCGGCAAGGTGATTCCTGACTGCATCAATATCACCCTTTGCGGCGGCATCGTGGAGCGGGGCTGCCATCGCCGAGGCCAGGACGGGGACCGTCGCCAGGACCCATATTCCAAAGAAGCGGGCAAGCCGGGAACGGATCATTTGTTTGGGGGGACGTAAACGTTAACCATTCAATTGTCTAAGGTCAACTGCTCGAAAACCCTTACTAATTCCTCGGTATCCCAGTCTCGCGCACCGAGGGCCTTGTGCAGAATAATGCCATCCTTACCCACGATAAAGGTGTTCGGTAACCCGGCGGTTTTGTACTTCTTCCTGGCCACCTTGCTTCCCGGGTCCAGCAGCACGGGGAATGTCAGGTTATATTCTTTCAGGTAGGGTTTAATCAGCGAAGTGTCCTGATCCACGCTTATGGCAAGCATTTCAAAATCCAAACCCTTGAACTGCCGGTACAGTTTCTCCATGGAAGCCATTTCCGTTTTGCAGGGAACACACCAAGTGGCCCAGAAATTGATGAACACCACCTTCCCACGGTAATCGAACAGTTGAATTTTTTCGCCCCCGAGAGACCATAAGTCAAACGCCGGAGCAAAAAAATTTTTTTCGGGATATTCCATTCCCGACGATGGGCCCAGTGGCCCATCAAGAGCGCACCGAAAACCCCGGCGGCTGACCCGGGTGTTATGCGCCCAACTTCGGCCCGCGATACGCATACCGCTCGCATTATTGCCAAAAGACCCGCCGCGGATAGCTCTTCGATGCCCCTTGACCGGACCTTTCGGGTTCCGGCGCGGAACGTTCTGATAATAATTCTTGTTATACCAGTCTGAAACCCACTCCCACACATTCCCCGCCATGTCGTGCAGACCGTATCCGTTGGGAGGATAACTTCCCACCGGGGCAGTGGTCTTGTAGCCATCATCAAACTGGTGAGCCTTCGCGTAGTTTTTGCAATTGACATCGCAAAAGTTGGCCTTGTGGGATTCCACTTCATTGCCCCAGGGGTAAATGGTATTCACTTTTCCCCTCGCCGCTTTTTCCCACTCGGCTTCCGTCGGCAACCGTTTCCCAACCTTCCCACAGTATTCATTCGCCTCGGGCCAATTCACCTTTTCCACGGGAAGGTTTGCTCCCTTGTACCTTGAAGGGTTTTTCCCTATGATCCGCTCGTACTTTTCTTGTGTCACTTCGTATTTGTCCATGTAGAACGCGTCGATCCAAACCTCATGCACCGGGGCCTCGTGTCGATACCATTCCGGCTCACAACTTTTGGCGTGTTTCAGGCACTCCTGGTACCCGGTGTCGGGGTCCATTCCCGCGGTGAAATCACCCGCCGGGATGAGAACCATGTCCTCGGTCAGTTTTGTTTTTTTTACGGGGGCCGGGTTTGGGTCCGCCAGCGCGGCGTATTGCTCTCCGGCTGGGGGAAGCTCGCTGCCTGAGAGGATCGAGGGAACCAACAACAGGAAGGAAACAACAAAAGATAGAAAGTATCTTGAGCTTAACGTTGAAAGGTGTTTTCGCATTTCCAAACTCCTCGAAAATCCACCCATCAACAAGTTAAAAAAACAAAATCAAATGATGGGAACCAGGACTAAACCTCACTCTCCTCAACGCTCTCTTCAACGTCCTCTTCAACGTCCTCTTCAACGTCCTCTCCAACGCTCTCTCCCCGGAAATACGCCATAATGCCCGTTATCCCCTGCTCAACAATTTTAGCGGGAGGATCGGTCAGGGGGTTATCATACAAAGTCAGTTCATCCAATTTGGTCAGGTCTGCAATCTCTGGCGGAAGGGAGGTCAGCTTGTTGCCTACCAGTTCAAGCCTTTCCAGACCGGTCAGACTTCCAATTTCTGGGGGCAGGGTCGTGATTTGGTTTTCTTCCAGATAAAGTTCTCGAAGACTAGAGAGCCTTGCCAGGTTGGGGGGAAACTCGCTAATTTGGTTGTTCCCAAAGTTAAAGACCTCCAAGCTGGAAATATTTCCAATTTCCAGGGGTAAACCGGTGAGTTGGTTGCCGCTCACGTCCAACAATTTTAAATGTTTGAGTTTTCCGATCTCACCCGGAAGGGAGTTCACCTGGTTGATACTCAGGTCGAACTCCGTCAGGCTACTGAGATTTTCAATCTCGGGCGGCAGAGTGGCAAACCGGTTCTCTCCGATGGAGAGGTATTGAAGGTTACCCAGCTTCCAGAACTCTTGAGGCAGGGCCCCTAACTGGTTTCCGTCAAGATTAAGCTCGATCAAATTGACAAGCCCGCCTATCTCCGGTGACAGGCTCGTAAAATCGTTACGATCCAGGCTAAGCTTTCGAAGTTTAGCGAGTTTTCCAATCTCTGGCGGTAGCGTGGTTAAGTTATTGATACCCAGGTCCAGCACTTCCAGATTGACAAGGTTACCAATCTCCGGCGGCAACGTGGTGAGTTCATTGTCAGAAAGTGAAAGATGTTGGAGGTTGGTGAGTTTTCCAATCACCGGCGGCAACTGGGTGAATTCGTTGAAATCAAGATTTAGCCTCACCAAGTTTGTGAGATCCCCGATCTCCGGCGGCAACTCTGAAGCGTCGGCCCTTGAGAGGTCAAGCTCCTTATGATTTCCTTCCAACGCTTCTTTTATGTCTTGAGCCAATTCGGATTCCATATATTCCTCTCGTGATTATTCTAAAACCAACCCATACCGACCAGTGCTTCCCCTGCTTAAGACCAGGATTGCAGGACAAAAATTCCCCTCAAGTTGAATAATTGTTTCCTGCTCATTCAGTATCATTCGAGCACACCCGCACTTCGATCGGAGCGTGACCTAAGCTTTCACCGCCTTTTGTTTCGAAATAACAAAATATTTTTTCATCTTCACATCTTCATTGGAAAAGTGGGTCATGAGCCAATCCCTTAGAAAACGAACTAAATGGGGGGTCTTGAGATTGCATGCTCCCGATGAATCCGAACTGTTTGTACCATCTTGAAAGTCATCATGGATCTGTTTGATCTGTTTCATCAAGTCCGCGTGTTCTTTTTTATGTGCATCCCGCTCTGGATAATCTATTTCAACTTGGTATTTTTCTTCTCTCTGAAAATGTTTGTAGCTGTAATCGAACAATTGAGAAACATAGGTTGACAAAGCCTCACAGGAGACCTCGCAATCCATTGCGGCCTCGATCGTATTGATAATACTGATAAGGTACTTGTGGTCATTATCAATCTTTACGTCTCCAACGCTCATTTCGTCCTGCCACGTGACGACCATCTGCTTTTCCTCCAGAGTGGGTTGGTTGTGAGGCCCTCGATTCACCACCCGTCCAGAAATGGGCAGTAAAAAAGAAACCGTCGACTTCCACCAACACGTTCAAAGGAATCCCCGGAAGGGTCAGGAAACAGAAACTCCCACCGGATGGACTTTATTTTTCCAGCGACGAACATCCTTCATGAATTGCTCAGTTTTCATCTCCCTGTCATTTGGAAAAATAACCCTGAGGGGCTGGGGCAACTTTTTGTCCTGTGAATAAAAAAAGAAGCTTTCATCCTCAATCTTGTAAACGTTATGGAAAGTGCGGTACTGGGCAGAGCCGCTGATGAAATCCCAGTTCGCCGTCTGGTTAACCAACCCGTGTAACTCCGAGCAACTGATCCCCTCATACAAATTGATCTTGCCGGCACGGCCCTTTTGCATCTCCGGCTCTTTAGAAAAATCTACTGTCCATATATCGGAAACCCCGTCCATGCCGAAAACTTCCAGTTGATAACTGATCTTCCAGTGCCGCCACACTTCCGCCATCTCGTTTTGAAGCATTCTTTGGAGCATCTCTCCTTCGACAAATCGGATCACATCCTGCCTTTGCTCTTCGTGCGTAACTTTATCCTTCGCTAATGTTCTTATCGGGGAAACCGATGCGACGGGCTTGAACTCGACCACGGATTTGTCATTTTCATCGATACGCACAAAGTCGGAACCCTGCGGCCGCATCTCAACTCCCTGGCTGGAAATTTCTGCCACGTCGCCATGGGCAAACGGGCTTCTTTTAACCTCGGGACAAAACTCAGACAGGTCATTCAGGAACTGCTGCGGGGACGTCGGAAATGAAAGATTATTGAGGAAGCCAAATTCGTCGCTATAGCGGAATGCCGCCGACCCGGGGAGAATAAATTTGGGGTTCAGCATTTTAACCATTTGCAGAAAGGACTGGTACTCCGTAAACGGAAGCTGAAGCGGTCGGTGAAAAGTGAAGTTTCCCTCCAGAAGGGTCTCAAACCGAACATGGGCCAAGTCTATTTGACCCCATGATTTTTTGATGCTGTTAATCACCTCGGGCGTAACAACCGAGTCGACCTGGTTCCATATGATGACCTCACCATCATCAATAATAAAACCATTCTCGGGGGGCTCACCCCACGGAAGAATGGAAGGCGTGAAGGTCAGGGTAATATCTTTTATCTTATGCGGCTTGCCCGGTTCCACCACCTCGATGTCCGCGTAATCGAGTTCCCCCATGATCTCCAGCAGGATCTCATCCGGAGGAGCAAAAACCTTCACATCGGGGGAGAGGATTTTTGAGTTTCTAAGGTAGGCCAGGGTGCGAACGTCAAAATGGTCCATGTGGATATGGGAAATATTCAGAATATCCACCTGGGGTATCTTCTCAAAATCCAACACGATGCTCGGGCAAAGGACATTGATTTCCTCCCAGTGCGGATCAAACCAGATAGGGTCCGTCAACATCGTGCAGTTCTTGGATTGAATCAACAGGCAAGCGTGCCCGACGTAGGTGGTTGTAATCATCGAGATTCACTTAGAAAAAGGGATTACTAAAAAGGGCGTCCTCCTTTAGGTAGCCCGGCTCAAAACAAACATCCGACTCGATCAGGTCTCAACAACTCATGTATACATTTGAGTCCCCTCCGAGAACGGAGACAAACTCATCGTTTGGTAGAAAACGTCCATGTGTTTCCTCTGGTACTCCAGGTACTGCTCGAATTCCGATATTCCCTGAATGATCAGGCTTACTTTTTTATGTCGCGGGGAGTAATTGGCCGCCCGGTGCATACGGGTCGTGTCCAGTTTATAAACAGCAAGCCGTTCCAATGGATACAGCCTGTCTTCCACTTCGATGCCGGACATCCCATTTTCAGAGTCGGTAACGTCTATGACAAACCGATCCGCATTCTCTCCCGCGAGATCCCGGTGGTAATGCATGAACGATCCTGGGTCGGTGAACGTTATGGACACCCTCATGATAAAAAACTTCTTGTAGTATTCCGTGAGGAACAAGTGAACGGCCCCGACCAGGCTTCTTGTCAAATGCTCATCTTTCTTATCCTGGCAGGGTGGTAAAACATTGGTGTGGATCGCGGTTTTCACAAACAGTTCATAATCTCCGGGGTTCTGGAAGAATCGTTTGAAAATGTCATCGTAAATAATATATTTGTTGAAGTAGGGATTTTGTTCATCATCATCATCATCCGAAAGGACATGCGTTTTTGGCAAATCCAACCCGTTGACGTAATGAATAAAATCGTCCACCAGATTTTCATCCAACGGAAAATCACCTACCTTCTCAACGAGTCGATATTCTGAGTTCATAATTTACCTCCATTCGTGTCCTTACATCCCGACGATCCGGACATCGACCAATGCAACCGACCTCCAGCTCTCCCAACCGCCGTAAAACACCGTGATCAAAGAAAAAGAGCCCAACCTTTAGGTTGGGCTCTTTCCGATGAGTGCTGCTGGTACGACCTTTCAAAACATCACATTCTTAGAGCAAGGTCGGAAAGAACCACATCACTCCGCTGGCGCATAATTCCGCCCACCAACAGTGAAGGCGTCATAGATATAGGCCAAGACCTGCCAGCGCTGCTCTTCCGACAACCACTCTTTCCAGCCTTTCATCTTGGTTTTCGGAACACCTTCGGAAATCCGCCAGAACAGATGGCCGTCGGTGTAAGAGTTCATCCTATTTGCGACACGGAAGTCACGGGCTTTCTTGGCTTTGGGCCGTCCCGAAACCCCGTGGCATTTGGCGCATTTCTGCTTCTTGATGTTTCCTTTCTTGGTTTTAACATCAAAACCATCTTGGTACAGCACTTTCCCTGCCGCGACCACATCCGGATTGCCCCACCATCCTGCCGGCATCGCTTTGGATTTGTACTCATCCGGAACAACAACGACTTCCTTCTTCTTCTCGATGTAGTGATGACCAGGATCCTTCAACACCCACGTCTCGAAGGGGTCGTTGAGGCCGTAGGGATACCCAATCTCCCCATACTTGGCAGGTCTTGCGTCGGCATAGGGCATTGAGTCGCTGCTCATACTCTCCAAGAATGCGACCAGCGCCGCTTTCTCGCTTGTGAGCAGGCCCAGCGGCTGGATCATGGCGTTCTTGTTGGGATGCGGTCCGCCGCCCATGTCGTAGAATTCCACGATCTCGGCCAGGGTGCTCATCGTTCCGTTATGCATGTAAGGACCGGTGTATTTCAGCTCCCTGAGTGACGGGGTACGGAAAGCCCCTATGTCCTTCTTCTCCTTGGTGACCATATAGCGCCCCGTGTCAGAGATGGTCTTGTCCCACATGGGCAGTCCAATGATCATTTGCTCATAACGCAGTCCGACCTGGCGAGTAGGATTGGTCGACAGTTCGGGGTGATCCGGCACGCCGATGTTATAGTAATTGCTGTCGCTGGCCAGCGCACCGTTATGACAGCGAATACATTTTCCCCGAGTCAGAAATACTTTCATTCCCTTTTTCTGCTGGGCAGTCAAAGCCGATCCATCGCCATTCATAAATCGGTCGAAAGCGTTGCTCTGTGGATTCGAGGTCAATGAACTTACAAACTTACAGATGACTCTTTGAATCTTACCGAAATAAATCGTCCGTTCAATGCCGAACAGCTTCTGGAACTCCGCGTAATATTCCGGGATCTGACGCGTCCGCTCTTCGATGTACCGTCCGTCGGCGTTCATGAAAAGCTGCGACGTCATGTGCGTCCGACTCGTGGTGTCACACGCGTTGTTCGAACCCATCCACATCTGCTCGCGTTGCCGGTTGGCATTGATCAGCGACGGCGCATTTCGGAAGTGCGCCGTTCCCGGGTAACCGTTGGACAATTGCTTACCATCGCCAAAACCCTTCTCCGGCACATGGCAGGTAGCGCAGGAATCCGACGCGTCCCCGGTGTAGCGATTATCAAAAAACAGCTTCCGGCCCAGTTCCACCTCGGCCTTATTCAAGTCTTCCTGAGCTAGAGGCCCCAGTGGGGGATATCCGCTCCAAATGGGCTTCGAGTGACTACCTTCGCTCATACCAGCTGAAACTGACGAGCTAGCTATGAACAAAGCGACTAGGATGACGCTCAAGCCTCCCATCCCGATGATGAACCTTTTACTTCGCTTCATTTCCATAACCCACCACCTTCCTTTCGGTTATTTTTATTTTTCAGCGGCTGCACCGCATCCATTCCCCTTGTAAATATCAAAAGATCAGGATTTGATTGATCTCTCATCACGAGGTTCCTCATCGGCCTTGACCTGCACCTGAAAAGGTGAAGCTGGCTTCTGCGGATCCGCCGTCACCAACAGTGATTTCCGTCTTCTGTTCACCGAGGATCGGATGCCATGCCACTAAGTTATATTTTCCTGCAGGAATTCCATCGATCTTATAACTTCCGTCCTTTGCCGCCATGGTCCAATAGGCGTTGGTTGCTACCCGGAGCCAGGCATGCATGAAGTCATGCTGATCACACTGAATCTTTATGACGTTGCCCTTTTTGACCCGAAGTTTCTTATTCAGCTTGTTTCCTTTTTCGGGCAGGCCCACGTTCCACAGGCTGCGTCGAGCTTGACCGCGCACTTCGAAGGGATGCGGGTTATGAATGACTTCGTCATTGTTGATGATCTCAATACCTGGGGCATTCTTCTTTCCTTTTCCCAGCTTTTCTACAACAGCCGTAAACGGTAAAAATGCGCAGTCCTCGCCAACCATCTTAGCCTCGGCAGCTGCCATGGCCTTGCCGCCCTTCACCCCTTCAACCAGCACGGCAACGCCCTGCACCACGCCCTTTTTGACTGTGATATGGAAGAAATCTCTCTCCGCACCGCAGAATTCAGGGTTTTTGGAGACCGTAAAATGCTCAGCCGGGGGGGGAGTCCCCTCGTACGAGATCTTTCCCGCAACGGAACCGCCCGCGGCATAAACATTGCCCGCTTGCGCAGTCCCGACCAGGAAAACCAGAGCTAGCAAAACAATCATTCGGTTCATAACTTTCTCCTTACGGTTGATCACTATTAAAAGTTTCTGTCCCGGCTCCCACCTCACAGACACAGGTGGGAGCCATCATCGTTACACGAGTTAAACCTTCTCCTTGAAGGTCATGCGCTTCTTCAAGTAGTCCGGAAGGGTACCGATCTTTTTAATGACAGCCTTCCCGAGTTTGTACCGCGGTGCGTTGGTCAGCGGATCTGCCACCGCAGGCGACAGGGAGTTGGACGCGCCCCCGCCGGGCCAGTTGAAGTACATGAAGGTGGTGCCTGGCGGAACGACACCGGTCACGTAGACCATGGCCGAGGCCGACCCCTGGGTTGTCTTGATGTACCCATCCTTCTTGAGGTTCTTAAACAGGAAGTCCTTGTGCCGGGCGCGGTAGAAACCGCCCACCTGGACGAAGACTTCATCGTTCTCCATCGAGACCAGGTCGCCATTTGAAATTCCCCTGTCAGCGGCGTCCTTCGGATTCATTTCGACGAAATTCATCGGGTGCCGCTGCATGATGTAGGGTTTGCGCATATCATCGAAGACGGACTGCCAGAGCTCGTTGTTCCGTCCACAGGTGACCCACAACTCTTTCTTCTCCGGTTTGGGCTTGATCGCATCGTAGAAGTCACCGAACAGGTTCCAGTCGACCTTGTGGAGAATCAGTTTTCCGGATGGTTTGGTGAAGCTTCCCGCCCTTTTGAGCTTGACGGTGATCCCCTGACCGGATTCGATATGCACGTGGGGATTGTGCAGGCGCTTGGTCTCGATCAACTTGTTGTCGTGCAGGCGAAGCGGCAACTGGTACCCCGTCGCGGCCCGCTTGCGCAGAACGTCGTAGGGGGACTTGTTGTTAAGCGCTGCCCACTTCACCAACGGCGCCAAGTCCTGCCGGCTGTTACGGGTGAATCGGGCCAGTTCCTTGAAGACATCCTCCGACGTCTTCCAGTCGTAGCCGTCAAAACCCATTTTCTTGGCGATTTGCTGGATGATCCACCAGTCCGGCTTGGCATCCCCTGGAGGATCATAGAACTTCGAGTAGATCCTGAGCTGCCGTTCGCCCTGGGCACGCGTGAAGTTCTCTTCACCCCAGGTCGCAGCAGGCATGACAAGGTCAGCAAACTGGTTGCCGATCGTCCTTAAATAGATCTCGTTGTTGATCAGCACCATGTCGCCGGCATCGGCCCGGGCTTTCAGCGTCTTGATGACGTGTTCGACATCAAATTTCTCCACCTGATGCTTACTGCCTGTGGTGTGATCCTTGATGTAGTCACCCAGGTCCTGGGAACCCTGCATGGCTTCGATCCAGTTGGTTCCGATGACATACATAAAGCGGACGTGTCCGCTCCTGACCCAGTTGTCCACGTTCAGCGCCTTGCGGCCGATCTTGCCGAACCGCTCGGGAGTTTTCGACCGGGGATAACCCGCGGCGTTCACGCCACCGCGCTGATGTCCGCCGGCGCGGCCGATGACCTGGCCGTCCCGGGTCCCGGCGCCACAGATGATGGCCAGGTTGCCGAACGAAATGGTGTTGAGGTAGTTGTTGGACCAGTAGTTGCCCTTCTCCAGCATGAAGGACGCCTTGGGGCGCTTCTTACTGCCGGCGCCGGTGAGAATCTTACACGCGTTAATAATATTCTCGCGCGAAATACCGGTCATCTTCACGGCAACATCCATCTCGGCGTATTTTTCCTTCATGAGCCACTTCGTCCACTTCTTAAAGTTGGTACCCCACCGGGTGCTGCGCCACTGCCAGGGAGTGTTTCTGGTTCCCCGGCCCATGCCCCAGTCGATTTCCTCGGAGCTGGCGGCCCAATGGTCGATATGGTGCTGGTCCTGCCAACCCTGTTCGATGATGTACCGGCACATGGCATTGTGCAAAATGGCGTCGGTTCCGACGTTCACCTGCAGCCACAGCCCCTCGTTTTCCTCGGCCCAGGTGACTCCCGGTGACTTCCGGGGAAGTACCATGACCAGTTTGGGTCTTCCTTCCATGATGTGCTCGGTGAACAGGACCGTCTTGGTCTCATAGGGATCCGTCCCCGAGATGAAAATCACGTCGGATGCCGACCAGTCATCGTAGGAGGGACCAAACGTGTCGATGCCCATGTCCTCAAGCCCGGAAGCGTCATCCTGGGCTGAAGCTTTGTCATGATGGGCGTAGACCGGCGTCTCAATACTTTGCAGGGCCAGCTTGGTGATGGCGTAGGTGTTCTCGTAGAACTGGTAGGAGTAGGCTTTTACTCCGTAAGCCATCTCACCGTACTTGTCGAACACGTAGCGTCCCACTTCGGCCGCGATGGTGGTAGCGTCGTCCCATGAAATGGGCTGCAGGACGTTTCGCACCCTCAGCAGTGGCGTTTGCAGGCGGTCCTTTGTCGCCCTCCAGGGGCTGTAGCATTTCTGGGCGATACCTCCGCCCCGAACGCTGTGGTTTCCGGACCGGTTGACCCGTTCACTGATGGCCGGGGTCACAATACAATTGTGCGGCTCACCGTTCTTCAGAACGATCGTATGCTGGTTGGGACTGGGCCAACTGCCAACCAGTGATTCTGTGCGTGGGTAATCCACTCCAAAGGCGTTTTCACTTGCCTTGGGCCCACCTTCTTTTCCTACCGGCCACGTGATCGCCCTATAGGCACAGCCGACGATACAGTAGTCGCAGGCGGTGGGGACGATCTCCGCATCCGCAGGAGGAACCGGTACTCGATCCTTCGGCAGATCTATCGAAAATGTCACATTGCTTCCGGCGTTACTCATGAGTCATTACCTCCTTTATCTGGTTAATTCCATATTTGGAGCTTCTGTAATCATGCGTTGGCTTAAATTGGTTCATGGGCTAGACTCCCTGTAAATTGTCTTGGTACCCGTAAATCAGTCCCAACACGCCCACCGCGTAGATGTCATCTCCATCCACTTCCAGCACGATCTGCGGAAGGTTCTGGACTGCGGAAGCGGTGATCATGATCCCGTGTTTTGTCAAATCAAATCTGGAAAGATGAAACTCGCACGGTCCCAGTGACTTTTCTTTGGGATTGTATTGGTCCTCGAGCGGTCCGCCCTGATGAGTACAGAAAGCGCTGAAAGCTACGACATCCTGCTTGGAACCGACTCCGCCCATGGCCTTCTCGCCCAGTTTGATCAAGAGACCCTTCTGACCATCGGCATTGCCGGGGTACCGGATCTTGACGGGACGATCCGTCTTGAGCGCACTCAACTTACCCACCTTGGTGCGGGGGTAGCGAATGGTCCGGGCAGCTACTGCCGCACTGACCATCCCCTGACCTGCTGCTGCCTTGCCAGGAAACATCGTTCCGGGCAGGAGCATGGAAATAGCTGCGAGTCCACCCACCTTCCCCCCGGTCATCAATAATTTCCGGCGAGACATACAAGGGGTCTCGAGAGGAGACTCTTCCTGAGTTGCATCGACCTCTTGTTTCTCATTCTCGATCTTACTCATATTCCTTCTCCTTATTTTTCATGTTGTTTTGTTTATTCAAAATGTTCATCAGCTCAATAGATCACTTCTTTTTCGTTGCTTTCGCAGGCAAATCAACCAGCAAACCGGTCGCGGTCATGATTCCGTCTGGCGGTATCCTTGGAATCTTGAAATTCTTACCCGGCATCACGTCGCTGCTTAAGGCCATGAGAAAAGCCACTATGTCCGCTTGTTCGCCTTCCGTCAGGTTGAGAGGTTTCATCAGCGGATCTTTTGTTCCAGCGAGTGCCGGACCGTTGTCCTGGTTAGGCCCGCCGCCTGAATTGTAGAAAGCGACTACTTCTTCCAGGTCAAAGAACACGCCGTTATGCATGTACGGGGGAGTCCACTTGAGTTCCCTCAATTGCGCGGTCCGCCACTTGTGAATGTCATCGGGGCGATGCGTGGAGAAGTAGAGTCCCTTGTCCTCGTCCACCTCGTCGTAATTCAAAATCCCGAAGGCCTTCGAGCGGTATCGGATGGAAATCTGACGGAGCGGGTCTTCATCAAACGCCTCGTTACGCGGGAGACCAATATTGTGGAAATCCTGGTTGGTCATCAACATGCCGTCATGGCACTGAATACATCCCGCCTTGCCCTCGAAGAGTTTCATTCCCCGGATTGCCTCTGCGCTCATAGCGGTATTGTCGCCGTTCATATAACGATCGAAAGGAACGTCCTTGGGATCGGTATTCAAAGAACGTTCGAATGCGGCAACCGCACGGGCTGCGTTATCCCAGGTCGGGGGTTCGCCAAAAATCTCCGCCATCATCTTGACGTAGACCGGAACCTGTCTCATCCGGGCTTCCGCCATCTGGGCTGAAACGTTGTTCGACTCCTGTCCAAATCCAGCGGCACCGACTTGAGCTTCAAGACTCAGTGACCGCCCGTCCCAGAAATACTTGTTCAGGTGGATGTTGTTCAGAACAGTTTGTCCAGCGCGAAAATGCAGGGTCCCCGGATAGCCGAAGGAAAGGTCGTCCGGCTGGGACCATGCGTACTCCGGCCTGTGACAGGCCGCGCAGGGGGTACTACCGTCCCCAGACAGTCGCCCGTCAAACATCAACATCGCGCCGAGGTCGATTTTTGCCTGGGTGGTCACGTTATCCTTCTGCGCATGCGGATTCAGAATGCCATTGGCCGGGATCGGCGGCACCGGCGCAAGCGGGCGCGGATCTTTTGACCCCTGGGATCCGGCAAAGGCAGGCATCGCCAGGGCTAACATGATTCCTACTGCCAATAAAATAGTTCCAATTTCCTTTATCGATTTTTCTCTCATTAGTCGCTACCTCCTATTCGTTTCGACTCGGACTCGGATTGCTGGGCCTTCAGACCCATCGTTATTAATAACTCTTTAGAAATAGGTTCCACTTTGGACCCCCCTCCCCACGGGGAGGAGGTCTTGCTAACTCGTTTCCGTTTGGCTGTATTCATAAGCCCACTGCGTAATGGTCTGGGGCACTTTTTCGAATTCCGTCGACTTGTCAAAATAAAAATCTGCCCCCAAGTCCATGCATTTCTCCCGATACCTCGGGCTGGAATGATGGGAAAAAATAATGACCTTCGTCTCGGGATGAAGTTTTTTAATCTCTGTAAGGAGGGTCTCGACGCGACCTACGGT
>MPLX02058230.1_pt1 | contig 13481 bp, 23 predicted proteins | sample 1617341 | NCBI WGS metagenome assembly MPLX02 (sample SAMN05944804, study PRJNA350692) | marine metagenome | biome: marine; feature: ODZ; material: water; isolation source: 120 m water sample filtered on 0.2 um supor filter | place: Pacific Ocean | collected 2012-04-08 | depth 120m m | reverse complement strand
TATGCCGCATCAACTATTGTTACATTGGGTAAACGAAAACATAAAGATGGAACTGATGTTATTGGTAATATCATCAAAGCAAAATTAGTCAAGGGTAGAATGACTAAAGAAGAATCAGTTGTTGAAATGATGTTGGATTATGGCAAGGGGCTAGATAAGTATTATGGTTTAGTATCGATAGCAGAGAAGTATGATATTTTTAAGAAGGTGTCAACAAGATATGAAACACCTGTAGGGAAGGCATTTGAGAAAACTATTGTGAATGATCCAGAAAAGTATTTTACTGATGATGTTATGAAACAACTTGAGAAAGCTGTATTTAAGGAGTTTAATTATGGTAGTAAATCAAAGCAACCAGAGGACGTTTAATGCTTGGATAACATATCAAGCAATACATGCACATTTTACTAGAGAGTATGATTACTTTAAGTATAATGGTAAATTGAATATGAATGAATATTCAATGGAAAAACAATTTATGAAGTATGAGGGTGGAGGATCACATTCCGCCCAAAGAACAATTTTTTCTAATCTCGGAAAGACTTTCGAAAGCAAAGAAGATTTAATATTCTTTTATTTGTCACAGGTTACTAATAACGTACCATATCCATCTATGTTTGATAGTGATTTGTATGAGGAATATAAAGAGCGAATGAATAATTTTCATTTTCATTTAAAACGTGATACTGAGGAAATTTATACGTATATGGGGGAGTGGGATAAAACCTTCGATGAAATGTTTGTTGTAAAGGGGATTAATCATCCGTCAATATTAAAAATGGCATTAATACAGACTATATCATTAGAAACCTTTGCTGTGTTGGATATTGTATTAAATTTTATCCCTAATATGGAAAAACAATTAATCGATCCAGCTTCAAAGGATTATTTGAAATTAGTAAAAAATTATAAACCATTTTTATCTATTAGTGTTGATAAGGAAAAGAAAATAATAATGGATGTTTTAAATAAAGGGTAATATGCGAACGGAAACTTTGATAATAGAGAATTTAATTCATAATGATACCTATGCGAGCCTTATTGGTATTTTTCTTAAAGAAGAATATTTTAAGGATGCCGCTGAAAAAATTATATTTAAAGAAATCCAACAACATCTTGCTGAATATCATAAACCACCAACAGTGGAATCTCTATCTGTAAAACTTACAAATAGGGATGATTTAAATGAAACAACATATAAGAATTGTTTGGATATTTTAAAAGCGTACAATAAGAAAACAGATGATGAAGAATGGTTAGTACATGAAACTGAAAAATGGGCAAAGGATCAGGCTGTATATAATGGTATTGTAGATTCTATTGCAATTTTAGAAGGTAAAGATCAGAAAACTTCTAAAGATGCAATACCAGAAATTCTTACAGAAGCGTTAGCTATTTCTTTAGACCAAAGTGTTGGTCATAGTTATATGGAGAATGGCGACGATCGCTGGGAATTTTATCATAAGAAAGAATCAAAAATTCCATTTGATATGGTAATGATGGATAAGATTACTAATGGAGGAATATCACCAAAAACACTTACAGTATTACTTGGGGGAACTGGTGTTGGTAAAACATTAATTAAAACACATTTGGCTTGTCAGTATATGAAACAGGGATTAGATGTTTTATATATTACTATGGAAATGGCGGAAGAAAGAATAGCAGAAAGAATAGATGCGAATTTAATGGACATTGATATTGACCAATTACATATAATTCCAAAAGATAGTTTTCAGAAGAAATTAGAGAAATTAAAAATTGGTAGATTGATTGTTAAAGAATATCCAACAGCTGGTGCTCATGTTGGAAACTTCCGGGCTTTAATAAGAGAATTAAAAATTAAGAAAGATTTTACTCCAAAAGTCATTATATTAGACTACTTAAATATTTGTGCATCCAGTAGAGTTAAATGGGCGGCAAATATGAATACTTACATTTATATTAAGTCTATTGCTGAAGAGATTAGAGGTTTAGCGGTTGAATGTAATGTTCCTATTATTACAAGTTCTCAATTGAATAGAGAGGGATTTGGTAGTAGTGACCCTGATTTAACTAATACATCAGAAAGTTTTGGATTGCCAGCTACTGCTGATTTAATGATGGCGATTATTGCTAAAGATGGAGATCCGGGTAGTAAAAATCAAATCCTATTTAAACAATTGAAAAATCGTTATAGTGATTTATCTATGAATAGTAAATTCTTGGTTAATGTTGTTAAAAAGAGGATGAAATTGGAGGATATTGAGGAGGATGCACAACCGGTTTTGGCGGGTGATAATAGCGGTAAATATTATGAAAAGAAGGCAGAAGCCAATACTGAGTCTAATCCATACACATTTAAAATTACCCCTAAGCTCAGAAAAGTGGACGATTGGAATATATAGTGTGTTTAAATATTATAAATATAAGAAGATAAGAATATGACTGATAAAATTAAGAAATTATTTATTGATGCGAAGGAAAAGGCCGAGAAAAAGCGAGAAAAACCAGCTGAAGGTTCTCTACTTAATATCAAATTAACTAACGCAACAGATCACTACACATTATGCCCGTTTAGGTCAATTGATGCTGATGATTGTCCATTATGTGTATTAGAAAGTCTAGACCTCTAGGAGAAGTATGAAGACATTTAAGACATTTATTACCGAAGCATATGATTTTTTTCCAACTAAAGCAGATGCTATACCAAAAGTTTTAAAAGATTGGCCAAAAGAAAAAGTGAATGATGTAGTTAAATTATTTAATTTTTTAAAGAAAAAAGATCCAACTCCTATTAATATAGATTTAAGTAAAGAAAATGAAGTTAATATTATTAGACCATTAAAAGGTGGGTCGCTGGATTTGGATGGTATTATATCTGGATCTGGTATAACTACATTTAGATTAAAATGGGGCAATGGTTCATCTGGTAATCGAGGAGCTAATAACAGAGGGAATGCGTTTGAAGGTGAATTTGCTGATGCATTGTATGATTGGTTTGAAAAAGGTGATGAGGCAGTTAAAGATGATAAAATATTGGCAGCAATACTCGATTTAGATAAAGAATATAATCTGTCTGGTGCAAAGGAAATGTGGGTAGATGTTGTTGGTGGGGAAAATACTAGAAGACCGTTGAAGTATGCTAGTAACTCAATAACTCTCGTGAACACTAAAGGTAGTGGATTAGATATTGGTGCTAATGTTACCGATATTACAATTACACCTGATAATGGAAAAGACATTTATTTAAGTTTAAAGTTTGAAACAACAACTACGTTCTTTAATGTTGGTACTACAAAAGCAATAAAAAAAGATGAAGTGAAAGCCGGAGAAATAAAACATAAGGATGGAAAAGCAATTTTAAAAATGTTTGGAATTGAGAATAAACGTTTTTGTAAGATTTTTACGGATAAGAAACCAAAGGGTAAAGCAATAAAAACAAAACCAAATAAAAAAATGATACAAGGATTGTTGCAGTCTGGAATTGGTCATGGGTATCACGTCATTCATAAAACGAAAGGTAAAGTTATTTCTAAAAAAATGGATGCAAAGGCAATGAAAGCCGCAGCAAATGTTGGAGATTGTATTGTATACTATGGTGGAAAAACAGGAACCGGTCGTCGTGTTGATATGGTGATGCAATCAGCCGATTATACTTTTAAATTAAATATCAGAGATACGCAAGGCAAAGATGGATTGCCAAATCGAATGATGTGCGATTTTTCATATAACAAATAATGCTATCGTTTAAAGAAACATTAATAGAAGATAAGAATACACATTTAGAACATCTGGAAGATGAAATAATTAATAATGGTGTGGCAGGTGCAAAAACTGCTATATTGTTTTTAGATTCACTTAAAGATATGCTAAGTGGTAGTAGTGCAGGCAAGACGGTGGTTACTGTCAAATGGGACGGAGCTCCAGCTGTGTTTGCAGGTATAAATCCAGAGAACGGGAAGTTCTTTGTTGCAACAAAGTCACTTTTTAATAAGACACCTAAAATAAATTATACGAATGCTGATATAGCATTGAATCATGGGTCGGGTGGTCTATCAGATAAATTAAAAGTTGCTTTAAAGCATTTACCCGAACTTGGAATGAAAGGGATCTTTCAAGGTGACATTATGTTTACTAAGGATGATCTGGCACAAGAAAATATAGATGGGGTGTCAAGTTTAACCTTTACACCGAACACAATCACATACGCTGTGCCAGATGATTCTAAGTTAGCTAGTACCATACGAAAGTCCAAAATAGGAGTAGTATGGCATACTCAATATACGGGTAGTACTATTGCTGACCTTTCTGCTTCTTTTGGTGTCAATGCTGATGCATTTAAGAAAAGTAAAAATGTTTGGTTTGATGATGCCAATCTTGATAATGTTAGTGGAGCGGCAACACTTAGTTCTGCTGAAGTTAAATCAATTGAAAATAAAATTAAAATGACAAAGGGTGCTTTAAAACAATGTGGAAAGTTTATTAATCTCTTGAAAAAAGATACAACTAATTTTTCTATTGCAGCATTACTGAAAGTTTTCTTTAACACAAAAATACGAGCGGGTATTCATTTGTCAGATACAAAGAAACTTCAAAAAGAATTTCATGAGTATTATGTTGACCGAGTAGTAAAAGAAATGGATGCAAAGAAAACTAATAAAGGTAAACAGAAATTTAAAGATTTTAAAAAAGAAGCAGAAAAAATATTTAAGAAAAAATCTAAAGAAGTTTATTTTACTATTGCTACATACTTGGGTATAGTTGATACAAAAGCAATGATAATTAAACAACTAGAAAAGGTTAAAGGCATTGGAACATTTTTACGAACTGCTGATGGATTTAAAGTAACCGCACCAGAGGGATATGTTGCGATTGATTCTAAAGACGGCAGTGCAGTTAAGTTAGTAGATAGGCTTGGATTTTCACATGCTAATTTCACAATAGCTAAGAACTGGGATAAATAATATGATATTGACACCACAAATTTATAGCGCATTACAGAACATTGTTAATGAAGCAATGGGAGTTAATGTTTGTGAAAATAAAATTATAGAAGACATACATAAGGTGTATGTTGATAATATTAAAGAGACGGATAATAACAAGGATAATAACGAGGATAATTTAAGGGGGAATGACTATTACTAAAGTTAAGTCGAGGTATTGTGTTAAATGTGAAGCATTATATAAATATCAATGTAAGTGTCCAAATAATAAAAGAATGTTTAACATTCGTGAAACATTTCATGAAATTGCGGATGAACGAGTTAACGAATCATGTAACTATCTTGGAATAAAACTAATAAAGGGAAAACCAAAAATGAAAACATTTAAAGAAATGATAGAAAGTGTGTCGACTTCAAAGTATTCTAAACTTTGGAAAATAATTAATAAATCAAAGCTTTTTGATAAAAAAGATAAAAAGCAGGTTTATGAATTAGTAGTTGATGAATATTTAGACATGGGTGATGATCCTAATGATGCATCAGAACAAGACGCTGTAGAAATTGCCGATGCTTCAGGTATTGATATTGCCGAGATGACAGCAAATCAAAAAGCATATCGAGAGTTTTTTGATAAGAAGCTTTCTAAATGGAAAGTTAAAAGTCCTGCTGAGCTTTCTGATGAAGATAAGAAAAAGTTTTATAATGAAATTGAAAAAGAGTGGGATAAAGATAAAGACTAATGCTTACGTTTAAGAACTTTGCATTAAAAGAGGCTATGGAAAAAACAGCGGTTTTTGCCTTTGGTCGTATGAATCCGCCAACGACTGGACATGCCAAACTTATTAAAAAAGTAATGAGTGAGGCGTTTACCGCTAAAGGTGTCCCTATGATTTATCCATCTAAAACAGAGGATAATAAAAAAAATCCATTAACGTTTAAAACAAAGGTGGCAGTTCTTAAAGATGTCTTTGGTGATATTATAAATACTTCAGGAGGTATCAAAACACCATTTGATGTGTTAGATAAGTTAAACTCAAAAAAGTTTGTTAAGGTGATGTTTGTGGTTGGTAGTGATAGAGTAAAAGAATTTGAAAAGAATATGACCAAATTTGTTAAGGAAAAATTAACAAATATTAAAGACTTCACAGTAGTCTCCGCAGGTGAAAGAGATCCTGATGCTGAGGGAGTTACTGGTATTTCCGGTTCTAAGATGAGAGAATATGTAACAAAAGATAAATTTAAAAAATTTGCTGATGGATTAATGACCAAAAATACTAGATTAGCGAAAAAGGTTTTTAAAGAATTGCAAAAAAGAATGAAATAAGAACGTTTAATTCACAAGGGAGGAAGAAGTTATGCATCCACATTTTTGCAAAGCATTGTTTTTCGTAATGGGTTGGGGTATTGCTGGTTGGTTGTATCATTAATCATATTAAATTAATTTTAGGAGAAAAAAAATGGAAGCAATGATTTTTGGTTGGGCAGAGACCCAGTCTTGGTGGCATATTGTAACAACGGTAGTTGTAATTGCCAATGGTATTACTATGACGCTGAAGGATAAGTATATGGAAGATATTCCTTTATTGGGAAAAATCTGGCCTGTTCTTAATTGGTTGTCGTTGAACATTGGTAATAACAAAAATGATGCCACTACGAACGGTAAGTAATTATTTAACTAAAATACAATTATGGGTACGGGAGCAGCTTTGTCCGCAATGGTCATGTTGCTCCCCTACCGATATTGAAAGGAATGTTATGAAAGGAAAAATAGCGGCTTATCATTCTGGCTCTGGACAAGTTTTATCTGAAGGCCATGCATATAATTTTCATATAAATATTGTACAAGGACAGATTACAAATGGTACTGAAGTTGAATTTGAAGTTAATGAGAATGGAAAATTAAAAGTGATTTATGGAAATGGTGCTGAACCACAGCGGGTTCCAAAAATCAAAAAAGAACGTAAAAAACCAAAAACAGTAGGTAAAGTGTTTTTAACAGAGGAGGAATTCGAATGAGTTCATGGGGAGCAACAACGGCCGATGAGGCAAAACCAAAGTATTTAACAGACGCTGAAAAACGTGATGTATATGCAACGACAGCTGGATGGACTGCCCCGGCTGGTGGAAATCCGGACGGAGCTAGAGAAGTTCTAGTAGCTATTAGAAGTCTTTCTGGTGCAACAAAATTAGGTGAAGCAACTATTAGTTCAGTTAGTTGGAATGATACTACATACAGTCTAGCAGCAGGAGATACAATATCAGTATCAGTAAACTGGAATGAAGCAGTAACTGTAACAAGTGGTGCAACAATGGCAGTAACAAATACGGGTACTGGTGGAACACATACTTTGACTGCTGGTGCAAGTACATCTAATCGTGCTACATTTGAATTAGTAATGGCACCTAATGTTGCCACTTGGGCAGCAGACGATGTTCTTTCTATTGCTGCACAAACTATTTCAGGAACGATTGTTGGTGGTGATGGTGCTACGGCATCAAAAGCAATTTCAGCAACGAATGGTTCTGGTGCTAGTACAGTTACAGTAGTAGCATAGCATAGTGGATTGCCACGTTAAAAACAATATAGGAGATATGGCTGATGAAAAAGCTGTTATTTTTATTATGCTTTCTGTGGATCAGCGATGCTCAGGCCATTGAACCGAAAGTTCCGCAAGCAAATACTATAGAAGTAAATGAAATAATTAATTGGGTTCCAGAAGAAGTTCCTCGCACAGTAACTTTTTATATAGATACTGATGGGGATGGATTAACCAATATTATAGTTGCATATTCATTGATTGAAGCTTTACCATGCAGGACAAATTGTGTGCATGTGATAACGGATAATGGAGATCATTGGTTACTTCCATCACCCGGTATAAATTATTATGTAATAAAAGAATGGATTGTGTTTAAATATAATGATGATGAAGAATGGCGCGGTGAGCATACAACCTCTGATTGGATATTTTTATATCCAATGTATGAGGATTGGTATGACAAAAAATTCTTGAAATTATGGCCAGATACGGCACGTCGCGACCCGCGGCATAAAGAATGAGGGATTTATAAGCATGAGGTTTGAACAATTGACGAATGGGAATTATATGATGTATGCATTATTACATTATGATAATCCCCATTGTAAAGATATTCAGGAATTTTTTGAAGATGTCAAAAGACTTCATTATATTCGTAGACTGTTTAAAAGGTATAAGGATGACAATATTTTAAAAGAAAGATTAATAATTAATCATCTTGTTACCTTTTATAATGTTTTTGAAAATAAAGCAGCGACGCGAATATTATTTCATAGAATAGAAAAGAACTTTCATTCAATGTTAAAGACATTCCTAATATTTTTAAATAGGATGCCTACTGACCAACATGCTGACATACCATTAGACGATGAAATAATTACAAAACTAAGGGGAGTTAATTAATGTCGGGCATTGTCGATACCTACATCACATATAGAATTATTACCACACTTACCACAAACTGGGAAGAACAACCGGCCTATGAGTATGGTATTATTGATGAGAAAGGTAAAGTATTAAGGAAGTATAAAGAACTAAAAGATCGAAAAGAAAAGGATTCTTATTCAATATTAATTCGTTTTATTTTTAACTTGAAACGATTAATGGAAAAGATTCCGGGTGGAAAATCTAAGATCGGTTCTTATACTATAGCTGCATTAGTGTTTCTTCGAGAAGAAGCAGATGATGAAAAATTAAAGAAACTTATTTCCGAAAGGATAGACTATGAAAAAGAAAAATGAGGATGCCCCTGTAAATTCCACTGGTCCTGCTGTTCCGGGTACTGGTTCTGATGTAGCACATTGGAAGAAGAAAAAGAAGAAAAAGGTTTCTGATATAACAAAGAAGTATAAGGATAAGAAAGATTCAACTTGGGAGTCTGTTGAAGCGCCTGTTGATGTTCCTGTAAAGGCACCAGCAATTGAACCTGATACTACATTTGCAAGTATGCCAGTATTTAAAGTTGATGACAAAGATTTTGCTAAGTGTAGATTTGGTAAAACTAAATTTTCTAGATGGTCAAGACATATTGATACAAAAAGTAAAATTGGTTTGAGAATTTATAATTATGCAAAAAAGAATCCAAGCAAATCAATTATAGTACAGCATCAAGATTCGGGACAGATGTTATATTTGAGAAAATATAAAAGCCCTAGCGGTGGTAAATCTGGAATCATGGTTAAAAAGGGAGATAAGAAATGATTGGATCAATCATAGGTAACGCCTTAGGACTTGGTTTAAAAATCATGGACAAGATGGAAAAGAATTCTGATAAAGCAAGTTTTGAGGAATTCAAAGCACGAAAAAAAGAAATGGATAAATCATTAGGGGATGCTGATGTAGAAGGTATCGACTCAATGTTTGAATATTTAGCCGAAAGAGCACGCGGCGGAAAAACGGGACGAAGGGGATAAAATGAAAAATATACTGATTGGTTTTTGTTTAATAGTTTTTGTTGGTTGTGCAAACAGTAATGCATATGAAAGACCTACAGTGAGAATTGTTGGTGAAGCTCAAATGACCAAGCTACCAAATGGTAATTATGAAGTAACACCTAGATGGATTAAAGATAGGTTTGACGCAGAAAATTCCATGTTAAAACAATTAGAGGACTGTAGAGAGGATGGATGATAAAAAGAAAAAAGTAGAAATTGAATTTTGTGAAACCAATCAATCAAGAGAATCAGCAACTTCTATTTTATCGCTCAGAAAGGATATAGAACATATACAGTATGTTATTAAAGAATTGGAAGGGCAATGTTCATTTGTTAAGGATCATTTTTCGACAAAGAATAGCGAACGATTAGATGATATTAAAATTTTGCATAAGAGGATGGATAATCAATTGCAAGGGGATTTAGAATTCCACGAAAGCGTCCGTAAAAAGATATGCAGTAGATTTGATATTCTCGATGAACGTGTAAGGCGTGTAGAAAAATGGAAATGGGCGACTTGGGGTGGAATGGTTGTCGTTGGCGCTTTAATCGGCGCTTTATTGTCGACTCCCTCGCCGATTAAAGGTTTAAGTCTCATGTAATGTTTTTCCTTGTTATTTCACATTTATTATGATATAATTGGACTATGGAAAATAAAAAAAGACAATCAAACGCTAGATGTGCTATGATGTTAATAGCTCTATCTGGCGTTTTCGTTTTTAGGGGTATTTTGATTGGGCATTCTTAAATTAGAACAACATGAATATAAATGTGAAGAATGTAAATATTCTTGGGTATTAACTAATTCCTCACGTAATAAAGCATATTTTTGTCCTAATTGCGGTAAGCAACAACCAATCATATCTTTGTTTGGTGAATACAAAGAAACAGAATCAATACATTATAAACTTGGTAGTGACATGTAGGGGAAGTGATGAGTAGTGCTTATATTGATGTGAAGTATATTAATTTATGTTCAAGTGGGTTAGAGAAGTTTAAGCAGAATAATACCAATCTTTGGAATTTTCGTTGTCCTATTTGCGGAGATTCACAAAAGAATAAAAACAAGCGACGTGGTTTTATATATGAAAAGCAAAACAAATATTTTTATCGATGTCATAATTGTGATTTTGGTACAACATTTAGTACATTTTTAGAAAAAGTTAATCCTGTTTTACATAAAGAATATATAACTGAAAGATATAAGGAGAAACAACATGACCCTCAAACTATTCTTCCAAAATTCAATTTTATTCCTAAATTCAATAATGTCTTGGCAAACTTGGAGCCTTGCTCACGACTTGCACAGGACCATCCAGTATACAGATACTTACAAAAAAGATTAATACCAGAAAAGTATTTTAGTAAGCTTTATTTTTGTACGAAATTTAAAGAGTGGACTAATAAAATTATCCCAAATAAATTTCGATCATTAAAAGATGATACACCGAGATTGGTGATTCCATTTTTTGATGAAAACAATAACGTCATTGGTTATCAAGGTAGATCGTTTGATCCGAAGGACCAATGCAAATATATAACAATTAAACTCGAAGGAGTGGATAATTTAATCTATGGCCAAGAGCGCATAGATAATACAAAAATTAAATATTGTGTTGAAGGACCTTTAGATAGTTTATTTTTGCCTAATTGTTTGGCATCGGCAGGATTAAATTTTAAAGGTATTGTTTGCGACGTCATTGTCTTGGATAATGAAAGGAGGAATATCCAAATAGCAGATGCACTAAATAAAGTAATTCAAAATGGTTATAGTGTTTGTATATGGCCTGATAGTGTAAAGGAGAAGGATATTAATGAAATGATTGTCAGTGGAAAAACTACTGATGAGATTGTAGAGATTATAAATCATAATACCTACTCAGGGCTACAAGCAGATTTTCAACTGTCTCAATGGAGACGATGTTAGGAGGACACGATAATGCTTTTAACAGAAGAACAAACAAAAGAATATTTAAGTGAGATGATTGATCGTTATGCAAATATAGAACAAGACGCAGTAACTAGTGAAGCATTTCATAAGAAACATGCATTTCAAGATATGAGAATTGTACTTTTTGGAGATGATAATGGAAATAAAAGAGAGAAAATTGCATGAATATGGTTTTGTAAGACTTATTGATGTAATGGGTGATGATAATTGTATTGCAGATGCAGCTCGGGTTTCTTATGGAAAGGGGACCCGGACTGCGTCCGACAATAGAAATTTAATTCGTTATTTAGTTCGACATAAACACACCTCACCGCTTGAGATGGTATCTGTTAAATTCCATCTCAAACTTCCTATATTTGTAATGCGGCAATTAGTGAGGCATAGAACTGCATCTCTTAATGAGTATTCCGGACGATACTCTGTCATGTCTGATGATTGTTATATTCCTGAACCAGATTATATTCAACCACAATCGAAAGTAAATAATCAAGGACGTGGTGGTGATATGTCTGAGGGATGGAGAAAAAAATATAGTCAAACACTTTATAGTGCAGTTGCTAAGGCTTTGGTGGCTTATAAGTATTTGATCGGTAATGAATCAGTATCACATGGTGGATTAACAAGAGAGTTGGCAAGAACAGTTTTACCAGTATCGAACTATACAGAATGTTATTGGAAAATTGACTTGCACAACTTTTTTCATTTTTGTAGGCTTAGGATGGATAATCATGCACAACAAGAGATACAAGATTATGCAAAGGTAATGTATGAGTTGGTAAAACCAGAAGTGCCAATAGCAGCAGAAGCCTTTGAAGACTACAGCCTAAATAGTGTATCTCTTAGTAGAATGGAATGGGATGTAATAAAAAAACATCTATTAATTAATACAAGTGTTCTTGATGAAACTGATTTTAATATGGGCAAACGTGAGTGGCAAGAACTAAAGGATAAAATTAAATGATAGAATATTTTTCAACACCAGACCATCAAGTAGCTTTATGTGCTAATATTCTTTCTATAATCGCAGCATGGTTATTTATGAAAAAACATGATTATGGTGTATGGTATGGATTGGTAGCTGAATTTTTTTGGTTAGGGTGGATTTATGAAACTGACAAATGGGAAATATTACCCGTCGAACTTTTAGCATTTATAATTTATTTATATGGTTGTATAATACAAATGAGAGGGAGAAATATGAGATGAGCTTACCAACAATTTACCAACAATTCATACACCTGAGTAGGTATGCTCGGTGGTTAGACAAAGAAGAAAGAAGAGAGTCTTGGGAAGAGACCGTAAAAAGATATTTTGATTTTTTCGAGAAACATTTAGAGGGAAAACCAAATGTAAAAAGAGATCGAAAAATCTTAGAGCAAGCCGTGGTAGAACAAAAAATAATGCCTTCAATGAGATCATTAATGACCGCAGGAGATGCATTACTAAGAGATAATGTTGCAGGATATAATTGTGCATATTTAGCTGTTAATAGGCCACGAGCATTTGATGAATGTTTATTTATTTTAATGTGCGGAACAGGAGTAGGTTTTTCTGTAGAGCGCAGAGAGGTAGAAAAACTTCCTGAAGTTCCAGAAGAATTATTTGATACAGATACTACTATAGTTGTTGCTGATTCAAAGATAGGATGGGCAAAGGCATATAAAGAATTAATTCATATGCTATATTCTGGTCAAATACCTAAATGGGATACGTCTAAAATTCGAAAAGCGGGTACGCGTTTAAAAACTTTTGGTGGTCGATCTTCGGGTCCTTTACCATTGGATAATCTTTTTCGTTTTACGGTTGAAACATTTAAATCAGCAGTTGGTAGAAAGTTATCTTCTATTGAGTGTCACGATTTGATGTGTAAGATTGCTGAGATAGTTGTGGTTGGTGGTGTTCGTAGATCAGCATTAATCTCTTTGTCTAATCTTACAGATGAACGAATGAGGAAAGCAAAGTCTGGTCAATGGTGGTTAGATAATACACAACGTGCGTTGTCAAACAATTCTGTTGTATATACAGAGAAACCAGATGTTAATATTTTTCTTAAAGAATGGATGAATTTAATTGAATCCAAGTCGGGGGAACGTGGAATCTTTAATAGAGTGGCTGCAAAAAAACAAGT
>MPLX02342420.1_pt1 | contig 13490 bp, 11 predicted proteins | sample 1617341 | NCBI WGS metagenome assembly MPLX02 (sample SAMN05944804, study PRJNA350692) | marine metagenome | biome: marine; feature: ODZ; material: water; isolation source: 120 m water sample filtered on 0.2 um supor filter | place: Pacific Ocean | collected 2012-04-08 | depth 120m m | reverse complement strand
GTTTCTCTGGACCCTCGAGGTCCCTGAAGGGTCGTCGAAGACTACGACGTTGATAGGCGGGGTGTGGAAGTGCAGTAATGCATTAAGCTAACCCGTACTAATTGCCCGTGAGGCTTGATCATATAACACCCAAGAAGACTGGTAAGCTGAAGACTCAGTAACACCGTCATATCACTACCGAATTTGCCTGGATGAGCGATCATTCAGGCAGCCAGTTTGCCTGGCGGCCATAGCGTGTGGGTCCCACCTGATTCCATCTCGAACTCAGAAGTGAAAACGCATAGCGCCGATGATAGTGCGGGGTCTCCCCGTGTGAAAGTAGGACACTGCCAGGCATATTATTGAAAACCCCGAGGCCAATGCCTCGGGGTTTTTATTTGCGTGTTTCCAACAACCCCGTTTTTTCGTTGCCTTAAGGCTAGGTGAACTCGCAGGACCAGTCCGAGAAGTGCCGTAGTGTTTCGCCCGTGATCAAGACCGGGCCACGGCCGGCGCTCGAGAGGGCGTAAAATAGGGGGAACAATCAATTCAACGAGGACGACACACAGTTGCAGTACGATAAAACTTATACCACGCAGCAGGGGGCGTCCGTTGGCGAGCGTGCCAGCCTGACCCGAATCCGCGAGCGCTGGTTCAGTCGGCGCCATCGGCGCATCGCCCGCAAAGATGCCTTTTTGAGATCCCGGGATTCCAAGCTTGGCAGTACGCAAAGCCAGGCCTTTCCCCAATGGAGTGTCTGGTTTCCGGGTCAGCCTTTCCCTGAGCACCCGGATAACCGCGCCCGCAATCGGACATCCAGCCAGCCGAAAAAATAATTGAATGATCTAATCGGGTCGAATAACGCCCTCAAGGATCCTTTCAAATAATTCATTTTGTTCTGCCGGGTTATCAACATCGATTCTAATACGGGGAGTACTGTCATCTCGGTGTATCCAGGAGACCTCACTCTCTACACCATAGTGGATATCGGGCTTGCCGATTTCTGGATCATCCAGGGAACCTAACGAAATGAAAATCATGGCGTCAAAAGCACCGCCAGACAAATATCGCGCAAATAAGGAACTACCGCAATCCGGGCAGAATCCTCGCTCACACACTGAAGAAGACGGGTAAAGTTTTGGGGCTCCTTTTGTAAATGATACGGCTTTTTTGTCAAAGGCGGCTGACCCCCACATCCCACTGCCAGTCCACTGCTGGCACATGCGACAATGACATATCACTGTTAACCTATTGGATTGGGTTACTTCATAGCGAACCGTTCCGCACAAACAACCTCCGGTGTGTTTTACTCCCGTCATTGTCATTCTCTCCGAGCGTTATCAAGGGCGGTGAGATTCATGGGGTGAACCACCGTCAGTAGCGGGTTGTGAGTGAAGCATGAAGAGCAGATAGGTTTTCCAAAAAATATCAGTAACTGAATCAACACCCTTTAAAAAATATTATAGTCTGACGTCGATCGGCTGCGTATTCTCTGAACTGACAATCAGGGTTCTATTTCTGCACTGACCCACGCTTATAGAAAAGGCCCATAAGCATCGGTGAAACCGTTTCCGAGAGGCCCGCTGCCGTGATAAGCCCAACACCCAGGATCTCCCGCAGACCGAAGGGTTCATTGGTGAGTAAGGCAGCAGAGATGGCACCCACGCTGATTTCTGTCATAAAGAGAATCCCTGAAGTGCCCGGGTTGAGTTTTGGGACTCCCCATGCCGCCACGAAATATACCGGCAGCAACACGAGAAGGGCGATTGGCAGGACCCAGATTAAGACGTCGAATACAGCTTTTAGGGTCTCGGATCCAACGTTCGGGTAAGTAACACAGGCGACAATGACCGAAAACGCGGTAGCCCAGTAGAACCAGGTTGTGGTGATATCTAGAGTCTGGTAATGAGGGTAGCGGCGCAGGAGATTTACTGAGACCGCCCAAATTATTCCAGCTGTTAGGGCCATCCAGTCCCCTATATTTTGCGGCACTGGAAAACCCTGCTCAATATTTAGGACAACCAACATACCCGATAGGCCCAGAACAATGCTGATGATTCGGCTGTTGGAAATCGGCTCCTTCAGCCAGGCCCTGGCAAGCAGTACACTCCAAATGGGGGTCAGGTAATAGAGTAGGATTGCGTGGATGACATCGGTGTACAAAAATGATGTCGAATAGAGCATCATGGAAACGCCCAAACTCGAGCCGATGGCTTGTAACGGCGCCCCCGCTGCTTTAATTTTCGTGAAGCGCAGAAACACTACTGGCAGAAGAATGAGTGCTGGTATGAGATGGAAAACTGAGGTAGCCCAGGCGCCGGGTATCCCGGCGTTGTCTAGGGTTCTCAGGGGTATCCAAAAAACGCCCCAAACCCCTCCCGCTAGAGCAATGGCCAAGTGGGCCAGTGGTTTGCTACCGGTCTGGCTCAGTTGCATGGGTGCCCCTCGGTGATCTGGGATAGGGAAGGAGTCAGGTCAAGGGGCATCAAAGTTGGCAGTGATGATGGGGCCAGGCAAGATCGGGCTTAAGTGCAACTCGTTTTTCGCGATCTTATGTATGCTTTCGGTGTGCACTCTGATGCTTTTGCAATCATCTATGCTGTAGATCTTCTGCACTAGCAATTACTCTGTAAATCTTGGTTGGAGTGGTTTTGGCACACCTATCACACAACGTTTCCGCTAGCGGGGTCGATTAGACCGCGGCTCGACATCGCCGCGCTTTCTTTATGTTCTCCAGCCGATAAAGCAGCGTTTCTCAGTTGTTCTTCGCTGCCGAGGCGGCCATGAGATCCGTTGCTACCTGAATCCCTTAAGAGGAGGCTCGCTGCTACTGGGCCATTTCCTTCAATTGATTATGAACGTCTACGACACCAGGGAATCCCAGATCCTTAAATGGCTTGATGCCCATCGCTGGCACTGGTGTTGCAGTCCATAGATTGACTGAAACTTCTCCTGTCGGCAGAAGTGTATACCTGAAACCCGCTGGTAGGAACATCGATTCGTGTTCGTGGGCAACCAGCTCCTTAGTGCTTCCGTCCCGATCCTCGATGTGCACCTTAATGCTGCCTTTCACACAGAAAAAGAGTTCATCCCAGTTGGCTTGATCCCAGATCATAGGCTCAAAGTCGGGCTCGTGCTCACACCATCCCTGTATTGCATTACGCGACCCCTCTATCTCGGTGCAGATGCGCATATAGGTGTTCATGCCTTTGCTGAATTCCCACTTCGGCCGCCGATGGGTCTCTTCCATCGTAATTACGGTAGGTTTGGGGGTTGCTTTGGTCATGGTAGGGCTCCTGCTATGGTCAAAGTCGCCGTGAGGTATACATCGGCAGGTTGTAAGTTTTTCTCAGATCCCAGGTGATCATCTTGTCTGGGATGAGTTCTAAGGTCATCTTGTCAAATGACTCACGGTATTCGATATAGGCCTGCCTGTGGGGATGCCCAAAGCCGAAGATCTTCTCGACGAGTTGCTCCATACAGCGCTCCCGAAGGGCCTCGTCATTCACCAGTTGGCCCTGGCCTTGAATCTGGACCCCACGGGCGGTACACAACTCTTCTCCACCCGCAAACACGGCACCGGTCATCTTGCTCCCGTTTTCCATGTTCTGGAAATGCTTTGACGCCTGGTCGATAGGAAGAAAAATTCGCTGGTCGATGATCGTATACCAAACGGGGCTGCAATAGATCACACCTTCGGCATCTACGCTTGACACCGCGATTTCGTGGTGGCGCTCTAGGAACACCCACCGGCCTTTCTTGGTCATGGAGGCAACGCTTCCGAGTTTGACATTGCCTAAATATTCACGAGTCATAATAACTCCTTATCGAATTTTGCTCGCCTTACTGCACTCCAGTAGAACGCGGTTTTTTCTGGCGAAATGATGTCAGTGGGTATGCCAGCTAAAGCGATCATAATTCACTTTGGGTGGCAATATAATTCCCCGAGACGGAGATTAGATAATTTCTTCAATCTTAGTTGCCGTGGTAACGAAGCAACTGGATGAACCTGATTGATTGTATGCTCACCCGGGGAAGCTCTCGGCATCTTTATAGGGGAACCACCAGCCATCCTGGGTATCCGTACAATCCGGATCGATCATGACGAACTTGGTCTCACGGAAGGTATCGATTCCCTCCGGGCCCAGCTGGCGCCCTTGGCCCGACATTTTGGTGCCACCAAACGGGCCGGCGTCATTGTCCAACAGGGGTGCATTGACCCACACCATGCCGGCCTCGAGTTGTTCCGTGGCACGAACCGCTTCCCTTAAATCACGGGTATAGATATTAGCGCCCAGTCCGAATCTAGAATCATTAGCCAATTCAATGCCTTCCTCGAAGCTCTTTACTTTGCAGATGGGTGCTACGGGGCCGAAGCTCTCGTTATTGAAAATATCCATCTGCTGACGACACTCCGACAGCACCGTAGGCTCGACAAACCAGCCCTGATTGAGTTGATCCGGGCGTCCACCGCCAAGCATGACATTGGCACCCTGTTCGATGGCGTTTTCGAGCACTGATTCGTAACGAGTGCGCTCTTTTTCGGACACCATGGGCCCCATATCCACCTTGCCCAGGCCGTTGCCGATGCGAATGCCCTTGGCGTTTTCGATCAACTTAGCCACGAACTCATCATGGATGTCTTCGTGCACGTAAAAGCGTTCGGCGGAGACGCAGATCTGGCCACAGTTCATGAAGGCCGAAAAAGCGGCAGCCCGGGCTGTAATGTCCAGATCGGCCGATGGCATGATAACAAACGGATCATTGCCGGAAGTCTCAATCAGGGAGCGCTTCAACATGCGCCCGCAGGTCTCGCCGATGGCCTGACCTGTGGGCACACTGCCGGTGAAAGCGATCATGTTGGTATCTTTATGCTCGACCAAATATCTACCTGCGTTGCCGGCACCGGTGACGACCTGAAATAAACCTTCGGGCAGGGGCTGATAGGCTTGCGCAAACAGCAATGAAGTGAGTGTGGTGTACTCAGACGGTTTACAGATTACTGCGTTACCTGCAGCCAGTGCGGCACCTGACTGCCACGCCAGCAGGGTCAGAGGGTAATTGAAGGTCTGAATGCTTACCACAACGCCCAGCGGCAATTTCAGTGTGTAGTTCAGATGTCCTTGGATTTCGTTGCCCATGACCCGGCCGGTATCACTGCGACCAACCTCGGCGTTATAACGAATGGCGGAAACCGACCATTCGACCTCGTCGGCGGACTCCTTGTAGGGCTTGCCCATCTCACGGGTCATGGCTTCAGCCAGCTTTGGCCGCATATGATGCATGCGGTTGGCGACTTCATGCATTCTCTCCGAACGTTCAAGCCCGCTCATGGCCCACCACTTTTTCTGTGCGGCGTGCCCGATCGTTATAGCTTCATCGATTTCTGCTTCCGTGGTTTCGGCGATTTCACCCAGTTTGTCTTCAGTCGCCGGATCGATTACATCCAATGTTTCCGTTGATAAGCTTCGCCGCGTTTCACCACCCAGAAAGATAGCGTTGGTTAAGCGTCCAAAATCTTCTAATACCGTCATATCAAGTATTCCCTGAGAGTTTTAGTCTGTACAACATTGGGGCGACGTTGTAACCGCCAAGATTGAACTCGACCTCAATGTCACCAGTATACGGAAAGAATAAACACCCTGTCTCTGCGGAACAACCCGTTTTTGCACTAACAGCCGCCGTTCCGGGAGCATGGACCGTTTTGAACAACTGCCGGCTTGTGGCCTGGAGCTGTTGCCCGGATGATATGATCTGAGCAGATGTTCTGTGCTTCAAGGTCTGGCCAGGCGGGCACCAACAGCTGATGTTATTCTGCCAGACTGATGGTTGCTGGCGCTTTGCTCAGGCCAGCTGGCAAGTTTTGTTACACAATCGATCAACCCGGCAGATGAGGTATGGCCAGATGAGTAAGTTGAGACCGACAGTCAGCGTTGATGGGCAGATTACTGCCATGGACGATGCGATGATTCCAGTGATGGATCGCGGTTTTCTGTATGGCGACTCAGTATATGAAGTGTTTCGTACTTATCGGGGCGTGCCACTTTTTCTTGAGGACCACTTTCGCCGGCTCGAGAATTCGGCACAACTGATTCAGATGCAGATCAGCCAGAGTCGTGCGCAGTTGCTTGAGGAAATCCGTCGTACCGCAGTCGCTGCCAACGTGACTTTAGAGGTTGATGCGTACGTTCGTTATCAGATTACCCGAGGTGAGGGCGCGGTAGATCTGTACCCGGATCCCGGTCTCAAAACCCGCGTCGTCATTATCGTTAAGGCGCTTCCTACCTGGAAAAAGGTTTTCTACGAGCGCGGCATGCACATGTATGTACCGCAGGTCAGACGAAACCCGGTAAATGCACTGGACCCCAATATTAAGGGAGGGAATTATCTCAACAATATTATGGCCTTAACCGAGGCCAGGCAAAACGGTGCCGACGATTGCGTCATGCTCAACCGGGAAGGTTTCGTTACGGAAGCGGCCAACAGTAACGTCTGGTTTGTTATCAGGGGGCGGTTGGTCACTCCCGGAACCGGTAATCTAAAAGGTCTTACCAAGAAACATGTCCATAAGGCTCTGAAACAGACGGGCATACAGAGTTTCGAGGAAGATATTCATGCCAATGAACTACCGGACGCCACTGAGTGCTTTGTGACCAGCGCGACGCGTGAGGTAATGCCCTGCGCATCTCTCACCTTGCTCGGTGGTGAGCGCCTGGAATTCCCGACGGGCGGGGGGGAGATCACCCGTACCGTGCAGGCCGTTTTCTCCTCGTATGTTAAAAGCTATATCGAAAGCCACGCCAATGACGCATTGGTCTGATCGAGCCAACCTGACAGGGAGTGCACGAGCATTAATATGAGCAAGACCCGGGTTCTACTGCTCTTTGGGGGGCAATCGGCCGAACATGAAGTTTCGGTGATTTCGGCAAGGTCGGTGTACGACGCTATCGACACTGAGCAGTATGAAGTCGTCCTGGTCGGAATTGCCGACTCCGGCCAGTGGTTTGTGGATGGGGGTGATGGGCAATTGCTTAAAGGCGGCAGAGTCGACGGAGAGGCGTTTGAGCCGGTGCGGTTGAATACCGACTCTCATGCGCTCGTCAGTCTGTGCGGCGACCCGATCGAACAGGGTGAGTTCGATGTGGTTTTCCCATTGTTGCATGGTCCACGTGGCGAGGATGGCGCCATGCAGGGTCTATTGGAACTGGCAGGGGTAGCCTATGTGGGAGCTGGGGTTGCAGCGTCTGCGGTGGGCATGGATAAAGAACTGGCCCGGTCGGTGTTCGCCAGTGCTGGGCTTAAACAAGTATCGTACACCGTGACCCGGCGTAGCGCCTGGCAGGCTGATCGCTCGGCGGTGATCAATCGGATTGAGCAGGCCTTTGCGTACCCGCTCTTCGTGAAACCGGCAAACCTGGGCTCGAGCATCGGGGTATCCAAGGCGCATGATCGAGAGGGGTTGGCCGGCGCATTAGATATTGCCGCAGCCTATGATCTGAAGATTATGGTGGAAGCCTCGGTGGAGGGGGCCCGGGAGCTTGAGTGTGCGGTACTGGGCAACGATGAACCCAAAGCGTCGGTGATCGGTGAGATCATTCCTGGTGCGGAGTTCTATGACTACACGACAAAGTATCTGGACGATCACTCTCAATTGATTGTGCCGGCCAAGTTGCCCAGTGAGGTTGCGATTAGGGTGCGCGAGATGTCGATCAGAAGTTTCCGCTCGATTGATGGTGCCGGGCTGGGCCGTGTAGATTTTTTGTTTTCCCCCTCGGGTGAGATCTTTCTGAATGAGATTAATACCATGCCGGGTTTTACGCCGATCAGTATGTACCCCAGGTTGTGGCAGGAATCGGGAATCACTTACCCGAAATTGATTGGCGAGTTGATCCGGCTGGCGCTCGAGCGTCACCAGGAGCGTCAGAGTATCAGCACCAGTCGTTCAGCCTGAGCTACGTTTCGCCTGGCCGGGGTCAACGACCCATCAAGGGCGGGATCGAATCAAAAGTCGCTTTAGCAGGTAGGCTTTCCCTGAGCCCGTCAGGATGCCCCTCCGGCCCCCCGGATCATTAAGAGTGTGGCCAGCGCCGCGTAGCAAAGTGCCCCGGCGACCACCGGGGTGACAAGCCAACCCAGGCCAATGCGGCCGAGCACCCACCATCGGATCCCATGGTGTCCTCGCAGAATCCCAATACCCAGTATTGCCCCAATAACTGCCTGCGAGCTAGAGACCGGTACCAGTGGAATCTCGGGTAATCCTGCCCCGTTCAACCAGGCTGCAAGACCTTTGGAGGCAAAAAGGAACAACACCAGCGAGTGGGACATGACCACAACCCAGGCGGCTACGGGAGAGAGTGCAAACAAGTCCTTGCCGACGGTCATCATCACTCGCCGTGAGTAGGTAAACACGCCTACGGCAATTGCCAGGCCGCCCAGTAGAAATAACTGCTGCAGTGGATCGAGAGAGAGCGCCTGGCCTATATGGAGCGGTTGAAACTGTACGGAATGAATAAATGGCCCCATAACGTTGGCAATGTTGTTTGCACCGAGGCTGTAGGCACCAAAGATTCCGGCGATCAGTAGACCCCATCGGGTCAGGGCATCCTGCTGTAACAGGTGCAACCTTAACGAGCGCAACGCAAGACCCGTGAGGGGAAGCAGTAGGGCGGCTAATCCTGCGGCTAATAAAGGGCAAAGGACCCAGGTCATCACGACTTTGCCCATGACAGTGGGGTCTGTAGGTGCACCACTCCATAGATTCCACCCTACCAGGGCTCCAACGACCGCCTGGGAGGTTGAAACCGGCAACCCGCGTTTGGTCATAAAGAAGACGGTCAGCCCGGCACTGGTACTCGCCACACAGGCCTGGGGCAGGCTATCGATCGCGGCCAGTTCACCCAGCGTTTCCGCAGGGCCGGCACCACTGATCACTGCGCCGAGGATCACCCCCACACTGCATAGGGTTGCCGCCGTGCCGAAGCGAAGCATGCGCGTTCCCACCGCGGTGCCAAACACATTGGCTGCATCGTTAGCTCCAAGTGCCCAACCGAGAAAGAGGCCACCGGCCAGCAGGATCAGGAGAGAAACATCCACCACCAGTGACTCAAATACGTCTCTTGATCGCGCTGATCGCTAATTGGTCCGCAATGTCTTCAGCCTGGTTGGCAACAGCATCGAGGCGCTCTACAAAATAACGCAGCTGGACTTTATGGGCGAGGTCGAGGTCGCTCTGGAAAATTCGCCGTTGCAGTGGGGTGCTCAGTTGATCCGCCTCGCTTTCCAGGTCGGCGACCCGTTGTGCCCCTTGCCGGACGGCAGCGTGATTGGTGAAGAATGCGCGCGTTGTGTGAACTACTGCTTCGGCACAGGTGACCGAAAGTCTGGCAAGTTCGGCGTATTCGTTCCGGAAGGCATCGGGTATCTCCGGTGTCTGGATAGAAAGCCGAAACAGATTCGCTTTGTACATATTGGTGAGTTTATCGATGCTCTCCACCAGGCGTAGCACATCACCGCGCAGATCCGGTATGAGAGTGCGGGTATAGAGTTCGGTCTCGATCGAACGGCGCAGGTCGTCACCGTTGCGCTCGAGTTCTTGAATCCGCTCGGCCAGGACATCGAACGTTTGGCATGCACCATGGGCAAGGTAAACCTCAAAGGCCTCAGAAAATACGGTACCTGCCTCAAGAACCATTTCAAGGAACTGATCAACCTGGGACTCAACAGCCTTACTGGTGCCCAGGAGTGCAGTTTCCCTTTTTAGAGATTGGAAAAATTTCATACTTAAGATATAGCGGAGAAAGGGTCTCGTTTTCCCGCGTGAACAAGCGCCCGCTTTCTATTGTCGATCTCTGGAAAGTTCTTTATGATGGGCGTGTGCGGTGTAGTAAAGACGTAACAGAACATAAGATAGTACCTCAGAATATCGGAAGCAAACACCGCTAACTCAGAAAATGGAGGAAACCATGGATAGACTCTCACAGCGCATACGATCAGGTTTGATCGGCTCTGCCCTGGCGTTAGGGCTTGTTGGCATCACCAATGCCGGCACCGAACTTACCGTTTACACCGCAGTCGAGGCAGAAGATCTCAAAAAATATGCGGCACGGTTCAACGAAGATCATCCGGGAATCAAGATCAATTGGGTCCGAGATTCAACCGGGATCGTCACTGCGAAACTGCTGGCCGAAAAAGAGAACCCCAGGGCAGATGTCATCTGGGGCCTCGCGGCGACTAGTTTATTACTGATGAAGGGTGAAGGTATGTTAATGCCCTATGCACCCGCAGGCCTTGAAAAGCTTGACGGTAAATTCAGCGACAAGTCCAGCCCGCCTTCGTGGACGGGGATGGATGCCTGGGTTGCTGCAGTGTGCGTCAATACCGTTGAGGCAGATAAGCACAACCTGCCCACACCAGCTTCGTGGAAAGATCTGACGAACCCCGTATACCAGGGTCACCTGGCAATGCCCAACCCCAATTCTTCGGGTACGGGCTTCCTGGATGTATCCAGTTGGTTGCAGATCTTTGGTGAGGATGGGGGTTGGGCCTTTATGGATCAGCTGCACGAAAATATTGACCACTACACCCATTCGGGATCCAAGCCTTGCAAGCAGGCGGCCCGCGGTGAAGTAGCGATTGGTATCTCCTTTGCATTCCGGGGTGCGAAATCCAAGGCCAAAGGGGCGCCGCTGGAGATCATTATCCCTTCTGAAGGTATCGGCTGGGATATGGAGGCCACCGCGATTGTTAAGGGAACGAAGAACCTTGATGCGGCAAAGACGCTGGTCGATTGGTCCGTTACCGAGAAAGCCAACCAGATGTATAACGAGGGGTACGCCGTTATTGGAATCCAACGACTGGCCAAGCCTGTGAAATACTTTCCCGATAACATCCCCGAGATGATGATCGATAACGATTTTGAGTGGGCTGCGCAGAATCGCAGGCGTATCCTTGCAGAATGGCAGAGCCGCTACGATTCAAAATCCGAGCCAAAGAGTTAATTAAGTTCGCTCATTAACGCACGGTCGATCGTTGTTCTCGCAGCGATCGGCCGTTTTGGTTTGAGGCAGGCGAGTCGGCGCGCTGTTCCCATCCGGGTATACGGTACAGGAAAATGAGATGACTGAGACATTTCTGCGTATTCAGGGACTGACCAAGTTGTTTGGTTCATTCGCTGCGCTGAGCGATATCTCTCTTACCGTCTTTGAAGGTGAGTTTGTCTGTTTTCTTGGCCCCTCCGGCTGTGGCAAGACGACCCTGCTCAGAGCCATTGCCGGGCTGGATATTCAGACACAAGGCACGATTGAGCAGGATGGCAAAGATATCTCGGTATTGCCGCCAGCGCAGCGGGATTTTGGAATCGTATTCCAGTCATACGCGCTTTTTCCAAATCTGACGGTAGAAAAGAATATTGCCTACGGGCTTGAAAGTCGTCGCCACCAGCGCGTAGAGATCCGAAAGCGGGTTCAAGAGTTGTTGACCCTGGTTGATCTGGCAGACCAGGTTGAGAAATATCCAGCGCAGTTATCTGGCGGCCAGCAGCAGCGTGTGGCACTGGCCCGGGCATTGGCTACGTCGCCTGGCCTGTTGCTTCTGGACGAACCCTTATCGGCATTGGATGCAAAAGTCCGTGCGCATCTACGGCTTGAGATCAAGGAACTGCAAAGGCGCCTTAAGGTCACGACGATCATGGTGACGCATGATCAGGAAGAGGCCTTAACGATGGCTGATCGTATCGTCGTCATGAACCAGGGGGTCATCGAGCAGGTAGGCACGCCCGAAGAGATCTACGCTCAGCCTGCCACTGAATTTGTCGCGGAGTTCATAGGGACTATGAATTTAGTGCCCGTTCAAGCCCTTCCCGGCAGCGAGTACAGCGGCTTAGGAGCCCGTTTTCAGGTCAACCATAATGAGTTACCAGCGGGATCTCATGCAGCATTGGCAATCCGCCCAGAAGACGTCCAGATCGATCAAGCGGGTAAAGCCGCTGGTGAAAATACTATCCAGGCAAAGGTGGATGATCTGGAATACCTGGGTGCATTCGTCCGTGTCACCCTGGTTGCGTCGGGTGATCAGACTCGACTGCAAGTCGACGTTTCAACTAATCGCTTCAGCGAGTTGTCACTGAGCGCGGGCAGTGAGGTGTCTATCGTGCTCCCACCAGAACGCATTCTCATTTACCCCCGTCCGGATTAGCCAAGGCCATGCTTGGTTTGATTTCTCGGGGTCGCCCAGCGTTACGGGTTAAATCCAGCTCGGATGACCACGCGATGCGCCTATTCGTGGTCGTTATCGCCGCGTATCTGGTGGTTGCATTAGCATTGCCGTTGTACGCCATGCTTTCAAAAAGCATGCTGGATCCAGATGGGCTATTTATTGGGCTCGCCAACTATGTCGCGTATTTTCGAACACCAGCCCTGGTCTATTCAATTAAGAACAGCCTGTTCGTCGGGGTGCTCACAACGCTGATTACGGTGACCATCGCATTTTTACTCGCATACGCCCTTACGCGAAGCCGGATGCCGGCAAAACCCGCCTTCAAGACCATCGCGATGATTCCCATTCTCGTGCCATCACTGCTTCCTGGGATTGCGCTTATTTATCTATTTGGTCGGCAGGGTTTGATCAACGGCATGTTGTTTGGCCACGATATTTATGGCCCCATTGGTATCATCATTGCTGAGGTCTTTTTTACTCTACCCCACGCCCTGATCATCATCACCACCGCACTTTCTATTGCGGATGCGCGGCTTTACGAAGCAGCGATTTCTTTGCGCGCCAGTCGGACACGAATTTTCTTCACGGTCACCATTCCCGGCGTACGCTATGGTTTGATCAGTGCGGCTTTCGTTGTTTTTACCCTCGCAGTCACTGACTTCGGCGCACCCAAAGTCATCGGGGGTGATTTCAACGTACTGGCAACTGACATCTACAAGCAGGTGATCGGCCAGCAGAACTTTTCGATGGGCGCCGTGGTGTCGGTTGTGTTGTTGATTCCGGCCGGGTTGGCCTTTTTGGTAGATCGGATCGTGCAGAAAAAGCAGGTGGCATTACTTTCGACACGAGCGGTAGCTTTGGTGCCTTCCCGCCACCGGCGTTTCGACAACTTGATGCTGGGGTACGCCATTATTGTCAGCGTGTTTATTGTGGGCATGATCAGTGTTTGTCAATACGCCGCACTGGTCAAGTTTTACCCTTATGACCTGAGTCTGGGGTTTACCAACTACCAGTTTGATCTGATGGACGGCGGCGGCTGGGACAGTTACTTTAATTCCATTGAAATGGCGACCTATACGGCGGTCTTCGGAACAGTGCTGGTCTTTTGTGGAGCTTACCTGGTGGAGAAGGCGCAGGGGCTGGGTGTCGTTCGGGGTGCGTTTCAATTTCTGGCTATGTTGCCCATGGCAGTCCCGGGGCTGGTGCTGGGTTTGGCCTATATCTTCTTTTTCAATTCACCCACAAACCCGCTGAACTTCCTCTATCACACCATGGCCATAATGGTGATCAGCACGATT
>MPLX02167424.1_pt1 | contig 13530 bp, 10 predicted proteins | sample 1617341 | NCBI WGS metagenome assembly MPLX02 (sample SAMN05944804, study PRJNA350692) | marine metagenome | biome: marine; feature: ODZ; material: water; isolation source: 120 m water sample filtered on 0.2 um supor filter | place: Pacific Ocean | collected 2012-04-08 | depth 120m m | reverse complement strand
TGCTATTGGTGATGAACTAGAATACACGGATGAACTTACCTTAGCCTCAGCTATTTCAAGCCGTTTACCATACGAAAATTCCTTAGTGAATTAGATTTCCAGAATGACAAAATTATCTGTAATAATTGTTAGTTACAATGTTAAGTTTTTTTTGGAACAATGCTTGCGCTCTTGTTTAAAAGCCATCCGAAATTTGGATGCTGAAATTATAGTTATCGACAATCATTCTGTAGATGAATCGGTAGAAATGGTAAAGGTAAAATTTCCAGATATTCAACTTATAAGCAACCTTAAGAATGTAGGATTTTCCAAAGCCAATAATCAGGCAATTCTGAAGGCAAAAGGAGAATTTATTCTGCTTTTAAATCCAGACACTCTAGTTGAAGAAGATGCTTTTGAAAAAGCATTTAAATTTATGCAAGAACAAAAAGATGTAGGAGCAGTTGGAGTGCAAATGATTGATGGAAAAGGGGAGTTTTTGGATGAAAGTAAAAGAGGAATCCCTGATTTTAAAACTTCCCTGTTTAAGTTTTTAGGATTGCATAAGTTTTTTCCAAAATCAAGAACTTTCGATCACTATTATTTAGGAAATCTAGATAAAGACGACAGGCATGAAGTAGAGGTATTAGTTGGTGCTTTTATGTTTATTAGGAAATCTGTGCTATATAAAGTTGGTCTTTTTGACGAACAGTTTTTTATGTATTGGGAGGATACTGACCTTTGTATGCGAATTGCAGAAAAGGGCTTTAAGAATTATTATTTAGGCGACATTAAAATCATACATTACAAGGGGGAGAGCAACAAAAGACACACGCTTAGCTTTACCATTGGCTTTAATAAATCCATGATTGCGTTTGTAAAAAAACATTTCAGTAAACACTCTCTTTTTTTACCCCTGATAAAAATGGCCACTCTTGTAAAATCACTTATTGTATTGATAAGAGATTTTGTCAAAATATTTTTACTTCCAATTATCGATTTCTCTACCATTTATTTTGGCCTGCTACTTTTAACAAATTATTGGGGGAAAAATTATGCTCCTTATTCTTTCTCAGAAACTTTTACGACTTTGATAATTCCTTCTTATATTTTTATTTGGATTATTTCCTTATTTTTTAGTGGAGCATACGATAAACCATTTAGAATAAATCGTGTGGCAAGAGGAGTAATTTTTGGACTTCTAGTAATAGCGACATTCTCTAACTTTTTTAATGCCATTCGTTTTTCAAGAGCAATAATAATTATTGGCGGAATCTTAGTTTTTACTTTGTTCGTTTTTTTAAGATTTCTCTACAGGATCCTTAGTCATCAGGATTTAGATATTGCAGAAAAAAGAGTGATGAATCTTTTACTTTTATCTGAAAAAGCTGAATTTGTAAGAGCAGAAAAAATTATATCTAATTCCAAACATAATACCCAACTTATTGGCTATTTGAGCCAAAAAGGAGAGAATGGTGCATTAGGCTCTTTCTCTGAAGTAAAAAAAATCATCAAAAAACATAAAATAGATGAAGTGGTTTTTGCAAGTTTGGACATTAGCTTTAAAGATATCATTAAATGGCTTATTTCCCTTTCTGGAACTTCTTTAAATTTCAAGATTCTACCAGAAAATAGCCACTTCCTTATCGGTAGTAATTCCAGAGAAACATTGGGAGATTATTATTCACCAGACTCAAATTGGGAACTTGCTAAAACAGCCAACAAGCGAAATAAAAGAGTGTTTGATTTTCTGTTTTCTTTCTTGTTCTTAATTTTCGCGCCAATTCTTATGTGGTTTTGCAGTTCCCCTACTCAGTTTGTAAAAAATATGATAAGCATATTGAAAGCCAAAAAAACTTTTGTGGGCTTTAATGGAAAATATGAATCACATTTTCCAAATATCCGAAAAGGCATACTTTCTCCTACCTCCTGTCTTAAAATAGAAGATATTGATAGCAAGGAGATTCGAAATATAAATATGCGTTACGCTAAAGATTATAGTGCTAGAAATGATTTATATATTATTTTTAAGTGCTTAAATCAACTTGGGTAATACACAATTTTTACAATACTTTTTTAGTATTTTTGCAAACTATTAAATTGAAGATGATAAAATGGAAAGAGTAGAATTAATTATGCCCAAAATGGGGGAAAGTGTATCTGAAGCTACGGTAATTTCATGGGCTAAGCAAGTAGGAGAAATGGTAGAATTAGATGAGACCATTATTGAAATTGCTACCGATAAAGTAGATTCTGAGGTTCCATCAACTCATGAAGGAAAATTAGTAGAGCAACTTTTTCAGACAGATGATCTTGTGCAAGTTGGACAAGTATTTGCTATTTTAGAAACGGATGGCAGTAATGATACTCAATCAGAAACACCGACAAAAGTAGAGGAAAAAGTAATAGAAAAAGAAGTTACAAAAGTAGTTGAAGAAACTAAAACTGCTCCAATTACAAATGCTGGGAACAGATTCTATTCACCACTGGTGAAGAGTATAGCAAAATCTGAAGGAATTTCAATGGATGAATTAGATGCTATTAATGGAACAGGAAAAGAAGGTAGAGTAACAAAATCAGATATAGCATCCTATATCAAAACAAGAGGGACTGTTGCTGTTACAAAAGTAGAAAAACCTATTCCGCCAGTAACTCCTGTTCCACAACATACTCCTACTCCGCCAGATAATACGGTTGATACAGAGATTATTGAGATGGACCGAATGCGTAAACTGATTTCGGCACACATGACTATGTCCAAGCAGACCTCTGCACACATTACTTCTTTTGTAGAAGCGGATATGACCAATATTGTAAATTGGAGAAATAAAGTAAAAGCAGGCTTCAAACAAAGAGAAGAACAAAACATCACCTTTACTCCTATTATTATTGAGGCAATGGCAAAAACTGTTAAGGATTTCCCAATGATAAATGTTTCGGTGGAAGGAACAAATATCCATATTCACAAAAATATCAATATTGGAATGGCGGCAGCACTTGCTGATGGAAATTTAATTGTTCCGGTTATAAAAGAGTGCCAGAACAAAAACTTAGTTGGCATTACTAAGGCAGTAAATGATTTGGCTACAAGAGCAAGAGGTGGAAAATTAAAACCTGATGATATTCAGGGCGGAACAATCACTATGACTAATGTTGGTACTTTTGGTAATCTGATGGGAACGCCAATTATCAATCAACCACAAGTAGCTATTCTGGCTTGTGGAGTTATAAAGAAAAAACCTGTTGTTTTGGAAATAGAACATGGAGATGTTATTGCTATTCGTCACATGATGTTCCTCTCACTTTCTTATGATCACAGAGTTGTAGATGGAGCGCTGGGAGGGCAATTTGTAAGAAGAGTAGCGGATTACCTGGAACAGTTCGATACTAAGACAATTGTATAAAAGTTAACTGTTTGGTATTTGTAATAATTTATAAACTTAACATCTAACCTCTTGCCAGATTATTTTTTAATAAAACACAAAGAGCAAGCAATATTAAAACGCAAGGAAAATAATAGGTTTTTCAAGAATTTAAAGAATTTAAAACCAAAAATTTTAGATAAAACTATTCATCCTTTGCATGATGAAGTTTTTGAATATACTAATTGCTTAGAATGTGCTAATTGTTGTAAAACTACAGGACCACTTTTTACAGATAAAGACATTAACAGAATTGCAAAACATCTAAGAATAAAACCTTCTAGATTTACAGAAAGATATTTACGAATTGATGAGGATAGAGATTATGTGTTGCAATCGGTTCCTTGTACCTTCCTAGGTAAGGATAATTATTGTTCTATATATGATGTAAGACCTAAGGCTTGTAGAGAGTTTCCTCATACAGATAGAATAAAACAACATCAAATTTTAAAGATTACAGAAAAAAATATAGAAGTATGCCCATCTGTGTATGGTATTGTAGAAAAATTGAAAAAGAAATTAGTAAAGTAAATATTTCTCTCTCATTAATATAAATTTACCTAGATCTTCTTTCCAACCTTCTTTTATTTTATTTACTGATTTATTGGCAATTATTTGTAATCTTAATTTATCCGTTCCAGCTAGTTTGTCAAAAAAGTTAGTAAAGAATTTTTCTTTATCTGGCGCCTTATTATATGTGTCTATAATCCAGTTAAGATTAATAGAAGTTAAATAGTTGTCTTGAAATCGTAAATCTGTACCAAAACACTCAATATTCTTATGTTTTGGGTATTTACTTCCTTCTCCACTTTTAGGAGTAAAACTATAATTACTTTCCAAATAAGGAGCTCCAAAATGTTGAAATGGATAATCAGTTCCTCTACCAATACTTACATTTGTTCCTTCAAACAAACACAAACTAGGATACAAATTAATAGATTTGGTATTCGGCAGGTTAGGAGATGGTTTTATAGGTAAATCATAATGCATATCATGAGTGTAATTCTCCATTTCGATTACTGTTAAGTCACATTTCTTGGAAATCCAATTTTCTCCATTTATCATTTTAGCATATTCTCCAATTGTCATCCCATGAACAATAGGTACTGGGTGCATTCCTACAAAAGATTCAAATCCATTTTCTCTTATTGGTCCGTCAAGATAATGTCCGTTTGGGTTAGGCCTATCTAGTACTATTACTTTTATTTTGTTTTCACTAGCTGCCTCCATAACATAATGAAGTGTGGAAATATAGGTGTAAAAACGAGCTCCAACATCTTGAATATCGAAAAGTAAAATATCAATTCCTTCTAATTGTTCTGCATAAGGTTTTTTATTGCTACCATAAAGAGAGATAATAGGAAGTCCTGTTTTTACATCTATTCCATCTTCAATTTTTGCTCCTGCATCTGCCTTTCCTCTAAAACCATGTTCTGGAGAAAATACTTTTACTATATCTACTCCTGAGCTAAGTAAGCTGTCTACCAAGTGTGTAGTATCAATCCTAGAAGTTTGATTTCCTATAACACCTACTTTTTTATCTTTCAAAAACGGTAAGTAGCTTTCTGTTTGTTCAGCTCCTAATTTTAGGATTTTTCCTTTTTGGCAACTAAAAAGTAAGCAGCAGGAAATTAAAAGGAATATTTGCGTTATTTTAGCCATTCGTATTTATGAATGTAGAATATTTTATAGCAAAGCGATTGATAAGCGCAAAGGAAGGAAATAATCGCCTTTCTCGTCCCATAATTCGCATATCAATTTTGGCTATTGCACTTTCGGTGGCAGTGATGCTCATTTCCATTGGGGTTGTTAAAGGTTTCAAAAAGGACATTGCCGACAAAGTTATAGGTTTTGGGTCGCATATTCAAATCACCAATTTTTCTAATAATAATTCTTATGAAACTGAGGCGATAAGCAAAAATCAGGATTTTTATCCTACAATTGGACAGGAAGATGGGATACAGCATATTCAGGTTTTTGCCACAAAAGCTGGCATTATTAAAACCAGAGATGAAATTCATGGTGTGGTCTTAAAAGGGGTAGGTAGTGATTTTAATTCTTCTTTTTTTGAAAGTAATCTAGTAGAGGGAGAAGTGCCTATTTACAATGATTCCCTAACTTCAGGCAGAGTATTGATTTCTAAAAAGATTGCGGATTTATTGGCTTTACAATTAGAAGAAAAACTCATTATGTATTTTGTGCAAGATCCTCCAAGAGTTAGAAAGTTTGTTGTTTCTGGAATTTATGCTACCAATTTGCAGGAGTTTGATAATCTCTATGTTTTTGGTGATATAAGGCACATTCAGAATTTGAATAATTGGGGAAGAGATTCTGTTGGTGGTTTTGAAATTACGATCAGTAATGTTGATAATTTGGATGCTCAAACCCAGATGGTGGATGAAAAAATCTATTACGATTTAAACGCACAAAGTATAAAAGAGATAAATCCTCAAATCTTTGATTGGCTCAAATTGCAGGATATCAATGTAAATGTTATTATTATTTTAATGCTAATTGTTGCAGGGATCAATATCATTACAGCACTTTTAATTCTTATTTTAGAACGAACAAAACTCATAGGGATACTCAAAGCAATTGGTCAAAGCAATTGGTCGGTTAGAGAGGTGTTTTTATACAATGCTACTTACCTTATTGTAAAAGGATTATTTTGGGGAAATCTATTAGGGCTTGGAATAGCTTTATCCCAAAGATATTTTCATATTATTAGTTTAGACCCTGCAACATATTACATGAGTTCTGTGCCTATATATTTTACTTTTACAGATGTGATACTACTAAATTTTGGAGCCATGTTTATTTGCTTTTTGATGCTAATTTTACCGACCTTTCTGATTACTAAAATCACTCCAATTAAATCAATAAGGTTTGAGTAAATTTTGGTAGTTTTGCACCGCCAAAAATTTAAGATAAATTTTAATGAACTATTACAATAACATCATAGAAACAATAGGTAACACGCCACTAATTAAGCTCAATAAAGTAGTGGTAACGGACGCTTTGGTTTTGGCAAAAGTGGAAACCTTTAATCCTGGACATTCCATAAAAGATAGGATGGCTTTAAAAATGATTGAAGATGCTGAAAAAGACGGACGTTTAAAAACAGGAGGTACCATAATTGAAGGTACAAGTGGGAATACTGGAATGGGTTTGGCTCTTGTTGCTATTCAGAAGGGATATAAATGTGTTTTTGTTTTAGCAGACAAACAATCTAAAGAGAAAATGGATATTTTACGTGCAGTAGGAGCTGAGGTAGTCATATGTCCAACAAATGTAGATCCTGAAGATCCTAGATCATATTATTCTGTTTCTAAGAGATTAGCAGAAGAAACACCTAATTCTTGGTTTGTGAATCAGTATGATAATCCTTCAAATGCTGTTGCTCATTATGAAAGTACTGGCCCTGAGATTTGGGAACAAACAGATGGTAGAATCACACATCTAGTAGTTGGTGTGGGTACAGGTGGTACTATATCCGGAACAGCAAAATATTTAAAAGAGCAGAATCCAAATGTTAAAATCTGGGGGATTGATACTTATGGCTCTGCTTTTAAAAAATACCATGAAACGGGTGAATTTGATGAAAAGGAGATTTATCCTTATATCACTGAAGGGATCGGTGAGGATATTATCCCTTCCAATGTTGATTTTGGAATTATTGATCATTTTGAGAAAATCACTGACAAAGATGGAGCAATTATGGCCAGAAGATTAAGTTATGAGGAGGGTATAATGGTTGGCTACTCTGCAGGAAGTGCTGTGGCAGGAGTTAATCAATTAAAAGATAAACTTACAAAAGATGATGTTGTAGTTGTAATTTTTCATGATCATGGAACGCGTTATGTTGGTAAACTGTTTAATGATGATTGGATGAAACAGCATGGGTTTTTGTAAAAAACTTTATAAGTTGTTCAAAAGTCAGTCAATATTTTTAAGACTGACTTTTTTTGTTTTCCTAAATTTACAATCCTTAAATTTAGCATAATATTTTAATAAATGTATCTGATATTTGACACTGAAACTACTGGCTTGCCACAGAATTGGAAAGCACCACTAACTGATTTTGAGAATTGGCCAAGATTAGTACAGTTAGCTTGGCAAGTACATGATGTTGAGGGAAAATTGGTAGAAGTAAAAAATTACATTATTAAACCAGAAGGATACGATATTCCTTTTAACGCATCCAAAATTCATGGTATTTCTACCCAGAGAGCTGAAAAAGAAGGATTACCATTATCGGAAGCCTTGGAAATTTTTCATCAACAAATTCAAGAAGTAAAATTTGTAGTTGGACACAATATAGGTTTTGACAACAATATTGTTGGTTGTGAATTTTTGCGAAAAAATATGCCAAATCTTTTGCAGTCAATTCCATCAATTGATACTAAAGAGGATTCGACTAATTATTGCAAGATCCCCGGAGGAAGAGGTGGTAGCTTTAAATGGCCATCTTTAACTGAACTACATCAAACTCTGTTTGGAAATGCCTTTGCTGAGGCGCATAATGCATCAGCTGATGTAGAAGCAACTGCTAGATGTTTCTTGGAACTTTTACGCTTGGAGGTAATCGCTTCCTCCAAAGCGGGGATGAGTACAGAGCAGTTTGCGAAATACAAACAAATAAACCCAAATCCTATTGAATTGATTGGTTTGAATACTCAGCCTTATAAACATATAAATAAAGATGCTGAATATGAAGTTTTAGAAGAGTCTGGGAAAATTCAAGAGGTTCAATTAACAGAAATGAAAACTGAATCGTCTTTTACTCATTTACATTTGCATTCTCAATTTTCTGTTCTTCAAGCGACTCCAAATATCGATAAATTAGTGCAAAAGGCAGTAGATGAAAATATGCCTGCAGTTGCCATTACCGATCATAATAATATGTTTGCTGCTTTTAAATTTACCAATGCAGTATTAAATCATGAAGTTAATAATAATTTAAAAGAAGGTGATGAGCCAAAACTAAAAGCAATTCTAGGGTGTGAGCTGAATGTATGTAAAAATCATAAAGATAAATCGATTCAAGATAACGGTGCTCAAGTTCCTTTTTTGGCTAAAAACAAGAATGGTTACCATAATCTTTCTAAGTTATCTTCATTGGCTTTTTTGGATGGATTTTATTACTTACCAAGGGTAGATAAAGAATTAATTGCCAAATACAATGAGAATCTGATTACACTAACTGGAGGTTTGTATGGCCCTATTCCTCATCTAATTCTAAATGTTGGTGAGAAGCAAGCTGAAGAAGAATTTAAATGGTGGCATAAGATGTTTGGAGATGATTTTTATGTGGAAATTATCAGGCACGATTTGGAAGAAGAGAAACATGTTAATAAGGTTTTATTGCAGTTTGCTAAAAAGTTTAGTGTCAAAATAATAGCATCTAATAACATCTATTATTTGGAGAAAGAAGATGCTAATGCCCACGATATCTTATTGTGTGTAAAAGATGGGGAAAAGCAGTCTACTCCTATTGGGAAAGGTAGAGATCTTAGGTATGGTTTTCCTAATCAAGAATTTTATTTCAAATCTTCTTCTCAAATGCAAGAGTTGTTTGCCGATTTACCTGAGGCTATCGAGAATATTTCTGAATTAGTTGCAAAAATTGAGTCTTATTCATTAAAAAGAGAAGTGTTGCTTCCAGCATTTAATATTCCCGATTCATTTTTAGAGACTTTAACCAAAGAAGAAAAAAAAGATGGTGAAAATGTTTACTTGAAACATCTCACTATTCAAGGTGCAAAGCAAAGATATAATGAAATTTCAGATAATATTCAGAGTAGAATAGAACTGGAACTTGAAACAATTGCAAAATCAGGTTATCCAGGATATTTTCTTATTGTGCAAGACTTTGTAGCTCAGGCCAAAAGGATGAATGTTTCAGTAGGTCCTGGAAGGGGTTCAGCAGCTGGTTCCATTGTGGCTTATTGCACAGGAATAACAAATGTTGATCCGCTTAAATACGATTTGCTTTTTGAGCGTTTCTTAAATCCTGAGAGAGTGTCATTACCCGATATTGATATTGATTTTGATGATGAAGGTAGAGGAAGAATTATTGATTGGGTAGTGAATAAATATGGTAAGGAGCAAGTAGCCCAGATTATTACTTATGGAAGTATGGCTGCCAGATCGGCTATTCGTGATACAGCCAGAGTATTAGATTTACCTTTGCAAGATGCTGATAGAGTAGCAAAACTTGTGCCTGATTTTACTTCTTTAAGCAAAATCTTTTCTTGGGATGAAAAGACCATAAAAGAAAAAGTAAAGAGTGATCAATTAGTAAATGCAAGAACTTTGATTGAACTCTCAGAAGGAGAAGATTTGGTGGCCGATACTATTAATCAAGCTAGAAAATTGGAAGGCTCTGTTCGAAATGTAGGAACCCACGCTTGTGGAATAATTATTACTCCTCTACCTCTTACTGAATTAATTCCAATGGCAAATGCAAAAGATTCTGAGCTTTTAGTCACACAATTTGATAATGATGTAGTTGAAAAGGCAGGTCTTTTGAAAATGGATTTTTTGGGGCTTAGAAATTTAACTATTATAAAAGATTGTATTAAGATTATAAAAGCACTACATGATACCGATTTGAATATTGACACTATATCTCTTGATGATGAAAAGACGTTGGGAATTTTTCAAAGAGCAGAAACAAAAGGAATCTTTCAGTTCGCATCTGATGGTATGAGGGCACATTTGAAACATCTAAAACCGGATAAGTTTGATGATTTGATTGCAATGAATGCATTATTTCGTCCTGGTCCTATGGAGTATATCCCTAACTACATTAAACGGAAGAAAGGGGAAGAAGAGATTGAATATGATTTACCTGAGATGAAAGAATATCTTTCCGCAACTTATGGTATTACGGTTTATCAGGAGCAAGTAATGTTACTTTCTCAAAAATTAGCCAATTTTAGTAAAGGAGATGCCGATATGCTCAGAAAAGGAATGGGAAAGAAGATAAAATCGATTCTGAATGAATTAAAACCCAAGTTTTTCTCTGGATGTGCAGAAAATGGTTTTGATGGCAAAACGGTAGAAAAAATTTGGACAGATTGGGAGGCATTTGCTTCTTATGCTTTTAATAAATCTCACTCTACTTGTTACGCTTTAATAGCTTATCAAACTGCATATCTAAAAGCACACTATCCTGCAGAGTTGATGGCAGCTATTCTCACCAATCACATGAAAGATATCAAAGATATTACTTTGTATATGGAAGAATGTAAAAGGATGGGGATTAGGGTGTTAGGACCAGATGTAAATGAAAGTTTCTACAAGTTCGCAGTAAATAAAAATGGCGAGATTCGTTTTGGTTTAGGAGCTATAAAAGGAGTAGGAAAAGCAGCAGTTGAAGCGATAGTAAATGAGCGAAAAGAAAATGGGAATTTCAGTTGTTTTGAAGATTTTGTAAAAAGAGTTGATTTACGTTCAGCAAACAAAAGAACTTTAGAGGGAATTGCTACTGCTGGAGGGTTTGATTTATTTGGAATTTACCGCTCACAATACTTTGAAAAAATAAAGGATATTACTTATATTGAACAAATGATTAGGTTCGGAAATAAGGTGCAAGATAAACAAAACTCTAATCAGGTTGATATGTTTGGAGATGCCGCAGAAGCAAGTTTACAAGCACCTATAGCTCCAAACTATAACCCTTGGACAAATATGCAAATGCTCTCCAAAGAAAAGGAGGTGGTTGGTATTTATATCTCAGGACACCCTCTTGATGACTATAAGTTTGAGATTAAGAATTTCTGTAACTCTGAGATCTCTGTTTTAAGAGATTTGGATATTCTAAGGGGTAAAGAGATCACTTTTGCAGGAGTGGTAACTTTGGTTGAACATAAAACTGGTAAGAATGGAAAGCCTTATGGTGTTTTATATTTAGAGGATTATCATGAAAATTTCCGCTTTTTTATTTTTGGGGATGAATATATTAGGTTTAAAGCATTTTTTACAGAAGGATGGCTTCTTTTTGTGAAAGGAAAGGTGCAAAAACGACCCTATAATGAAGATGAATTAGAGTTTAGGATACATGATATTCAACTGCTTGCTGAACTTGTTGATAAAGAAGTGAGAAACATTGTTATGGAATTAGATTTAAATGACATTAATGATCAACTTATCAAGAAAATTACAGATGCAACCAACAAAAATAGTGGAAAACACTCTTTGATTATTCAGATTAATAATAATCAGAAAAAATATGCACTTGAATTGCTTTCCAGAAATAGAAAATTAAATATTGACAATGAATTTATTCAGGAAGTAGAAAAAATTGCAGAAGTTGGATTAAAAATCACATAGAATTAAATAGATTTGCGTAATAAATAAAAAAGAAAAAATGGCATTAGAAATTACAGACGCAAACTTTCAGGAAGTTGTATTAAATTCTGACAAACCAGTATTGGTTGACTTTTGGGCTACTTGGTGTGGCCCTTGCAGAACTATTGGACCTATTATGGATGAACTCGCAACAGATTTGGAAGGAAAAGCAATAGTAGGAAAAGTAAATGTAGATGACAACTCTGAGGCTCCACAAACTTATGGCATTAGAAATATTCCTGCATTACTGATTTTTAAAAATGGGGAAGTAGTTGACAAGTTGGTTGGGGCGGTTCCTAAAAGCCAATTGCTTGAAAAACTAGAAGCACATATGTAAGCTCAGCTTATTAATTAGCAAAAGGGTTTTTAACCCTTTTTTATTTTATGAAATTCATAAAAGAAACCAATAAGAATTTTAATTTACCTTTTTTCGCTAATCAAGTGGTAGAAGGTTTTATTACCGGTTTACACAAAAGTCCCTATCACGGATTTTCAGTGGAGTTTGCCGAGCACCGACTATATAATTCGGGGGAATCCACTCGCTATATTGACTGGAAACTTTTTGGAAGAACAGATAAGCTTTTTATCAAAAAATATGAAGAAGAAACCAATTTGAGATGTCAGATGGTAATTGATGTTTCGTCCTCTATGTATTATCCGAATTTTGAAAAACCCACATTAGAGAAACCGAATAAGTTACTTTTTTCAGTGTATACTACTGCCGTGTTGATGAACCTTTTAAAAAGGCAAAGAGATGCTGTGGGGTTAAGTATGTTTGCTGAAAAGATAGATGTGCATACTCCTTGTCGAACTACGTTAAGACATCATAATTTGATATATCACGAGTTGGAAAAGGCATTAGAAACGAATACAATTGAAAACCCAAAAAGAACTTTTTCTATTGATGCGCTTCATCAAATAGCGGAAAATATTCATAAACGCTCTTTAGTGATGTTATTTTCTGACATGTTAGATAATTCTGATAAAAGTTTAGAAGAGCTTCTTTCTGCCCTTCAACATCTAAAATATAACAAACATGAAGTAATTTTATTTCATGTAAGTGAGCCTATAACGGAATTAAATTTAGATTTCGAGAATAAACCTATTCGTTTTGTAGATGCAGAAACAAATGAGGAGGTAAAACTAAACCCTGTAGAAGTAAGAAATGAGTTTTCAAATGTTTCCAAAAAACATTTAGAAAAGATAAAACTAAAGTGTTTACAATATAAAATTGACCTAGTAGAGGTAGATATAAATAAGGGATTTGATAAGATCTTAACATCCTATTTACTTAAAAGACAAAAAATGTTTTAAGGAATTAAAAATTCTTTTAGTTTTGCAGCACTTTTATAGACCCGGTCTGGTAGTTCAGTTGGTTAGAATACATGCCTGTCACGCATGGGGTCGCGAGTTCGAGTCTCGTCCAGACCGCCACTTAAAAACAGAAACCCTTGTAAATCAAGTATTTATGAGGGTTTTTTTATTTAGTTTAACAGTCAGTTTAACAGTTTTGAAGGATAATGCCTTTTTTGTAAATGTTAATAAACTTGAAGTATTGAGTGTGATTTCCCTCTCTTTTTTTAGTCGGTTTTAAAATTGAATTTAGGAAGGGAGGTCTTAAATTAATGTATCTTCTTCCTCTTCTTTAGTATCTACAAAGGTTATCTTAATATCAATCGGTTCTATTTCTTCCACCTCTTCATATGCTTTCTTTTTCCCTATAGCGTAGGGGAGTAGTTTAGATATTGCACTAATATACTCTGTAGGGTTCTCT
>MPLX02401475.1_pt1 | contig 13547 bp, 15 predicted proteins | sample 1617341 | NCBI WGS metagenome assembly MPLX02 (sample SAMN05944804, study PRJNA350692) | marine metagenome | biome: marine; feature: ODZ; material: water; isolation source: 120 m water sample filtered on 0.2 um supor filter | place: Pacific Ocean | collected 2012-04-08 | depth 120m m | reverse complement strand
GCTGTCTTGGAAGCTAACCAATATAATTTTGTCTTTAAGTCCTTCTATTTCTGATAGTGTGATTAGTAGCTCATGTTCCTCTATACACTCTAAACACCAAGAAGCCCAATAATTAACAACAACTAGCTCAGAGTCGATTAAAACTTTTTCATTATCCTTAACTGTTCTTAGATTAAGGAAATCATTATCTCTTACCTCTATGTAGCTATCTTTTACAGAGCTTGTTGAACACATAGATAATAATAAGAATAAAGAGATGATTTTAACTTTCATATTGACTCACTAACTCTTCTACAAAATTCCTATCTTCAGAGCTAAGTTTATTTGATGATAGAATCTCGTTTAAAAGTTTTCTTCCATCACTCCTTGTGCTTGGATCTTGTAAATAAATGATTCCAAGATAGGATTTAGCTATGATTGAGTTTTCATTGATCCTTAAAGCCTCGTCTAAGTAATCTATTGCTACTTCTATATTGTTTGACTCAAATACCATCCAAGCAATCTGTGAAAGAGCAAAACTCTTCAATTCGTTATCATCACTATTTTCTGCTACATACATATAGTGCGTTAAAGCATTTGAATAATTGATTTCATCGAAATACCTATTAGCAAGAGCAATTCTCATAGGATATATATCTGGATTATCATTTATTACTTTTTCCATTTCTTCATTTGTAACATTTTCTAAATCAGTATTAGTTCTAGTAGTAGTTTCTGAATTATTGTTTAAATTAATAAAAAGAACTATGAAAAAAATAAATATAGCAGTAGAAGATAGAATCCATTTATTCATTTTTCGTACTCCTAATAAAAGCAAGGATGAATAGTGAAATTAAAAGAATAGGTAAAACAATCATTTCAATATTTGTTCTTTGAGGGTTTGTTATTATTCTTTCACCATATCTAACTACCCAATAGTTGTAAATTTCTTCATCGCTTAGTCCGCTATCTATTTGTTCTCTTAATATCATTCTCATGTCTTCTGCATATTCAGAAGGGGAGTCAGATATATTCTCGCCTTGACAAACTGGGCATAAAATATTTTTACTCCAATTTTCGTATCTGGAATCTCTATCTTCATTAATTAAAGGAATAGCTAATAAAAGAATTAATAATGTAATAGTTAATACTTTATTCATTTTTAATCCTTGGATAAATTGAAAAAATAGTCAATGCCAAGCCAAGCCAGATAATAAAAATTCCATAGTTTTTTCTAATTATTAATTTAAAATATTCGTCATCAATAACCTTGATAGTTATATATGTATCACTTTCAATATTTCTAAATATGGCAGGACTGCTAATAGCTTGTTGACTAGAATTCTTGAATATATTTAATGAAGCATTTTTAACTTTATTACTTTTCGAAATAGGTAAATTTATAACATCTTTTTCTTCTTTTGATTCTTGATAAGGTTGATTTATTATATAGTTATTACCGCTAAATTCTATAGTTGATCCAGGAGTCGTAATAATTTCTTTAGAATAGCTTTGAGTTACATTCAAAATTAAACCAATTGCAAATACCCCAATACCAATATGAGCAATTTGTCCTGCCCAATAAGAACCAGATATACTACCTTTTCTAAAATAAGAAATTAAATTTTTACTTAAGATAATTACCAATACTATTGAAGCAAATATAGTAAAAATAAATTCATAATTTGCTTCGTAATATAAAGATATTCCAATTGAAATAACTAGTGAGATATTAATTTCTATTTGGTTAGACTTTACCCATTCAGCAAAATTTAAATTTTTATTAGGTAGTTTTTCTGAAAATACAATTAATAAAAGTATAATCAACAACAATGGACCAACCAAAGTATCGTAAAAACTTCTACCTATAGTTAGTTGTCTATCATATAAAGTTTCATAGAATATTGGATACACTGTTCCAACAAAAACTACGATTGTTGCAGAGAAAAGTATTATATTATTAGCAATAAAAAATCCTGATCTTCCAAACCAGTTGGATAATTTTTTTGCTGATGAAAAATATTCGATATTTCTTGCACCCACTATTAAATACAAACCTGTAAAAACAGACAAACCAATTAATAGATATGTTCCAATATTTCCATTTGAAAAGGCATGGACAGAAATAAGAACACCAGATCTAGTAATGAAAGTACCAAATATAGTTGATAGAAACATTAAACAAGATAAAGAATAGTTCCAATTTATTAGCGTAGATTCTCTAATTTGTGTTTTAGCAGAGTGAAGAAATGCAGTAGCTAGAAGCCAAGGAATAAATGATACATTTTCAACTGGATCCCATGCCCAGTATCCACCCCAACCTAAAACTTCATATGACCAGGCAGCTCCTAGTGAAATACCTGCGGTTAGAAAAATCCATGGAAAAAAAGTAGCCTTCTCAGCCATTTTTATCCAATCATTATTCGTTGCCTTCATAATTAAGTGACTTGTCGATATTACAAATGGCATTACCAAACCTATATAGCCAGCATATAAAATCGGTGGATGTATTGCCATTAGTGGGTGATTTTGTAGTAAAGGATTTGGACCTCTTCCAAATTCAGATGTTAATAAGTTGTCAAAAGGTAAGAGTGTTGAGTTAGCACAGCCAATACTTGCAAGCTCTATACATCCAGCAAAAGGTGAGGAACTAAATATTGTATATCCTACGAAGAAAACCAGTATTGATGAAAAAATTTTAACATCAACAAAAAATTCTTTTTTGTGAAAATATTTAATATAAATTAAGAAATAAATACTGAGTACAAAATTCCAAAGAAGTATAGAGCCATCCAATGATCCCCACAATGATGCAAACTTATAAATTGGTGGGGTAGTAGATGCTGAATAATTTGCAATATAACTAATTGAAAAATCATCGATAAAAAGACCTATTTCTAATAAACAAAATAAAATAAAATGAAAAAATAGATTTATTCTTACTAATCTTTGTATTTGAAAATTTGATTTTGTAAAAAATAAAAAAATTAGGTTTAAAAAACTAATCCATGTAACAATTATGCCGATATTTGATATCATTTTGAATAAGTTTTTACATCATAGGTATCACCATTTTCTGAAATATACTCATTATCATGTTTAACAAGCATGTCATCAGAATAAAAAACTCCATTCTTAAAAAATCCATCAAGAATGACACCCATTTCTTCTTGAAATAATTCTGGCACAAAACCGTCAAAATTAATTTCTATTTTTTCATTTCCGTCAGTAATAAAAAAACTTGTTATTCCGTCCATTTTTTTCTCAATGGAATCATTTTCAACAAATCCTCCAAGCTTTATTCTTTCTGAATTACCTACATTAAGATTTGTTGTTGCTTCTGTTGTTGTGAAATAATATATAGTATTATTTGAGGCAATTTGCACACTAGCATATACAACTAAGGCAATGCCCACAAGGACAAGAATTAGGTTTTTATTCACGTAATTTAAATTTTAGCCCTGATTTTAGGATTTAAATAATCATTCCATAATTTGTCAGCATTTGCTCTAAATCTTTTTGAAAGAAATATATGAACTAATGTGACTAAAAGAACACTTATTAAAAGGGTAGTTAATATATCTGATGACATAGGGGCATCTCCAGTAGATACTGTTTCCTGACTCAATATAGATGCTTGTTGATGAACAGATCTCCACCAAATTACACTGAAATGAAGTATAGGTATTTGTATTACTCCAAATATTCCAATAAATGAAGAGTTCTTAGCTGTCTTTTCTAAATCATTATTAAAACTTCTAGAAGCTAAATAGCCTAGATAAACAAGTAGGAGAATTGCTGTTAGATTAAGTCTTGCATCTCCCCATACCCACCATGTTCCCCATGTAAACTTACCCCACACAGAACCAGCAATTAATGTTGATACAGTAAATATTACTCCTGATTTAGCATTTGCTAATGCTAAGGAATCATATTTTGGATTCTTTTTAATGAGATAAAGCAGAGAATATATAAATGTTAATGTATAAGCTAAATAAGCGATCCAAACAGTCGGCACATGAACATATAATAATTTGGAATACTGACCTTGAGTAATATCATATGGTCCGAAAGCAGCAATCGCTATCCAGACTAGTAAAGGCCCATAAAGCATCATAGTTTACCTCTCTCTAAGTAAAATCTTGTATATGAGTAAATGACTATTGTTATACCCAAATACAGCAATAAGTAAATATTAATAAGTTCCAGATTTACCCCTAACCAGATGGGTGCAATAAAAAATGATAAAGCCATGTATATTGGAACAATAAGAATAAATTGAACAAATCGATTATTAAATGAAGTAAACATTTGAAAAATTATATTCACCATAACGGTATTAATTGAGAAAAAGACCAAAGTTAATATAAAAGTGAAGATATTTGTTTTAACGTTTGAATTAGTCACAACAGAAAATAAAATACTGAAAAGCAAAATTTGAGGAAAATAAATTAAGAATTCTGAACTTATTTTACCCAGAAAGTATTCAGATTTTTTAATATAAGCAAAGTTCAATTCTCTTGTGAGACTTCTGTGATTTATTGGATTTCTAATAGAAAAAAGAGTAGAAAATAATATCAGGAAAAGGATTTGAGTGATTATAAATAAGTCTTCATCTATTGCGAATCTATTTTCTGCAAGTATTGGAAATACTATAATTAGTACGCACATTGTTGGTGTAATTAGAAATAATGAAGAATTGTTTCTGTATTCGCTTAATATTTCTTTTCTTATTAGAGATTTATTAATCTTCATCTAAATTTACCGTTTCTTTGTTGTCCATTAACCCGCTTGTCTCTTGAGATGAAAGTACATTACATTTATTCTTCAGAGTCCTTTCATTAATTAGATTTTGTAAATGTTCAACACCTTGTTTATCTAAATAATTAAGAGGTTCATCTATACATAAAACATCTGGTTTTTTCATATCTGCAATAGCTAATTCAGCTCTTTTTATCATTCCACTAGAAAAGTTTTTTAATTCATCTTCTTTATAACTTGATAGGTTATATTTTTCTATTGTTGAATTAATTATTTCTTCATCAATACTTATAGAACTTGTAAAGTAAATAGCATTTTCACTAAGTGTTAAATTAGGTAAAAGGGTAGGGGTGTGAGATATTTCTAAAACATCTATGTCTTCATTTACATACTCTGAGTCAAATGAATTTCCATCAAAGTTATACGAAATAAAGTCTAAAAGGGTTGTTTTACCAGCTCCATTTTTTCCAATAATTTCGTAATTTTTACTTTTATCAAGTGTTAAATACAGATCTTTAATTACAATTTCATTTCCATACCCGAGAGTAAGTTCATTAGCTTGAAAAAAAATATTATTCACAACACTATTGTATTGATAATAGTTTTTTATAAATCTCAAAAGTTGTCATAACGTCATCTTTAGCGCTATGAGTAGGAAGAACAACATCAAAATATTCAGCTATAGTATTCAATTTATGATTAACAACTTTTCCTTGAAGGGTAGACCTACTTAATTCAAGAGTATCTATGGTGTCATTATTTAACTCTCTATCTAAGTAATGATTTAAAAATTTAAGATCAAAATTTATTACATTATGCCCTACTAATATGGAATTTTCTACGAAGTTGATTATTTGATTATTTTTTTCTTTAAACTTTGGAGAATTAACAACTTTAGAATCAGTTATCCCATGAATATTTGAGTTTTCAATACTTTGTTCTGGTTTAAATAATGAATAAAATTCATCAACAGTTTTATTATCTCTTACTTTTAAAATATATAATTCAATTATTTCAGAATCTTCTGGTTCGAAACCTGTAGTTTCTATATCAAGAATACAGAGAGTATGATTCTCAGTCATTATTTAGTTAACTCCCACATTGCTATAGCCGCAGCAGTAGAAGCATTTATAGAATCAACATTATTTTTTGATTCTATTTTAAGTTTTTGGTTTTTAGTTTTACTCCACTTATCTGAAATTCCATATTGCTCTGATCCTATAACTATGGCAAAATTCTCTTTTGGTTTAAAACTATTGATTAATGTTTCAGCTTCAGGGTCTAATAAGATTATTTGGTATTCATTTTTCGTAAGTAATTCTAGAACTTGAGAATTAGTGTCACTTATTAGGTTCATTGTAAATAAGTGACCAATTGAAGCTCTGATAACATTAGGGTTGTATAAATCTGTTATTTCATCACAACATATTACGTTATCTATTCCTAATGACTTTGCGGTTCTTATCATTGTGCCTAAGTTCCCTGGTTTTTCAATTTGGTCCGCCACAAGGGCTGGTCCCTTGATCTCACTTTCTATAACTGTTAGATTTTTTTGTATAAATAATGACAGAATTCCATCTGGTTTGTCTCTATAAGAAATTGCTTCAAAAACTTTTTTAGAGAGGGTTACTATCCTTATATTTTTTTTATTAAAGGCATTTATAAGAGAGTAGTTATTATCACCTACAAAAAGCTCTTCACATATGTACAGAGTATCTATTTCATAATTCGAAGAGACCAATAGGTTGTTTTCCCTATAGCCCTCAGCTAAAGATTTTTTTTCAGTTTTTCTTATTTTGTTTTTTGAAAGAGATATTAAAAATTTTAATTCCGGATTATTTAATGATGTTATAGATTTATTTGCTGAAGTATTCATTGTGAGTTATCTTTTTTTTGGCTACATTCTTTTTCATGCTAGTACCTTTTTCCTCTATTCCAGCAGTAATAAAGCCTAATATCTTATAATTTTCGGGGATTGAAATTAAAGATTTTATATCATTAGTTTTCATATTGTGAGATCCAAGAAAACCACTTTTTAAGCCTATTTCCTCAATCAACAGCATGCAGTTCATCATTGCTGCTCCTGCATCTACATACCAGTAAGGAGTATCCCAGCTTGAAGAATTTGTTGAGCCTTCCTTGTCCATTTGAGCATATCTTTCATGATATGCTTTTTCATTAACCAAGAGTATGTAGATTGATAGAGATTTAGATATCCACTTATCAAAACCTTTTTCGACATAAGTTTCTTCATTTGATAATTTAGCAAGTTCTAAAATATTTTCTTTTTTTGATACATGTACAATTTCAATACCTCTAGCAAAACCTGCAGTCGGTATTTTGATTGCGTACTCAGCTACTTTTTTTAATCCTGAGTACTCTTCATCACTATGAATATAATTTCTAACTATTCTCCTATTTGTTAATAAATTTTGAAGATAGGTTTCTTCATTGTTCATAGTTAGTTATCTAAAATTGTGCTTAATACTGCATCACCAACGTCACTAGTACTCATGCCCATTTTTCCAGCAGAAAGTGATTCCAGTTTTTGGGCTGTTTTGATTATTCCATTCTCTATGTCTTTTGCATACTGTTTTTCACCAAGCTGATTAAGCATCATTGATGCTGCTGCAATACATGCTAGGGGATTGATAACATTCATTCCTGTATATTTAGGAGCAGAACCACCTATAGGTTCAAACATAGACACTCCTTCAGGGTTAATATTTCCACCTGCAGCAATACCCATACCACCTTGAATCATTGCTCCAAGATCAGTAATAATATCTCCAAACATATTATCAGTAACTATTACATCAAACCATTCAGGATTTTTTACCATCCACATACAAACAGCATCAACATGCCCATAATCAGTTTCTATGTCGGGATAGTTTTCTGATACATCATTAAAAATTCTTTCCCATAGATCATGTGCGTAAGTTAATACGTTTGTTTTTGCACAAAGAGTTACTTTTTTTCTATTATTTTGTTTTGCGTACTCAAATGCGTAAACAATGCATCTATTAATTGCTTTCCAAGTATTTATTGATTCTTGAGTAGCAACTTCATTTTCTGTTCCATAGTGAATGTAGCCACCAGCTCCAGCATAAAGACCTTCAGTATTTTCTCTCACAACTGTAAAATTTATATCTTCAGGACCTTTGTTTGCTAATGGTGTCTCTACACCAGGATATAAAACTACTGGACGAAGGTTAATATATTGATCAAATTCTTTTCTTAAATTAAGTAAAATACCTTGTTCTAAGATTCCAGGCTTAACGTCTGGGTGTCCTATTGCTCCAAGAAGTATTGCGTCACTATTTCCTAATTCTTCAAGATCTTTATGTGTAACAAGCTCATTTGACTTTAAGTATCTGTCTCCACCTAGGTCATTATTAGTAAAGTTGAATTCAATATCATAATTTGATTTAGTTTTTTCAAGTATTTTAACTGCTTCATTTACTACTTCTGGGCCTGTGCCATCACCTGGCAGAAGAGATATGTTATATTTTTTCATTTTTATTTATTAAGAGCATTTAGGAAAGATTCTACAGAACCTTGCACAACGTCAGTTGAGACTGCTCTTCCTTGCTTTAAGTTATGTCCATCATTGATGATAGTAACAATTTCGGCTGTAGCATCTGAGCCTTTGGTAATACTATCAACTTTATAATCAATTAATTTAGCATCTGAATTCAAGATTTGTTTAACTGCAGTAAAAGCTGCATCAATCATTCCGTCTCCTTCAGCGCTTTTAGTTTTTTCAACACCTTTAACATCTAGAGTTACGGTTGCTGAAGCGTAGGCGTCCTTACTGTTTACAGAAACTGAGATTAATTTAACAGGTGCTCCATATGTTGACACTTGTCCAACAATTGCAAGTAGCTCATTTTCAACAATTTCACCTTTTCTGTCTGCCAATTTTTTAAATGTTTCAAAGCTAGAGTTGAAAGATTCTTCATCAAGTTCTATTTTTAACTTGTCTAATGCATCTTTAAACCCTGCTCTTCCAGAGTGTTTACCTAAAATAATTTTTGCTTCTTGCCCTACTGAGTCAGGGGTCATAATCTCATAAGTCATTGTATTTCTGAGATATCCATGTTGATGTATTCCAGACTCGTGACTAAATGCATTTTTTCCAACAACAGCTTTATTATATTGAACTGGATATCCGGTTAGTTTAGAAACAAGTCTAGATGTTTCAAGTATTTCTGTTGTCTCTGCTTTGATATCAACACCATATTGATCCTGTCTTGTTTTCACAGCCATAATGATTTCTTCAGTAGAAGTATTTCCAGCTCTTTCACCTATTCCATTAATAGCGCCTTCTATTTGTCTAGCACCAGCGGTAATTGCAGTTAGGGAGTTCGCAACTGCTAACCCTAGATCATTATGACAATGTGTAGAAATTATAATATCTTCGTTTTTACCTTTCACCTCATCGTACACTCCTGTAAGAAGTTCAAGATAATCGGAAGGTGTTGCATACCCTACAGTATCTGGAACGTTAATTGTTGTAGCACCTTCTTCGACAGCTACTTTTAATATTTCAATTAAAAAATCTTTATCTGTCCTAGTTGCATCTTGTGCGGAAAATTCAACATTATCACAAAGTTTTTTTGCATATTTAACTGATTCTCTTGCATCTTCAAGTACTTCTTCTTTAGTTTTTCTAAGCATATGTTCCATATGTATATCTGAAGTAGAGGTAAATACATGGATTCTAGAATTATTTGCAACTTTAATAGCTTCCCAAGCTTGATCTATATCATCTGCTACACACCTAGCTAAAGAAGCTATTGTTGAATTTTTAATATTTTTAGCAATTAGATTAACACCTTCCCAATCTCCAGGAGATGAAGCAGCAAAACCAGCTTCAATAACATCAACTTTTAATTTTTCTAACTGTTGAGCTATTAAGAGTTTTTCAGTAGGTGTAAGAGCTATACCAGGACTTTGTTCACCATCCCTTAATGTGGTATCAAAAATTATTAACTGATCAGAACTCATATATCTTTTTTAACATCCTTTGCATTTAAGAAAGGCATCATTTGCCTTAATTCTTTTCCTATATTCTCAAGTTGGTGTTTAGAAGCCTCTTCTCTTTTCTGATTAAGGAAAGGAGCTCCTTCTCTAGCTTGTGACATCCATTCTTTAGCAAAAGCACCAGACTGTATTTCTTCAAGAACTTTTTTCATTTCTTTTTTTGTCTCGTTAGTGATAATTCTTGAACCTCTTGAAAAATCACCATATTCTGCAGTATCAGAAATAGAGTGCCTCATCCATTCAAAACCACCTTCATACATAAGATCAACTATTAGTTTTACTTCGTGTAAAGTTTCAAAATAAGCACTTTCTGGTTGGTATCCTGCTTCAACTAAAGTCTCGAAACCATTTCTTATTAGTTCTGTTAACCCACCACATAAAACAACTTGCTCACCAAATAAATCGGTTTCCGTTTCTTCTTTAAATGTAGTTTTTAAAATACCAGCTCTACCTCCGCCAATAGCGGAAGAGTAGGAGAGTGCTAAATCAAATGTGTTACCGCTTATATCCTTTTCAACAGCTACTAAACAGGGCATTCCTGAACCTTCTTCGTATGTTCTTCTTAATAGATGGCCTGGACCTTTTGGTGCAACCATACCTATTGAGATATCTTCTCTAGGTATAATTTCTTCAAAATGAATATTAAAACCATGTGCAAAAAGCAAAGTGGAACTATCTTTCATATGAGGTGCGATATCACTATTGTAAATATCTGCCATGAGCTGGTCTGGTAATAAAAGCATTACTACGTCTGCTTCAATGGTTGCATCTTTTACGTTGGCAACATTTAATCCCATTTCTTCAGCTCTTTTAAATGATTCTGAGGATTCTCTTAGTCCAACAGTTACATCCACACCTGATTCATGTAAATTAAGAGCATGAGCATGACCTTGGCTACCGAAGCCAATAACAGCAACTTTTTTTGATTTAATTAATTCTTGATCTATCGAGTCATCATATATAATTTTAGTTTCCATTCTTCCTCCTAGAGTTTTGTTTGGATGGCAATTCTTCCACCTCTAATCATTTCAATAATTCCATACGGCTTTAAAAGTTTTTCAAATTTTATTAACTCTTTTGATGTTCCTGTTAATTCAAACACTGCATAATCTTGACCTACATCCACAGATTTAGCTCCTGATAGAGTTGCTTTTTCAATAACTGAAGTTTGAGTCTCTTTATTTATAGATACCTTCATAAGCAAAACTTCTGACTCTATTGTGTTATCAGGATCAAGTTCAACAATTTTAATTACGTTGACCAACTTGTTTAATTGTTTTTTAACTTGCTCAACTGACTCAAGTTCTGTAACTATTGTCATCTTTGATCTACCTTCTATATTTGTTGGTCCTACTGATAGAGAATTTATATTGAAGCCTCTTCGAGATATAGTCAAAGCAACTCTAGCTAATACACCAGGTTTATCTTCAACTAATACGCTTAAGATTCTTTCAGTCATTTTTCTTTAAATCATCCTCACTTAAAATTACTTCGTCATTACTTCCACCTGCTGTAACCATTGGAAATACCATATCATCAGGGTCAACAACACAATCAACTAGAACAGGTCTATCGTTTACTTTAAGCATTTCTTCAAACACTCTTTTAACATCTGATTTTTCTACCATTCTTAGACCTACAGCTCCCATTGCTTCAGCAAGTGCTACATAGTCAGGTGTATGGTGAGTTAGCTCTGAGGCAGAGAATCTATGATTGTAAAATATTTTTTGCCATTGCCTGACCATTCCATGATTGCCATTGTTAAAAACTACAATTTTTAAAGGTATATTTTCAGTTGATGCTGTTATTAATTCTTGACATGTCATTTGGAAACAGCCATCTCCATCTAATGCAAGTATCTGTTTATCTGGAAAAGCAGCTTTTGCTCCAATAGCTGCAGGAAGAGCATAACCCATAGTTCCTAATCCTCCTGAATTTAACCATGTATTTGGTGAGGTAAATTTCCAATGCAAAGAAATCCACATTTGATGTTGTCCAACACCCGAAACCACTACAGAGTCATCATCTGACATTTTTTGTAGTTCTTCTAAAACATATGGAACCTTCAAAGGCCCTTTTTCTTCTTGGTTGTAACTTAATGGATAACTTTCTTTCATTTTCTTCAATTCAGCAAGCCAATCTTTTGTATCTATTTCCGTTTCACCAAGTTTTTCCATTAACCCGTTAATAACACTTTTAGCATCACCAACAATAGGAACTTCTGGTTCTCGGACCTTGCCTATTTCAGCTGGATCAATATCTGCGTGGATTACTTTAGCTTTTTGTGCAAAGAATTTTGGATTTGCCGTTACTCTATCATCAAACCTTACACCTAAAGCAATAAGTAGGTCAGATTTTTGAATGGACGTAGTTGCTGTATAGTTTCCATGCATTCCTGGCATTCCTATACATAATTCATTTCCATCTGGGAAGGCACCTCTACCCATTAAAGTTGTAACAACTGGAATATTGTATTTTGTTGATAATTCAAATAACTCTTTATTAGCTTTTGAGTGTATTATTCCACCTCCAACATAAAGGACTGGTTTTTTGGAATTTTTTATTAGTTCAACAGCTTGCTGTATCATTTTTGGATTTGCCTCAAGTGTAGGTTTATATCCTGGTAGGTCTTCTAATTTTGGTTCTATCCAATTAGCTTTTTGATTCAAGATATCTTTTGGAATATCTACCAACACTGGGCCAGGCCTTCCTGTTGTGGCAATATGTTTTGCTTCAAGAAGGACTTGAGGTATTTCTTCAGCTTTAGCAATTAAATAATTATGTTTAGTAGCAGAAATTGTTAAACCTACTGTATAAGCTTCTTGGAATGCATCATTACCTATAGCTTCAGAAGCAACTTGACCTGTAATTGCCAAAAGAGGTGTAGAGTCCATTAATGCATTATTTAGAGAAGTTATTAGGTTGGTAGCCCCAGGTCCAGAAGTAGCAATTACTACACCTAACTCACCTGTAGCTTGAGCATAACCTTCAGCCATATGACCAGCACCTTGTTCATGCCTAGCTAGTATATGTCTAATAGGACTGTCATATAAAGGGTCATAGGCTGGCAAAATTGCACCACCAGGAAGACCAAAAACAGTAGACACTTTCAAATGTTCAAGTGTTCTTACTATAAGTTCTGCACCTGTTAACTTTTCTTTTGTCATATTTACCCTCAAAAAAAAACCTCCCTAATTTTGGGGAGGCGCTCAATACATATCAGAGAGCGCTACATAAGCACTAGCACTAATAAAGTAATCAAGATTTGTATTCTTTTCATTAGACTTAACTATAGTAAATGCTGATAAAAATGGAAGATATAAATTTATTAAATTATTTATCTCAAAATAATATAGAAGTTCCTGATGGGATAAGTTTATCTGTTGTTAATCTACCTTCAGATCTAGACAGATCACTACAGATTGAGAAGGCAAAACTGGAAAATAGACATGCAAATATGAAATTTACTTTCTCTGACCCTAATTATTCAGGATTGGGAGATAAATTTGAATGGGCTCAGTCTTGTATTATTATTTCCTACTCGTATTTAAAGCAAAATAATTTTAATTTAGGTTATTCGCCAGGTGAAGGATCTATAGCTAGATTTGCAAAAGAAGATTATTATGTTCCTTTAAAAGAATTTATTAACTTAATTAAAGAACATTTTGAAAATAAGAATTTAAGAACAGCACAGTTTATTGATAACCCAAAACATTATGACCGTTTATTTTTTGAACAAGCTGGTTTAGGTTGGCAAG
>MPLX02368695.1_pt1 | contig 13563 bp, 12 predicted proteins | sample 1617341 | NCBI WGS metagenome assembly MPLX02 (sample SAMN05944804, study PRJNA350692) | marine metagenome | biome: marine; feature: ODZ; material: water; isolation source: 120 m water sample filtered on 0.2 um supor filter | place: Pacific Ocean | collected 2012-04-08 | depth 120m m | reverse complement strand
ATATTCTGGTCCGAGCGATTGAGGATAATGTCCAATCGGTAGTTCACACATCGCAAAACGGTAAAATGTATGCGATTTTGACTGCTTATGATGCTGCTCTTGGTGCTACGATTGACGATGTAGAAAAGACGTTGACGGAAACAAACGGAAAACCAGGCGGCGAATAATTCTGCAATACCTTCCAGCAAGCGAAAATCTCTGAAAATCTAACAATTTCTAACAGAGAAAAATAGATACCCTCCCTCATACCCGAATCCTCAGCGAATGTTGATTGAACTTCCCTTATGGTCTATAGGCCCCTCCCCCCCAAAACTGAGCGAAGTTTATTTGAACTTCCCTGTATTTTTTACTTGACATTCTTTGTGATTGGGTATATAATCTAGAATAATACGAGATTGTGATGGAAAGAATATGGAAATTATTGCTTTAATTATTTTGGGATGGTGTGTGTTCATGATGCTTCGGCATCCACTGAAATCTTTCGGGTTTCTGTTTAAGGGAATATTTCTGTTTCTGATAGGGTTTATTGTGTATGTTATCTTGTTTGGTTGTTTGATGAATGTGATTGTATGATGAGAGTTAAATTCATAGACGAGGGATGGGCGTTCCGTGGGGTTCCTTTGCGAGGTTATTCCAGAGGTATTGATGATATCTTGGAGCTGTACGAAGAGCTGGGGTTTGAGGTTCGATTGGAACAACATCACACTGATCTGTCGGAGATGCTGGATGACATGGCGCGAAAACTTGAGGACTTGAAAATGTCTGTAGACAGCATTGAAGTCCGACTCGGCAAAAATCCTTTTACCAGAGATCATTTTCGGAAGGAAGCAAATGGTGATGAGGCGGATTGGCGCCACATCTGGGCTGGCGATAATGATTAATATCGGAGATGTCATTGAATATCGTGATTGTTTTGATGAGAAGCGCCATGGCAAAGTCGTTGATGTCAGCTCTGACATGGACTTTTATGACAAGATGCGGTTGGAAGATGGGGTTCCTCACTACTATTCCAAGAAGCTTTCTCGGTTTGTTCCCGTGAAAGAGAAGAATATAAATACAGTGTTTCTCACTGTATCGCCTGTTGCAGGGTATTCCTGTGGCGAAGATTTCGATTATGTCTTGTATAATGAAGTTTAAATTTACTAAATAAATCTTACATGATTAAATATCGAATAATTTCGAAGAAAATTCTTTCTGATGGATTGAGTGTCGAGGATGCTACGATAGCTTTGGAAATGTACAAACATATCAACGGCGAAAAAGACGTTGACATTGAGAAATATGACGACCTCACCCAGAAGAAAGTAAGATACGGCCGTAACCCTGACTTGCACTGATTCTTATAAATAGTCCAAAAGACTGTTTAAAGGATTATTATGGCAGAGCAACATGGGTATTTTATGGGGCAGGACGGGTTTGTCTGGTTCGTCGGCGTAGTAGAAGACAGGGATGACCCCGAGCGAATTGGAAGAGTTCGGGTCCGTTGTCTTGGATTTCATACAGAAGATTTAGATAAACTTCCTACGGCAGATTTGCCGTGGGCTCATGTCATGCATCCTGTGACTGATCCATCGATGCATGGGATGGGCAATACACCTTCTTTCCTTGTTGAGGGTGCTTGGGTGGTCGGGTTCTTTAGGGATGCGTATGAGAAGCAACAACCTGTCATTATAGGTTCGTTGCCAGGCACTCCTGCGAAAGCTGCTACTCATACAACAGGATTTAACGACCCCAGAAGTCCGCTTCATCCAGACGGGTCAAAACAATTACCTTATGCTAGAACTCCCAAGTATGGTCCCTATCCTTTAGCTGAGGACCAACCTAGACACTCTGGTCATGCAATTGGTGAATCAGACACTAATAGATTAGCACAAGGCGAAGTATCAGAAGAACACGGTTCTCTTATAAGAAGGCGTCTGATGAGGATGCGTGGTGATCCTGAAAAGGAAGACTCAACAGCTGGTAAGGATGATACATCAACAGAGGATATCGTATATGGCACCGGCATTCCTATCGCAACACAACCATACCTTAAACAAACGTCAACCGCTGCGGTTCAAGAAACCCGTGAGTGGTGGGATGAACCTGATCCTAAAGGTATTAAGAAATATGCTGCAGCATATGCTTCTGGTCAATATCCGTATAATCATGTCTATGAAAGTGAATCTGGGCATATACATGAAATAGATGATACCAAGGGTGGAGAAAGATTATATAAACAACATATGTCTGGAACATTTGAAGAAATACATCCAGATGGGGCAAAGGTTGTTAAGATACTTGGTAACAACTATGAGATTATTGTTGGAGATTCGAATGTTGCTATATTTGGGGATGTTAATATAACAACCACTGGAACGGTACGAGAGCTCATTAAGGGCGATTACATTCTAGAGGTAGAAGGTAACTATACTCAAAAGATACACAAGAACCATCGTGTCAAAATTGGTGCTGGTACTAGTGGTGGAAATAGGGAAGAAGAGATAAGAGGCAACCATGCATCACAAATTAATGGTGATGTAAAGAGCAGGATTACTGGAAACATAGATACAATAATTGAGAAATCCGAAACCAGATTTGTAAATGACTATAGTTGGTGGAGTGTTCAAAATGATATTCATATAGCTTCAACTGGACCTGTATATACACAGGAGCAGCACCCTAAATTCGGTGAAGCTTCTGGTAATATTGTTATGATTGCTAACAATAATTTGTCAACCACAACTCTATCAGGAATAACATCATTCAAGTCTGGTGATAAGTTAAATATGAAGTCAGCTGATGCAATGGTAATCAAATCTGAGACGACGATGGCGACAACGACGATGGGTGTACATACTATTGATTATAATGGTGATGCACATGTTCGTTACGATGCTGATTATTATAAACACGTTGGTGCTGATACATTCTTGTTTGTTGATGTTGGTGTTGATCATACACAAACAGTTCCGAAAACGAGAACAGGTGCTGTTGATGTTACCGAAACAACTGTGAACAATTTGGAAGATTAAGAGGTAATTATGTCTGATTTTAAACTCCCAAGCTTGTGCGGCGCAAGTGAAAAATTTAATAATATACAAAGTAAGTTTGAAAAGACTATGAATACTTCTATTGATGGATTAGAAATTGATGCATCAGCACTTAAAACTCTCTTGGATACAGATGTTAATGAATTAACGGGAGAGATTAAATCAATGATTCCTGAATTGCCAGCTCTTCCTGACGTGAATTTGCAATCAGAATTAACAAGTTTGTCTGGTTTGTCTCCCGGCAGTTTTGCTTATAAGACAAAATTAGCTAGTCTTAAATCAAAATTTGATACTGGATTATCTGCTGGTGGATTTTCTTTGGATACATTAGTTTCTGAAGCTGCCGATATTACTTCTGGCAAAGTACCGAAAGGTTTGATTCCTGATTTGCCCGGACTTCCTGATGTGGATTTACAAGGAGAATTGACAAAGTTATCAGGTTTATCTTCTGGGAGTCCAGCTCATACTGCCATGTTGTCTGGACTTCAATCAACAGCGGGTGATGCGTTAGCCGCTAGTGGCACTTCTTTGGATTCTTTGGTTTCTGCTGCCGCTTCAGCTGCAGCGGGCCTACCAGGCGCCGGAGATATGTGTAATTCGATTCCCAATTTTACTATCCCGGCCGCTGGCGGCGATGCAATTGAAAAAGCTGCTGGAATATTACAGGCCGCAGTTGATGCAGAAGAAGAAACCCCTTCTGTTCAAGTTTTAAATTCTTCTGTTACTGATGCAGCAACTCAAGCATCAGATTCTTTTAAAGAATTTTGGCGTGACCCTGATAAAACTGAAGAATTGCCTACAAAGGATGAGGGAGCATTTACATTAGTTGAAAAATTTACAACTGTTTCATCGGGAGCAACAACAACTAAAGTTACCACACCTGTGGATGCAATCGAAAGGGAAGGTATTAACTGGGTAAAGAAAAATATTAGTACTGTCGGATTTTCCAGCAGGCCATTTAAAATAGGTGGTATTACATTTAACAGTAAATTTGATCCTAATTAACAATGATACGGATAAGAAATACTATAGTAACTTTACGTGTCCTATATTGGATGCCTGACTATAAGCACATCCTTCAAGAGTTCATTTGGCAAACTGCTGATGTTAGACCAGAGTATCCAAGAGTACACAGGTTTTTAAATTATTGGCATGACAATATTGAGTCGGTAATTTCTGAAATTTATATTGCGGATTCTTATAAATAATAAAAACAGGAGTCTATAATGGCAACACCAACTGCTCATAAAGATGCACAAGGTCAAAACGATATTGCTCGTAATGCAAGACAGTATATAGACTTGGACCTTTTCTTTGGAAAAAAATCTGTATCGAAAGATATTAATATGGTAACAGATATTCAAGCCATCAAGCGTTCAATTCGTAATCTCGTATTAACCAATCATTATGAGAAACCTTTCCATCCAGAGATTGGGTCTGGTGTACGAGATATGTTGTTCGAACTAATGACTCCATTAACAGCCCATGTTCTTACAAGACTTATAGAAGATGTAATTGTAAACTATGAACCTAGAGCGAAAATAGTTGGTATTGATGTTTTGCCAAATTTGGATCGCAATGAATATGAATGCACAATATCATTTTTTGTTGTTAATGCTCCAACAGAACTTGTAGACTTAACAATATTTTTAGAGGGATTACGATAATGGCTGTAAATAAAAAAAGATTGACAGTGACAGAGTTTGATTTTGATGATGTAAAAAGCAATCTAAAAATTTTCCTAAAGGGGCAGACAGAGTTTACGGACTATGACTTCGAAGGTTCTGGCATGAATGCTCTGTTAGATGTCCTTGCATATAATACACACTATCTTGGTTTCAATGCGAACATGTTGGCGAATGAAATGTTCCTAGATAGTGCGTCGTTGCGCTCAAGTATAGTTTCTCACGCTAAGACTTTGGGATATGTTCCTAATTCTGCTCGTGCTTCAGTGGCTACTGTTGATGTGAATTTAAATACCACATCCTTAACTTCTGTGACAATGCCTGCCGGTACTGTTTTCACTACCAGTGTTGATGGAACAGATTTTCAGTTTGTAACAGCTTCTGATGCAACAGCATCTACTATTGGGAATATCATCCCCTTTTTGAATACTAAAATTTATGAGGGGACTTTTATTTCAACAAGATATACAGTTGACTCGTCTGATGGTGATCAAAGATTTCTTCTCACGGATAACAGAGCAGACAGAACCACATTGACTGTTAAGGTTCAAACTTCATCATCTAATTCTTATACCGCAACATATACTGAAGCAACAGACATAACTCAAGTATCAGCTACAAGTAATGTTTATTTTATTCAAGAAGTTGAAGCAGGGAAGTTCGAAGTATATTTTGGTGATGGTGTAGTTGGTAATGCTTTAGAAGATGGTAACATTGTTATCCTTACATATGTTGTTAGTAACAAGGCAGCAGCAAACGGTGCAGCAATATTTACAAATGCAGCTGCTATTGGAACGGTTACTGATGTGGCAGTGGCCACTGTTGCCGCAGCTAATTCTGGTTCAGAAGCAGAATCACTTCAGTCAATAAAATATAATGCTCCTCTTGATTATGCCGCTCAAGGCAGATGTGTAACTGCTGAAGATTATAAAGTGTTTGTAAAGAAATATTATCCAAACACCCAAACTGTACAGGTGTTCGGTGGAGAGAGTGGGTCATACGATACAAGTCTTGGTGTAGTATCTACACCAGAATATGGTAAAGTTTTTATTTCTATTAAGTCAACCACAGGACTTGATTTAACAACAAATGAAAAAACCCAGCTGGTTGCAGACCTTGCTCCATTTACTGTTGCATCAATTACGCCTGTTGTTGTTGATCCAGCTATAACTTATTTAATTTTGAATGTAATATTTAAATTTGATTCAAGTGCAACAACAAAATCTTCTGATACATTAAAAACCGCTGTTACAAATACATTACAAACTTTTAATGATGACAGTCTTGAACAGTTTGAGGGGATGTATAGGCATTCGAAGGTAACTGGTTTGATTGACAATACTGATACATCAATTACCAGTAATATTACAACTGTCAGGATGGCTAAGAAATTCACTCCTACTCTTAATGCATCGGCGTCGTACACTATTAATTTTGATAATTCTTTTTATAATCCAATACGTCATCGTGATGATTATGTTCCTGCTGTTGCTCCTTCTTTAACTGTGGGGACAATCACAGGAACATTTACTGCTGGTGAAGTAATTACTGGTGCTACTAGTGGAGCAACTGCCAGAATTATTAACACAACAACTCCGCTAAGTTATATTTCCTCCAACAGTCTTTCCTTTACCGTTGGAGAGGTTATTACAGGAGATAGTTCTAGTGCAACTACTACAATTTCATCAACAGAAGCAGGGGACAGAAAACACGCTAAAACTTTGGCTGGAATAGTTTCTTCTACAGGATTTAAGATTAGTGGTGATGCTACAAATGAAATGTTTTTTGATGATGATGGTAAAGGAAATTTGAGAATATTTTATCTTAGTTCTGGCGAAAGAATTTATGAAAATTTTGATGCTGGGACAGTAGACTATGAGAATGGAACTATTTCGACTAAGGGTATAGAATTTACGACAGTAGGCGATGTTGATGGTGTGACTTCTTCTCAAATTCGAATTCTTACAATTCCAGATTCTAATGATATCATACCAAAACGGAATCAGATATTAGAAATTGATTTTACAAATCTTACTGTAACAGGTGATGTTGATACGGTTGCAGTCGGCGATAGTTCTGCTGGTACATCGTATGTTACTCGGCCTTCACAACTTCCGCTTGGATAAAATAAAATGACTGTTATTGTTAAACCACCATCAGGAAAATTGTATAATAAAGTTAGTCCTCTTATTGACGGACAACTGCCGGATTTTATTCAATCAGACCATCCGGTATTTTCCAGATTTTTAAAACACTATTATCAATATCTTGAAGCCGGTGAACTTCAGTTAACAGTAACTATTGATAAACTTCAATTGAATCTAGAGACAGCTTCTTATGTATTGAATGTCGATGGTAGTAAAATTGTTTTGGAAGATGGTGCTGGTACTTCTGGTAAGTTTGTGGTAGGAGATACGATTACTGGTGGTACTTCAAAAGCAACAGCAACAGTTCTTGTAGATAATTTGGATAATGCAACCACACCAAGACTCTTCATTACATCACAACAAAAATTTGTCACCGGCGAAACTGTAACAGGTGCTATATCAGGTAGCGGTACGGTAGACAGATATCGTGCCAATCCTATCCAGACTATTCAGCAATTGTTGGACTATGCTGATATTGACAACACTCTTTACGATTTCCTTGACAATTTCCGTGATGAGTTTATGAATGCCATTCCTCTTACCTTAGCAGACGGTGTTAGTAAGAGAAGACTTCTAAAGAATATTCGTGAATTGTATCGAGCTAAAGGAACCTCTGAAGGACATAAGATTTTCATGCGGTTGCTTCTTGGTGAAACCCCTGAAATTATATATCCAGAAAAATATATGATTAGAGCTTCAGACGGTAAATGGGGCAATCAAACAATTATTAGAACTACGCCTGGAGCTAATGCGGTTGCTTCAGAAGTTATTGGGTCTACAATAACGGGAGATACTTCTGGTGCTACTGCTGTTATTGCTTCTGCTGTTGAGTTTGTTGAGGGCAGTACTTTGATAGTAGAGTTTGAACTTAATCCTGATTCATTGAATAGTCTCTATAGTTTCGTTGATGGTGAAAATGTTGTTGCAACATCTACAGTGCAAGATTTTTCCATGTCATTTACGATAAGAAATATAGTAAGTGAAGCAACTGTTACAGACAGAGGTGCATTGTATGCCGCCGGCGACCCAGCTGTTTTTGATACGAATGCTAATATTGGTAATGGACTTGCAGAAGCTCGAATAGAGAATCTTAATGAGGGTTGGGTAAGTGGAGTTTCTATTGAGGATGCCGGAACTGGATATAAGGTTGGTGATGCATTAACTTTCAGTACGGTGACAAATACAAAGCCACCTGAAGGATTTGTTTCTATCATTGACGGCTCTATTGTACTGGAAGGTACTAGCAAATATTATACAGATGATAATGCTAGACGTATAGATGAAAATGATTTTATTCTTTTAGAAAATGGAACAAATAGACATTATGAATATTTTGAGGTTGAACTTGAGACCGCTACTACAGGAGACCCTCATGAGAATCTTCTTTTAGACGGTACTGATGCAGTATCAGCTAATGCTGGTCATAAGATAAGTATGCAATGGACAGTATTTCAAAACAGTGCTGATACTTACGGTACTGCTGCTGATCGTTGGGTTTTAGAAGAAGGAACAGCTGCCGACCTTAGTTTTGATGGCGGTTCAATCCAAGGAATATATTTAAGAACTGGCGGCGGTGGATTTTTAACTCTTCCTACTGTTACCATTGCAGCTGCTGACACGGTTGATGGTACTGGCGCATCTCTTATAACAACCACTGATAATATTGGGTCAGTCGGTGATATGGTGATTAAAAATGAAGGGTTCGGTTACAGTTCTGTTCCTTTCATGGAATTCAGAGCAAACCTTACCTTAAAAGATGTGACAGGAACTTTTACTTTAGGTAATGATCTTGTTTATCCTTATGTCGGCGAAGTTAAAGCATATGATTCATCAACACAAGTTTTATCGGCAACATTTAAGGATGTTGTAAGAATACCATTAGAGACTGGCGATTCTGAAGGAATCCTTTTAGAAGAAAACGAAAGAGTTGCAACAGACTTTAAACATTCTGAAATAAAACTTAATCGAACTACCGATACAGATGAAAAAATAGTTGATGAACAATCTGGTGAAAGAATTGTTTTAAATGCTACATCTACAAATGATGCTCATTTTGTTTTAGAGGATGGTGTTGGAGAGACAGCAGGAAGCGCTGTTGTTTATGAACAGCCTGATGCAATGTATAATCCACCAATGCGATTGGAACTTGCTACTGACACTATTTATGGCGCTGGAGGTATTTCGCTTGAGGATGGAGTACGTCAAGGACTTGGAGCCTATCTCGCAGCAAATGCTGTAGGTGATGTTATTGTAATTGAAACAGAAGAAAGTATTGGAAGCCCATCGACTGTTCCCGGCCACCAACTTGAAAAAATGTTACTTGAAGGAAATAAAAATATTCCCGGCGGACTATTTTCATATGATGTTATTAGTGGAGCTGGAGATTATTTAGTAACCAATTATAGCATAGACGAATCAGATAGTAATGTTATTTTTAATGGAACTGATCAATATTATACAGATGAAGGAAGTATCGTATTAGATGAAGAAACTGGTGATAATAATGTTATTAGTCTTAACGGAACTGATTCTGATGGAACTGATGCAAATGCAAAATTGTTACAGGATGTAGATACTGCTTCTGGAACAGATCTGTTGGTCCTTGATGGGATTGATTCTTCTAGTACTGGTGCTGCTGATTCTATCGTTCATGAAAATTATATTGATCTTTTGGCTGGTGCAACTGGCGTTAATCCAACACCACTAAGCATTACTGACGATTCGGGTGCAACAGGAAAAATTGTAAAGGCCAACATTGCCAGAGGAACTTCCACAATTGCGACGACTGTGGAAACAAACAAGTCTTATGGTGAAGATATTGAAAGTCTTATTGGTGAAGATTTAAATCGTATTCAAGATTCTTATTACTATCAACAATTTTCATATGTAGTACAAACTGGATTTGGATTTGAAAGTTATCTTTCAAAATTAAAGAAAGCTGTACATCCAGCTGGTTTTGCTGTATTTAGTAAGGTTAAAATTGCTTCATCTGTCTCTGCTGGGGTTCAAGCTGCTGGTTCTAGACTTGGTGATGATATCTATGATCCGATTCTTTCACCCGATGAAAGATTCTCGCCGATACTTGCTTCTACTTTCGAAATCTTGTTTGATGAACCAATTCAACGTCGATTTGGTGTTCCTATCTATAACAATGTTACTGGTGATTATGAAAAACAAATTATATTAGAAGATTCTGAAAGTCAAGATAATAATCCCGGCGATGCTATTTTGGCAGAATCTTCTATTTCTCCACCAACGTATATGATAGAAGAAAGTCCTACACATACAGATGGTAGAATTATGTTGGAGGTTCATACTGGTGGTCATGGCGCTGTTTGGGGGCAATTAGTTCTCAATGGCACTGATGCAAGTTCAACAAACGCCGGTGATACTTTTATATTGGAATCATCTGAAGAATATACAAGCAACTTAGTCTTTGATGGTACAGAAGATTATGGATATTATTCAGATGCCGGAAGTGACATTCTTCTTGATGGAACAGATTCCAGTAAGAGTAATGCAGGGTCATCTTTTGAATTAGAAGATGCCAACATGGGTATAGAATTCAAACGATTTGGATTGTATGATCGACCACCCACATCAACACTCTTGAATGAATCTGGCGGCACCATGCAGACAGAAGAATCTTCTGTTGGCGGCGGGATGTCTACACTATCAACTTCTTATGATAATTCTGTAGTGTCTTATGTTACAGCGAAAATTGACTTACCACTTCTACCAAATAAGTATTCAAATAGTTTGGTTGATATTGGTCGAACACCATTTATTAATTCTCGTTCAGGTATTCAATTAGAAAAAGCAACAGGTGGCGACCGACTTGTGATGGATTGGAATTATGTTTCAGTTACCGGCCGTTCGACTCATGGAACAGCGGAGTATGCTCTTGGTGGGCCTGGATATGCGGTGGAACATGGGTTTAATCCTATTGATGAGAGTGCGGCGATTGCACTGGAAAATAGTATTTTAGGCATTCCAAGTAATGATTATGGATATACGCTTGCAGATATTGAAAGTTGCACAAACGGTTATACTATGTCGGATATTATCCGCTCATCCATCCTTGTAATAGATTCTGAACCAAAACATTATATTGGTTCTCATCAAGACTCACCCTCTGGCATTCTTTTGGAAGTTTCAGGGGTTGGGGGTAAATTTAAACAAGAAGATGCTGCTACTGCTGCTGGTGGAGTTTCGTATGATATACTTCTGGAAGAAGGAGTTGGATTTGGTTTAAACAATAAACTTATTTTTGAAGAAACAAGAATAGAAGTAGAAGATAGTATTAATCAGGGAACAATTCCGCACCAAAATTATACAAATTCTACATTGCACCCGTGGACAAGACCAGCTCATGTTACGACATCTGAATATGGTGGGGTTGCTTTGGAAGACTTTATTGAAGGTCAGCTTTTAATAAATGCCACTGATGGGTCTGCTTCGGATGCGGGCAGTAAGTTTAAGTTTGAAATTTTCACTGATGACTTTACCCATGACAGTGCAGCTTTTGTTCATTTTGCACCAACATTTGGTAGATTTGATTCTACTGTGCCGACTTGGGACAGCGTGAGTTTAGGTAAAAGTGATTGGCCAGAATCTGCACCAAAAACTTTCGACCAACCATATTAGGATTATAAATAAAGAAAGAAGAAGGATTTTCTAATGGCATTAACATCATCAGCAATAGTAACAACAAATACTCTTGAAGAATTCAGACTTGAGTTCAACAAGCTTAGGGTTGATGTAACTGCGTTGGACACAGCAAATACTTATGTAACGAATATTGTTTTTGAGGGTGCGACTACAGACGATTATCAAACCACCTTCGCTGTTGTTGATCCTACAGCAGACAGAACAATAACCTTACCCAACTTAACCGGCACTGTTTCTCTGCTAGATGCCACAGAAACATTGACAAACAAAACCTTAACAACTCCCGTAATTACCGAGATTGATTCTGGTTCTTCGATCACTCTTGATGCGACTACTTCTATCACTCTTGATGCCGCTGCGGGGGACATCGCTCTTACTCCCGCAGCATCTTATGATGTTAATCTTCCAGCTAACATTGGAATGACATTTGGTGACGACGGGGAAAAAATTGAAGGTGATGGAACACATTTAACAATTTCTTCCGGCGATGCACTCTATCTTACCGCTACATCTGATATTATTGTTCCCGCCGCTGTAGGTATCACGTTTGGTAGTGGTGAAAAGATTGAAGGAAATGATACAGACCTCACAGTAACCTCTGGCGCCGACATTAATCTTACGGCGGTAGGGGATGTAAATATTCCCTCTGGTGTAGGAATGACATTTGGTAACGATGGAGAAAAGATTGAAGGTGATGGAACTGACCTAACAATTGTTTCTTCTGGTGATGTTAATCTTACGCCTACTGGCACCTTTGTAGTTCCTGCTCATAAACTTGCTGGTAGTGCTATTGACATTGATTCAGGTACAGATGGAACAAGTATTACTGTTGCTGCTACGGATAAATTTTTGGTACATGATAGTGGGACTACTAAATACATTAATGCATCACAAATAGCTAGTTATGCTAGCATATCAGCGACAGAAGATTCAACTGCTCTTGCAATAGCTTTAGGATAAAATTAAGGATAAAGAAAAATGGCAAACACATTTAAATTAAAAACAAAAGCGGGTGTTACTACATTAGCAACAGTTTATACCGTGCCCGCAAGTACGACATCAATTGTTCTCGGATTGGTAATCGGTAATACTACAGGAAGTGCTATTACTTCTACCATTACCGTGTCTTCTGATACATCTGATACTGAAACGAATGCTGATGTAGAACTTCTTACAACAGGAGCTATTCCTGCTAATTCAAGTATAGATGTGTTGTCAGGGTCAAAACTTGTACTACAAACTACGGACCTGTTGAAAGTATATGGAACTGGTGCGGTTGATGTCGCTTTATCAATTATGGAGATTACATAATGGCTACTTTTGGTAGAATTGTACCTACGCCATTTTCAAGTGATAACTTCGCCGCATCAAGTGGTGCTATCACTATAAAAGATGGTGGTGTTGCCTTGGCAGAAATTGCTGACGCAGCTGCAAATACAGTTATAGTTCGAGATGCGAATAGTTCGGGTGGTTTATCAGCAAAGGCAGTAACAGACACACAAATATTAATTGGTGATGGTACAGGTTTTACTGCAGCCGCCTTATCTGGTGATGTAACAATGGCAAATACTGGTGCTGTAACAATAGCAAGTGGTGCCGTAGAAAATGCCATGTTGGCAAATTATGCCATTACAGTAAATGGTTCCTCTATATCATTAGGTGGCAGTGCAACAATAACTGGCGCTGAGTTAAGTGCAGGTGATGTTTTCAGTAACGCAAACAATATATCTTCAAACGCAACTTTTACGACTGCATCTACAAAAAATGCGTTTTTAAAGGGTGAATTAACTGTTAGTGGTGATGCTATTATGACGATTGATGGTGATGGTACACTTGAGATATTTTAGCAATAAATAAAAAGGAGTATAAATAGAGTTATGGCAAGTACAATACAAGTTGATAAGATAGAGGGCAGATCAGCAAGCACAGTTACTGTTCCTACTGGTCAAACATTTACTGTTACTGATGGAATATCTGTCGCTAGTGGTGGAACAGGATTATCTAGTTTTGCTGCTGGAGATGTTTTGT
>MPLX02376723.1_pt1 | contig 13582 bp, 13 predicted proteins | sample 1617341 | NCBI WGS metagenome assembly MPLX02 (sample SAMN05944804, study PRJNA350692) | marine metagenome | biome: marine; feature: ODZ; material: water; isolation source: 120 m water sample filtered on 0.2 um supor filter | place: Pacific Ocean | collected 2012-04-08 | depth 120m m | reverse complement strand
GTGCATTATCACGTCCTCTTTACCATCGGCCTGACATTGTTCCTGATAAGCCTTGCAGTCAACCTGACCGCCTCGGCGGTGCTGTTCCGCGCCCGCAGGCGAGCGGAGCGATTGCTCTCTTGACCGAGGTCTGAACGCGCATGCATTTATCTCGATACCAGACCGAACGAATCGCTTTTATGGCCATTGGAGTCGCCGCGCTCCTGACCGTGGCTCCCATCATCATCGTGGTCGGCGCAATCTTCGTCTCCGGCGCTGACGCCATCTCATGGGAATTCCTGGTGGAAATGCCGCGCAATGGAATGCGCGCTGGCGGAATCTGGCCCGCTATAGTCGGCACTGCTTATCTTGCGTTGGGCACCGGTTTGATTTCCGTTCCGTTGGGATTGGGCGCAGCCATCTACCTCTCTGAATACGCCCATGACACTGCCTGGACGCGAGCCATCCGGCTGGCAATCGTCAACCTGGCCGGCATCCCCTCCGTGGTCTACGGCTTGTTCGGACTGGGTCTGTTTGTGCTCTTCCTGAAACTTGGCTCATCAATCGTAGCTGCCTGTCTCACCCTTTCAATCATGACACTGCCGGTGATAATCAGCACCGCGGAGGAAGCGTTGCGAGCTGTGCCGCAGAGCTTCCGGGTGGTCAGCATCGGCATGGGAGGCACGCGCTGGCAGACCATTCGCCGCATCGTGCTACCACAGGCGCTGCCCGGCATTCTTACCGGGGTGATACTCGGGCTGGAGCGGGCCGCGGGTGAAACAGCGCCAATCCTCTTCACCGGCGCAGCGTTTTTCCTGCCGCGGTTGCCCGGCTCCGTATTCGACCAGACCATGGCGCTGCCCTACCACCTTTTTGTCATCTCCACCCAAGTTCCCGGCATGCCCGTTCAGATTCAATATGGCACTGCCGCAGTGTTGCTCACTTTTGTGCTAGCTATGAACATATTGGCCGCCAGTGTGCGCAGCTGGCAGCGGCGCAAACGACAATGGTAGGCACAGAAATACCTGAACCCAAAATCCGCATCAATCATCTCTCCGTCCGTTACGAAGATGACGGAACCGAATCACTGCGTGACATTCATTTCGACGTCCCGGCCAACGCAATTACGGCGCTTTTTGGCCCCGCCGGAGGCGGCAAGAGCACGCTGCTGCGCACGCTTAACCGGCTCAACGATATGGTCGATGTGAGCATCTCTGGCTCGGTGCTGCTCGACGGGGTGAACATTCTCACTTCCAGCGTTGACGTGGTCACGCTCCGTCGACGGGTGGGCATTGTCTTTGCGCAGCCCATCCCATTGCCCTTCTCAATCAGGCAGAACATAAGCTATGGACTGGAACTTGCCGGCGAACGTCGGCGCGCGCGGTTGGATGAGGCGATTGAAAGCAGCCTGCGGGCAGCCGCGTTGTGGGACGAGGTCAAAGACAGGTTGGGCGACCCCGCCATCGCGCTCTCCGGCGGGCAGCAGCAACGCCTGTGCATCGCGCGCGTGTTGGCCCTCTCGCCGGAAGTGCTGATGCTCGATGAACCGACTTCCGGTCTGGACCCGATCTCCACCGCGAAGGTAGAGGCCTCACTGCAGCTGCTCAAGCAGGATTACACTGTGGTCATCGCGCCGAGCAGCATCCAACAGGCCGCGCGCATCGCAGACTGGGCCGCCTTCATGCTTCAGGGGGAGCTGGTGGAATGGAACAAGGGCGAGGATCTTTTCAGCGCGCCGCGCAACAAAAAAACCGAGGACTACGTCACCGGCCGCTTCGGGTAGGGAACACGAAAATGACCACACAGGCGACGTTCCAGATTGAGCAGCTCAATTTCCATTATGGGCCCACGCAGGCGCTGAGAGACATATCTATGGCCATACTACCGCGCGAAATCACGGCGCTCATCGGACCTTCCGGTTGCGGCAAATCCACCTTTCTGCGCTGCCTCAACCGCATGAACGACACCATTCCCGACACCAGCATGAGCGGCCGTATTACGCTGGAAGGCAAGGATATCTATGCCCCCGGACACCGACAAGACCGAGTTGCGTCACCGGGTGGGGTTGGTCTTCCAGAGACCCAATCCTTTCCCGCAGTCCATCTTTGACAATGTGGCTTTCGGGCCGCGTGTACTAGGATTGCCGCAGGGCACGGATTTGGGAGAGCTGGTAGAGCAATCGTTGCGCAGCGCAGCCCTGTGGGACGAAGTGGCCACGGACATGACAGGTCCGGCCCTGTCGCTATCCCTCGGTCAGCAGCAGCGCCTTTGTATCGCCCGCGTGCTGGCCGTGAAGCCGGACGTGATTCTGATGGATGAGCCCTGCTCTGCGTTGGACCCGATTGCTACCGGCAAAGTGGAGGAATTAATGCGCCGGCTGAAGGAACAATACACCATCGTGATAGTCACCCACAGCATGCAGCAGGCTGCCCGCGTCTCCGATAAGACCGGATTCTTCTGGTTGGGTGAACTGGTGGAATTCGACGAGACCACGACCATCTTCACGCGGCCATCTGTGCAGCGCACAGAAGATTACATCACCGGTCGTTTTGGATGATAATGATAATCGCGGTGTTTTCCGACGTTCACGCCAACCAGCACGCACTTGAAGCGGCCTGGACGGACATTGAGGCCAGCCAGGGACTACCTTTATGAGCGCATCGCCGGCACGGCCGATTGTGATTTTCTGTTCTTCGGCCACACGCACCTTCCTTATCAAAAGCAAGTGGGCGACACCCTAATTGTCAATACCGGCTCTGTCGGTAAACCCAAAGACGGCGACCCGCGCGCCGGATATGTTCTGCTGACACTGGCGAAGGGCGGGGCTAAAGTGGAGTTTTGGCGCGTGGACTACGACGTGGCTGCGGCCGCGCGTACCGTGCGCATGAGCGGGCTGCCACATGACTTTGCCATTCAACTGGAAACCGGCGGGCAGACCCCCGTGCCTGCCTGAACCACCTGTGAGAAAGGTGAGAAAGGAGAAACATGATGGACAGCATCCACGTCCGCGCCAACTTAGATGAGAGCCTGAACGCCCTGACGGACGAACTGGTGCGGTTGAGCAGCAAAATTGACACTGCCGTAGATCAAGCCATGCGCGCATATTCCGATTGCGATGTCGACCTCGCGCAGCAGATTATAGCCAAGGACGCAAACATCAACGCGAAGCGCTTCGAGATTGAGGAGAGATGCCTGCATATTATGGTCACGCAGCAGCCGGTGGCCGGGGATCTGCGCATGATTGTCACCGCCATGAACATCGTCACCGAGCTAGAGCGCATGGGAGACCACGCCGCCGGCATCGCGAAACTGGCGCTGCGCGTGGAGGAGGTGCCCAAGCGAGATATCCCCAACGGGATTTTTCAGCTTGCTAGCCAGTGTCGCGACATGGTACGGCGCGCGCTGGTGGCCTTCACGCAACGCGACGCCGGCCTGGCCTACGCCGTGGCTGACCACGATGATAGCCTCGATAACCAGTACCGCATGCTCTTCCACAAAACGGTGGCGGAGACGCGCGATGCGAGCAAATCAACTGACCATTTGCTCTCGGTGCTGTTTGTGGCCCACAACCTTGAACGCATCGGTGACCGCGCCACCAACATCGCCGAACGCGTGATTTTCATGACCAGCGGGAAACTTACAGAGTTGAACGTCTGAGCCCCCGCAAGCCGGGCACACGGGCCGCGCCCTACCCCAGCACCCAGTGCTCGCCGCGACGCCCCACCTCTATCCCGTATTCCCGCAATAGCTCCCGCTCGGGTCCGGGGGTGAAGAGCGGGCTAGTGTGGTTCAGGTGCACCAGCCGCACCTGGCAATCCAGACCCATCAATCGCTCGGCCGTGTCCATCACCAGCGGGTGGCCGATTCTGTCCATATCGCGCTGCGGCAATTCGTTGGCATTGTAGAAAGTGGCATCCACAAATACGACATCCATGCCGATGGCAAAGTCCTGCAGGTCGTGCTCCCAGAGTTCCCAGTCATCTATATCCGGGCAATAGAACAAGCGTCTCTGCGCTCCGCACGCGACGAATGCGAAGGTATCGCTGAACTCTTGCCGGTGCGGCACCGACACGGGCACCACGCTCAGATTCGGGCTGAGCACGCTCTCCACGCCCGACGTCAAAGACCGTAACTCGATGTTCTCGTATTCCACCAGCTGTGACCAAGGCGCATTCCCACGCAGGAACTCCGCCATGCGCTCGCTGGCGTACACCGGCAGACGGTGCGCATTCATCGCCTCATGCCCGATATGCAAAAGCCCCGGGTAATGCCCTATGTGCGCGTGCGTGAGCAAAATTCCCGCCAGCGCGCAATCCGCCGCAAACTGGTGCAAAATATGCTGCTGCTCGCGGAAGTCAGGGGTGGCGTCCACCAACCAACTCTGCCCCGCCTCGCGGTCCACCAACCCGAGGCACGCGGTGAACCGGCGCTGCGCTGGGTCTCTGCGTGCGCGGCTGCAATTGCTGCAATCGCAGCCGGCCTGCGGCACACCAGCGTCCTGGGCGGTGCCAAGCAATATGGCTTCAACAACAGTCGCGCCCATGCCCGGAGTCTACCGCGGAAACTCCCCCGGCGCGTCCCGGGCGGGGCGCAGATGCCGCCAGATATGACTTCCGCGGAAATTCAGGCTCGCTGCGCGAGAGCAGCGGCGGAGCAAATCTGGCAGGCATTGACCTATTTCGCGCAACCTGGAAATCAACCGCGCGCCAGCCTGGCCATATCAAACCCAAAACAGAGCCGCTGCAATCAAGCAGCGGCTCTGTTTTTATAACGATCTCACCCCGATTGCCGGATCAGTCGCTTTTGAATTTGAAAGAAACTTTTACCTTGGCGCGATAAGCGATAATTTTTCCATCCTCCAGCTGCATATCCATCTCAGAAACTTCGGCAATGCGCAGGTTTTGCAGGCTTTTGGCCACCGTCTCTATCGCTGCCGCAGCCGCCTGTTCCCACGATTCGCTACTTGTCCCGACCAACTCAATCACCTTGTAGACACTGCTCGTCATGTTGCGCTCCCTTTCACTGAACTAATCCAACACCGAACTAAGAATAACGGCTGCCAACAACGGCAACCCTCCTTACTATACGACAAACCGCGCTCAGATTCAATAAGCTCGGTACCAGAAATTGAACAAGCATGTCGGGCTTGACAACATACTAATTTCGACCTATTATCGTATTATTACGATATAGGGAATCGAAAAATTCATGCCCGCTAACCGGCAGCTACCTTCTGAATCGCCTGTTGCACCATTGGCCTGCTGCACGCTCGATATCTCTCCCGCGGAGCAGCAACGATTGACCGCAATGTTCAAAGCGCTGGGTAATGCCACCCGCTTTGCAATCGTGAAATATCTGGTCACTCACCCCGGCTGCATCACTGGCGATATTGTCGAGATTCTGCCCATCACGCAAGCGACCGTATCGCAACATCTGAAGGTGCTGCGCGCTGCCGGCTGGATTCAGGGCACAATCCAGGGGCCGGCAACCAGCTATTGCCTCCACACCGCTAACATCGCCTGGTTCCGCGCGAAGGTGGACAAGATTTTTTGACAACGAATAGAACGCATGGAAACTCTGCAACCTGTCTTTGATTTCGTCCTCAGCCACCTGCTGAAGATCTGGCCTTTTTTGCTGGTCACCATTCCTATCGCCGCCGCCGTGAATCTGTTTGGGGCTGCGCAGCACATCAACCGCGCATTCCAGGCACGTCCGATTATCGCCATCTTCCTGGCAACCGCGGTGGGCGCATTCAGCCCGCTGTGCTCATGCACCGTGATTCCGGTCATCGCCTCGCTGCTCATCGGCGGAGTACCACTCGCGCCGGTGATGTCTTTTTGGGTGGCTTCGCCCTCCATGGATCCAGAGATATTCTTTCTGAGCGTAGCCACGCTTGGCTGGGAAATGGCCGTCTGGCGACTGGCGGCCACGCTGGTGCTCAGTCTGGCGGCCGGGTTCGCCGCCTACTTTCTGACACAGTGCGGCTGGCTGGGGGACAACGTACTGCGCGCACGCCCGACCACTTCGTCGCAGTCACTCGGAAAAATCCTGCAAAATGGATGGCGCGCACTTCGGCGCGGACCGGGGAGCACGCCAGAATTGCGCCCGGCCGCAGAGACCATCTCCGCAAACATTGCACCGATAACGCTGGTGGAGAACTGGCAGCCGGAGCAGACCCTCGCGCTAACCGAACCCGAAGCCTGCTGCCCGCCCGCCAGCGACGCCTATTGCCCGCAGCCCCCGCGCTCGCTGCGCCAACGGCTGCTGCCAGAGGTATTCAGCGCCACACTGTTGGTCGCCAAATTTATGGCATTGGCGTTCTTCCTGGAGGCATTAATGGTTCTCTATATACCGAGGGGATGGGTGGAAGGGGCGCTTGGAGCGCGCAACCCCTGGGCTATTCTGACAGCTACGCTGATTGGCGTGCCCATGTACACCACCAATCTGGCCGCGCTGCCATTGGTGGGCGGGCTGCTGCAGCAGGGTATGAATCCAGCCGCCGGTCTGGCATTTCTTGTCGCCGGAGCGATGACCACATTACCAGCAATGGCCGCCGTCTGGGGGCTGACCACCCGGCGCGTGTTTGCGCTCTATCTTTCTGTGGCGCTAGTTGGTGCGGTGACGGTAGGGCATTTCTACAATTTCTCGGCATGATTTCCTGGCCGCGCCTCTACCGCCGCACAATCTCTACGCTCCACGTCACCGGAGCCGCGCGAGCCGATTAGCATGCCGCTGCGCTGGGCCACGATAACTTCCGGATGAACCAGCGGGGTAGCCACGCAGTGTACGTACCCATACACTCGGCTTTTTAGCCCGGAAGTCCCGATTCGGAGTGTATAATCCTGTACGGCAATTTTCACCGGTCAAATCGCATCGCAACGGGCAACGGAATGAAGTTCAAGTTGTACGAATAGGGTAAGACAACCCATGAATATCTACCGACTTGCACTGATTGGTTTCGGCAATGTGGGGCAGGGCCTGGCCCAGATTCTGGTCGAGCGTGGCGACTGGCTGGCCGAGCGCTTCGGCGCGCACTTTCAGATTGTCGCCATCAGCGACCTGCTGAAAGGCAGTTGCCACCACCCGGACGGGCTGCCGATTCCCGATTTACTGGCGGCCGTACGCGAGAACGACAGCGTCTCAGCGGTGGCCGCGCCGCACCGTGTTTGGGATTCGCTGCGCACCATCAACGAGAGCAACGCGGACATCGTCATCGAAATCAGCTACACTGATCTGGAGACCGGTGAGCCGGCGCTCACGCACATCCGCGCCGCGCTGCAGGCCGGCAAGCACGTTGTCACCACCAACAAAGGGCCGACCGCGCTGCACTTCCCCGAGCTGCTGGCGCTGGCGCGAAACAACAGCGTGAAGATCGGTGTGGAGGGCACGGTGATGAGCGGTACACCCGCGCTTACAGTCGGGATGGAGATGCTTGTCGGTGCCAACGTGAAGCGCGTGGAGGGCATTCTGAATGGGACGACTAATTATATTTTGACGCAGATGGAGAGCGGTGCGGATTACGCCGATGCGCTGGCCGAGGCGCAGCAGAAAGGTTACGCCGAGGCCGACCCGAGCGGAGACGTGGAGGGGCACGACGCGGCCGGCAAAGTGGTCATTCTGGCCAATCTGCTCATGGATTTGCCGCTGACCATGGAGGATGTTAGTTGCGAGGGCATCACGCGCCTGACCGCGGATGACGTCAGCACCGCAACCGAAGCGGGAGAGCGCTGGAAGCTGATTGGCGCAGTGGAGAAAACCGCGACGGGCTTTACCGCCAGCGTGAAACCGCAGCGCATCCCACACAGTCACCCGCTGGCCTCAATCGGCGGCGCGACCAACGCCATCACCTACACCACCGAGCTACTCGGCGATGTCACGCTGGTGGGGCCGGGCGCCGGCCGGGTTGAAACCGGCTACGCCCTGCTGGAAGACATGCTCGCCATCCACAGAAACCGCATGGCGTGAGCGAGAGACAAACTTGATACAGATGCTTTTAGACGGCAAATGGTTAGAGCACATCATTATCCAAACAAAAAAGCCCCCGACAATCGGGGGCTTTTAGTTACGTACAGAGCTCAGGATTCAGCCCTATCTCAACAACTTGCGCAACACGGTCTGTAAGATACCGCCATTGCGATAGTATTCCACTTCCACCGGCGTATCGACGCGCGCGGTGACGGTGAACTGCAAGTGACTGCCATCCGGACGGGCTGCCCGCACCGTGACCAGCTGCCCGGTCTGCAAGTCGGCGGGAACGTCAATGTGGAAAACTTCGTGACCGGTCAGCCCCAGTGAACTCCATGTCTCGCCATCCGTAAATTGCAGCGGCAGCACACCCATCCCCACCAGATTGCTGCGGTGGATGCGCTCGAAGCTGGCAGCGATCACCGCGCGCACGCCGAGCAGCTGCGTGCCCTTTGCAGCCCAGTCACGCGAGGAGCCGGTACCGTATTCTGCGCCCGCCAGCACGATCAACGGGATGTGCTGCGCTCTGTATTTTTCCGAGGCCTCGAAAATGGTCATTTCTCGGGGTGGGTCTCCGTCGGTAAAGCATAGCGTCAGCCCACCCTCGGTGCCCGGCGCAAGCTGGTTTTTTAGGCGGATGTTGGCGAAAGTGCCGCGCGTCATCACGCGGTCGTTGCCGCGCCGTGTGCCGTAGCTGTTGAAATCACCCGGGTTGACGCCACGCGCCAGCAGATATTGCCCGGCGGGAGATTCCGGCGCGAACTTGCCCGCCGGAGAGATGTGATCAGTAGTGATGGTGTCGCCCAGCAGCGCCAGCACGCGCGCATCATCAATCGGCGCAATCTGCGGTGCCTGCGGCGGCATATCAACAAAAAATGGCGGCTCCTGAATATAGGTCGAGTTTTCATCCCAGTCGTACAAGTCGCCACCTGCGCCGGCGACCTTATTCCAGTCCGCATTGCCCGCAAACACATTGCCATATTTTTCCACAAAATATTCGGTCTTGACCGCGCTGGAGATGGCGACTGTCACTTCCGTCTGCGTGGGCCAGATATCGCGCAGGTATACCGGCTGCCCATCAACCCCAGTGCCCAACGACTCGGCGCTCAGGTCGATATCCACCGTGCCCGCCAGCGCATACGCCACTACCAGCGGCGGCGAAGCTAGATAATTGGCCTTGATATGTGAATGAATGCGGCCTTCAAAATTGCGGTTTCCAGAAAGCACCGCTGCCGCCACCAGGTCGCCGCTCTCTATCGCGTCAATCACCTGCGGCGCAAGCGGGCCGCTGTTGCCGATGCAAGTGGTGCAGCCATAGCCCACAGTGTAGAAGCCCAACTGATCCAGATATGGCGTCAGCCCGGCCGTGTTCAGATATTCGGTTACCACACGCGATCCGGGCGCCAGACTAGTCTTCACATACGGTTTGACCAGCAGCCCTTTTTCGACCGCCTTTTTCGCCAGTAGACCGGCGCCCAGCATTACGCTGGGATTAGACGTATTGGTGCAGGACGTGATGGCGGCAATGACTACCGCTCCGTGGCGGAGTTCCGCAGCCGATTCGTCGAGGGCTGCCCCTTCCAGGGCGAAGCCGCGTTCCGCCAGCGGGGCGCGCAGTGTTTGCTGAAAAGCAGATTTCATATCATTGAGCAGAACACGATCCTGCGGACGTTTCGGCCCGGCCATGCTGGGCTGCACCGTGCCAAGATCCAATTCCAGCGTGGCGCTGAACTCTGGGTCGAGAGTATCGACGCTGCGGAACAAGCTCTGCTCTTTGGTGTAGCGTTCCACCAAATCGGCGTCGCGCCCGGTGCGGCGTAGGAAATTGAGCGTCTCATCATCCACCGGGAAGAAGCCCATCGTCGCGCCGTATTCAGGGGCCATGTTGGCGACCGTGGCGCGGTCGGGCAGGCTCATGCTGCACAGGGCCGGGCCGAAAAACTCGACGAACTTGCCCACCACGCCATGCGCGCGCAGTTGCTCCACAATCGTCAGCGCCAGGTCAGTGGCGGTAGCGCCTTCGGGCAGCGCGCCGCTGAGTTTGAAACCGACCACTTCGGGCGTCAGCATATAAATCGGCTGACCGAGCATAACCGCCTCGGCTTCGATGCCGCCCACGCCCCAGCCGAGTACACCGAGGCCATTAATCATGGTGGTGTGCGAATCGGTGCCGACAAGAGTATCAGGGTAGGCGATCAATTCGCCCGTGATTTCGCGCGCCATCACCACGCTGGCGAGATATTCCAGGTTGACTTGATGAATAATTCCGGTGGAGGGCGGCACCACGCGCAGGTTATCGAAAGCACGGCTAGCCCAGGCCAGACAGGCGTAACGCTCGCCGTTGCGGGCAAATTCCTTCTCGGCATTGCGTGTCAGCGCCGCGTTGTCACCGGCATAGTCCACCTGTACCGAATGGTCGATGACCAGATCGACAGGCACGAGCGGGTTGATTTTACGCGGGTCACCACCCATGTGCTGCACAGCCGAGCGCATGGCGGCCAGATCGACCACGCCGGGCACGCCAGTGAAATCCTGCATTATCACGCGCCCGGGCCTGAACGGAAGTTCGGCAGGCGCAGGCGCGTTTGCATCCCAATTGGCAAGGCGCTGGACATCATCGCCAGTGACAGCAAAGCCGTCTTCAGTGCGTAGCAGTGCTTCCAGCAGCACCCGCAGCGAGAACGGCAGGCGCGAGATATTCCCGATGCCTTGCTTTTCGAGCGCGTCCAGCCGATAGAGTACAGCGCTGCCCGCGCCCGTGTTCAGGGTGGCTTTTGTGTTGAAGGAATCAGGGTGCTTCACTGTGGTCATTATCCGTGTCGGGCACGTGCGTCAGATCGCTACCGCCTTGCCTTTCCAAGTGTCAATCGGAGTGGCGGATTATATCACCTCGGCGGCAGCGGCCCCGCACCCGCCTGCGCTGCCGCCGAAATGGATGGGCTTAACAACACCCATATCATCCCTTCACAACTTCTTCACGCCATTAGCCTAAACTGTGGGCAACAAAGCGCTCAGGGGACAACCTGAGGTTGGAACTGGAAAACAAGGAGAATACTGAAATGAGTAAGAACTGGAGAATTGCGGGTGTGGTAGGGGCGGTGGCAGCAGTGGCCGTGGCGGCGCTGCTCGGCGCAAGGATTGCATTCGCGCAGACGCCCGAACCGCCGCAAGGCTTCGGCCCATGGTACCGCGCGGGTGGTCACTGGCGCGGGCATGGCGGCATGTTCGAGGATCACGAAACCATGCATTCAGCTGTGACGGACGCGCTAGGCATCAGCGTTGACGAACTCGAGGCCGCCCATGCCGAAGGCAAACACTGGCCCGAGCTGGCAGATGAGATGACCACACGCCATACGGAAATGGCGGAGAAGATCGCCTCCGGCGAGTGGCCGCTAGAAAAGGGTCACGGCTGGGGTCGCAAAGGGCCCGGCTTCGGAGGCCACCGCGGCGATTGCCTGCGAGAGAGCGAGTAAGGCAGCTAACCCGTAGCAACAGGGCGCGACCGACTCCGGTCGCGCCCTCAGTGGTTTATACCCGCGCTTGGAGCCGTTCCCCATATTGCTGCTGGTAATACTCTTTGAACTCCCCACTCTTGATAGGCCGCCACCACCACTCGTTTTCTTGATACCAACGCACAGTCGCAGCCAGCGCGTCTTCAAACGAGTGGGCCGGCTGCCAGCCGAGGGCATGCAGCCGAGTGCAATCCAGCGCATAGCGGCGGTCGTGACCGGGGCGGTCTTGCACCGGCACAATCAGGCTCTCCGGCTTTTGCATCAGCGCCAATATTTGGCGGGTCACATCAATATTGGCCTGCTCATTGCCGCCACCGAGGTTGTATACTCCGCCGGGATCACCCCTGTGCAGCGCCACATCAATGCCGGAACAGTGGTCTTCCACGTAGAGCCAATCGCGCACCTGCATGCCGTCGCCGTAGAGCGGCAACGGCTGCTCATCGATGGCGTTGGTGATGAATAGCGAGGCGATTTTTTCGGGATACTGGTAGGAGCCGAAGGTGTTGCTGCCGCGCGTCACCACGGTGTTCAGCCCGTAGGTTTCATGATAGGCCCGCAGCAACAGTTCCGCGCCGGCTTTGCTGGCGGCGTAAGGGCTGTTCGGTTCCAGCGAGTCGCCCTCTCTGAAACAACCCTCCGCGATGCTCCCGTACACCTCGTCAGTGCTGACCTGATGCAGGCGCTCAATACCGTTGTCGCGGGCGGCATCCAGCAGCACGTAGGTGCCCACCACATCGGTCTGGATGAAGGCGTCGGGGGCAAGGATTGAGCGGTCCACGTGGCTCTCGGCGGCGAAGTTGATGATGGTATCGATGCCGTGGTCACTGATAACTTGCTCGACCGCCTCGCGGTCCGCGATGTCGCCGCGCACAAAGGCATGGCGCGGGTCATCTGCCGCATGACGCAGGTTATCCAGGTTCCCGGCATAGGTCAGTTTGTCGAAGACCACCAGTTTGTAACCCGGGTATTCTCGCAGCATGTAGCGCACGAAGTTGGAGCCGATGAAGCCCGCGCCGCCGGTAATGAGAAGGTTTTTCACGGCAACCAGAAATTGCTGTAATCGCCAAGGTTCATTTTCAACGCCTTTGGCTTGCGCACAGTGCGCCCGACGATTGCGTTGCGCCCAATCATGCTGTCCACGATGCGGGTGGGCACGCCGGAAATCTGCGAGCCTTCCAGCACTATGGAGTGTTCGATCTCGCAGTTTGTCAGCGTGCAGTCGTGATAAATGGATGTATACGGGCCAACGTAGGCGTTCTCGATGACCGTGTTCTCGCCGATGATGCTCGGGCCACGCACGGTGCTGTTGCGGATGCGCGCGCCCGGCTGCAAAGTCACGTGCCGCCCGACCTCCGAGTCGGCTGCCACCTCGGCGTTCGCGGCCACCTCCGGCGCTATCTCGTCCAGCACGTGCTCGTTCGCGCTGAGCATGTCCAGCGGCTTTCCGGTGTCAATCCACCAACCGGTGTGCACGTAAGCGTGCACTCCATAGCCCTGTGTCAACAGCCACTGGATTGCGTCGGTAATCTCCAGTTCCCCTCGCTGCGAGGGTTCAATGGCCTGCACGGCCGCGAACACACTGGCATCGAACATGTAAATCCCCACCAGCGCCAAGTCTGAAGGCGGGCGCGCGGGTTTCTCAATCAGCCGCTTGATGGAGCCGTCGCCGTTCAGCTCCGCCACGCCAAAATGCTGCGGGTCGGGCACGCGCGTGAGCACAATCTGGCTGTTCCAATCGGAATGAGCAAATTGCTCGATGAGCGCGCTGATACCACCTTGAATCACGTTGTCGCCCAGAAACATAACGAAGCGATCATCGCCGAGGAAATCTTGCGAGATCTTGACCGCGTGCGCCAATCCGGCTGGGCGCTCCTGCGGGATAAACGTGGCCCGCACCCCCCACCGGCTGCCGTCACCAACTGCGGCGCGGATTTCTGCGTCGGTGTCGCCGGTCACCACGCCGATTTCAGAGATACCGGCGTCACGGATGGCGCGAATCACGCGGAAAAGCACCGGCTCGTTCGCTACCGGAATCAGTTGTTTGGCGCGAGTATAGGTAAGTGGATAGAGGCGAGTGCCTTTGCCTCCGGAGAGGATCAGGCCTTTCATCAGTACGCGGAAATGCT
>MPLX02221854.1_pt1 | contig 13626 bp, 10 predicted proteins | sample 1617341 | NCBI WGS metagenome assembly MPLX02 (sample SAMN05944804, study PRJNA350692) | marine metagenome | biome: marine; feature: ODZ; material: water; isolation source: 120 m water sample filtered on 0.2 um supor filter | place: Pacific Ocean | collected 2012-04-08 | depth 120m m | reverse complement strand
GGACGTCCTGGTCTCGGCTGATCAACGTATCGTCGTCCATCACGATGACTGTCTCAATCCCGAGTTAACGCGAACCAAGTCCGGAGATTGGCTAACGCCTCCATTCCCTCTGGTGCGGGAACTTACGGTGACTGAGCTCCAGTGTTTTGATGTCGGGCGTGCCCGGCCGGGTTCTCAGACGGCCCACTTGTTCCCAAACCAAGTGCCGGCTGACGGCGAGAGTCCACCAACCCTGACTCAAGTAGCGAACCTGCAACTAAAACACGGCACGGCACCACCCTTACTCAATATCGAGGTCAAATCAAATCCTTATCGCCCGGAGATGACCCCCGAACCGAGTCAATACGCAGCGCTGCTGGTCAGGGAGCTGCACACCTATGATCTGCTGGACCGCTGCTGGGTTCAATCGTTCGACTGGCGGGTGTTGCGTGAGGTTCAACTGCTGGAACCTGATCTGGTCACAGGCTATCTTTCCTCCAGCCAGGGTAATGGCGGTAACATTGAGCCACACCGAACGTCCCCGTGGCTGGCTGGGTTCGATCCGGATCGGTTCGGCGGTAATATTGCCACTGCCATCTGCGCGGCAGGCGGACGTTTCTGGGGGCCAGCTTTCCGCGACCTGGACGACCAGGCGATCAAACAGGCACGTTCAGCTGGGATTCGCGTACACTGCTGGACGGTCAACGAAGAGCACGACATCAAGGAAGTCATGGACTTAGGTGTAGATGGGTTAACCACAGATTTTCCCGAGCGGGCCATGCGTCTTACCGGGCACAGCGCTGCGACCGCCCGTACCAGTCATCGAATCACAACCAGACCTGATTGATCCATGAACCCGTTGTTGCAGATCAAGGACCTGAGCATCGCCTTTGACACGCACGGTGGGCGGGTGGAGGCCGTGCGTGACGTCAGCCTCGAGGTCATGCCCGGCGCCACAGTTGCTTTGGTGGGCGAATCAGGTTCGGGGAAATCCGTCACCGCCCAGGCTGTCATGGGCATTCTGCCGAAAAATGCCAGCATCGGCAGCGGTCGCATTCTGCTCAATGATCCCGACACCGACCAGACGATAGACATTGCGGCTCTGGACCCGGATAGCAGACAAATGCGCGCCATTCGGGGAGGTCGCGTATCGATCATCTTCCAGGAGCCCATGGTGTCATTGTCGATGCTACACACCGTCGGTGACCAGGTTAGTGAAGCTCTTTTTCTTCATCGGGATGTGAGTCGGTCTGAAGGCTTTCGCCTGACGCAGGAAATGCTCGGTATGGTCGGCTTTCCCGACCCTGTACAGGCACTGAAGACCTATCCCTTTGAGCTTTCCGGCGGCCTTCGCCAAAGGGTCATGATCGCGATCGCCCTGGTCTGTAGACCAAGCCTCCTGATTGCCGATGAACCCACGACGGCACTGGATGTAACGGTCCAGGCACAGATCCTGCACTTGGTCAGGACGCTCCAGAGCGAACTTGGAATGGCACTGTTGCTGATCACCCACGACCTCGGCGTAGTCGCTAACGTGGCCCAGGAAGTTGTCGTCATGTACAACGGTGAAGTCGTCGAACGCGGTGACGTCAATGATATCTATGCCCGGCCCGAACACCCCTACCTGCGTGCTCTTTTCAAAGCCGTCCCCCACTTCGACATGAAACCAGGTGAACGCCTGACTCCTGTCAGGCCAGTGGAACACCAACTGGGAGAACATTTCACTGCGCGTCGTGATTCGGCCGCCTGCCATCCCGTTCAGCTTGAAGTGCAAAACATCTCCAGGTCGTTCACGATCCGCAAAGAAAGCTGGTTCAAGAGCGGCCAGACGAACACCATTCGGGCAGTCGATGACGTCAGTTTCGAGATCATGCGGGGCGAATGCCTGGGCCTGGTCGGTGAAAGCGGTTGCGGCAAGACCACACTCAGCAAGATTCTGATGCGTGCAATCGAGGCGGATTCAGGGTCGGTCCGTTATAACAACGGCACTGAACCTATTGATGTGCTTCGCCTGGAAGGTAACGAATTATTGTCTTTTCGCAACAGGATGCAGTTTATTTTCCAGGACCCCTTCAGTTCACTCAGCCCACGCATGACCGTGTTCGACATCGTGCGGGAACCGCTGGTCATTCACCAGATCGGGGACCGGGAGTCACAGGCCGAACTGGTCAAGGAGTTGATGCGACTGGTCGGGCTCGACCCCCGCTTTCTCAGTCGCTATCCCCATAGTTTTTCAGGGGGTCAGCGCCAGAGGATCGGGATCGCACGAGCACTTGCACTGCAGCCGGAATTCTTGATCTGTGACGAACCTGTTTCTGCCCTGGATGTCTCGATTCAGGCACAAGTGCTGAACCTTTTGAAAGACCTTCAGAAAGAACTGGGCCTGACTTATCTGTTTATCTCGCACAATCTGGCAGTGATCGACTACGTTGCCGATCGAATCGCCGTGATGTGCAGGGGGCGACTGGTTGAAATCGCCCCCCGTAGTCAACTCTTTAACAGACCAACCCACCCGTACACCCAGGCTCTTCTACGGGCCGTGCCCTACCCCGATCTAGAACGGCAACTCGACTTTCAAAATATCGTCTCGGACAGCGTCTCAGATCCTGGCAGCTGGCAAGCCCCTTTCGGCGACACCCCCAGGAAAGGGACCCAGATGCTTGAGTTGGGTGAGGGGCATTTCGTCCGCACTGTTTCTGGCACCGAGCCCACGGAGATCCCAAAATGAACCTCAACCACCGCATCGCGGTAGCTTTCGCTGCAGCATGGCTCTTGCTCTCCCCGCTAGCCCGGGCCTTGCCGGAGGTCCCGTTTCTCGTTGAGCACGTAAGCGCCGGAACGCTGCCACCGGTTGCCGATCGAATCCCTCAACAACCACTCACTGTGGACCTTGCGGCTCTTGGTCGGGAGCCCGGCCAGCACGGCGGAGAGATCGACATTCTGATGGCGCGGGGCAAAGACACCCGGCTGATGACGGTCTACGGGTATGCCAGGCTCATCGGTTACAACCCGAACATGGCGCTGCAACCCGATATTCTCGGCAGCGTCGAAAACAAGGAGAACAAAGCTTTCACGCTACACCTGCGTGCCGGACACCGCTGGTCAGACGGTCACCCGTTCACCAGCGCCGACTTTCGATATTTCTGGGAAGACATGGCGTTGAACGAAATGCTCTCGCCTTTTGGGCCGCCAGAGAAACTGGTCGTGAACGGCAAACCAGCCAGGGTCGAGATCCTTGATGAGTTGACTGTGCGCTACAGCTGGGATGAACCGAACCCCTATTTCCTCCCGGCACTGGCCGGTGCCCGGCCGCTCTACATCTATGCGCCGGCCCACTACCTCAAACAGTTCCATGCCAGCTACCAGGACCAAGCCAAACTCAATGAAGAGGTCGAATTCGCCGGGGTACGCAACTGGGCCGGACTGCACACACGTTACGGGCATCAATACAAATTCGACAATCCAGACTTGCCCACCCTGCAACCCTGGATCAACACCACCCACCCACCATCAGAACGTTTCGTGTTCGAGCGCAATCCATATTTTCATCGTGTCGACACTAATGGGCTCCAGTTACCCTATATCGACAGGGTGCTGGTCAATATCGGCAGTGCCGGACTGATTCCGGCCAAGGCCGGTGCCGGAGAGTCTGACCTGCAGGCCCGCTATCTGCGTCTAGATAACTATCCTTTCCTGGTTGAAGGGGGCGAGCGTAATGGCTTTAATGTGCATCTGTGGAAGCGGGGTGTAGGTTCGCAGATGGCCCTGTACCCTAATCTCAACAGCGTCAACCCGGCCTGGCGGGCATTGGTTAGGGACATTCGTTTCAGGCGAGCACTTTCTCTTGCGATCGACCGCGAAGAAATCAACCAGGTCGTCTATTTCGGTTTGGTCGCCGCGAGCGCCAACACGGTCCTGCCGGAAAGCCCGTTGTTCAGAGAGGACTATCAACAGGCCTGGTCTGAATTCGATCTGGACACAGCCAACGCCCTGCTCGACGAGATCGGCCTGACTGAGCGGGACACTGACGGCCTGCGGCTGATGTCCGATGGCCGGGCACTCGAGATCGTCATCCAGTCTGCAGGCGAAAGTACCGAACAAAGCGACATTCTTGAACTGATACATGACACCTGGCTGCAGCTTGGCATCAAGATCCACACCAAGCCTTCACAACGGGAGGTGTTCCGGGAGCGGGTCTATTCCGGCGAGGCCATGATGGCGGTCTGGCATGGCTACGACAATGGCCTTCCCACCGCTGATACACCGCCAGATGAATTCGTGCCCATGCACCAGGACCAGCTCCAGTGGCCGGTTTGGGGACAACACTATGAAACGTCAGGGCTGACCGGGGAGACCCCGGATCTTGCACCGGTACAGCGGTTGCTGGAACTGGCCGAGGCGTGGCGCCTGGCAGGCTCGTCGGCGGAAAAAGAGGACGCTTGGCACGAAATCCTGAAGATTCACGCAGAGCAGGTCTACAGCATTGGCACGGTTTCTGGCGTACCCCAACCCGTAGTCGTGAGCAACCGGCTGAACAACGTGCCAGCAGAGGCTCTTTATGCCTGGGCGCCTTGTTCGTATTTTGGTATGTACTGGCCGGACACCTTCTGGCTGACCCCGTGACGGAATCTCTACTCGACCAAGGGACATCAGGATGCTGAACTACAGCGCCCGCAGACTCGTGGCCATGATCCCGACCCTGGTCGCGATCAGCATCATTGTGTTCTTTATTATCCAACTGCCGCCCGGTGACTATCTGGAGAGCCACATCGCGACCCTGCAGGCACAGGGCGAGTCCATTGACAGCAAGAAGATCGAGTTCCTTCGTCAACAGTATGGATTGGATCAGCCGATGTGGAAACAGTACCTGGTCTGGGCGACTGGTTTCCTGCGCGGCGACCTGGGGTACTCTTTCGAATACGATCTACCGGTAAGGGACGTAATCGGAGATCGGATGTTCCTGACTGTGCTGATCTCGTTGGTCACGATCGTCTTCACCTGGCTGATTGCCTTCCCGATTGGCATCTACTCGGCGACGCACCAGTACAGCTGGGGGGATTACGGACTCACGTTCATCGGCTTCATAGGACTTGCAACGCCGAACTTTCTACTGGCACTGGTCATGCTGTACCTGGCCAACGTCTACTTCGGCACCTCCATCGGTGGCCTGATGGACCCCGAGTACATCGATCAACCCTGGACACTCGGAAAACTAAAATCGGTACTCGAGCACTTGTGGATCCCGGTCATCGTGATCGGAACAGCTGGGACAGCTGCGATGATCCGCAGGCTGCGTGCCAACCTTCTGGATGAATTAGAAAAGCAGTACGTGGTGACCGGACGTGCCAAAGGGCTACCGCCCGGTAAACTGCTCCGTAAGTACCCCCTTCGGATGGCGCTCAACTTCTTCGTCTCCGACATCGGCAACCTGCTGCCCAGCATCATCTCCGGCGCCGAAGTCACCGCTGTGGTCCTTTCACTACCCACCACCGGCCCACTGCTGATCGCCTCTCTGCAGAGCCAGGACATGTACCTCGCCGGTTCGTTCCTCATGTTTCTGGCGATCCTGACCGTGCTCGGTGTGTTGGTCTCTGACCTGCTGCTGGCAGTCCTTGACCCGCGTATCCGGCTTCAGGGAGGCGCGACCAAATGAGTACTCGTCAACTGGATCACTTTGTCTCGGACAAGCCATTCGACCCCCTGGCGGTCGAAGCTCTGACGCCAGAACAGGAAAGGCTTTTCCTCGCCTCGCAGTGGCAGTTGATGTGGTGGAAACTCAAACGCCACCGCCTGGCCGTGGTGTCGGGCTTTGTCCTTGTGCTGTTCTACCTGGTAGCGATCCTCGCAGAGTTCGTCGCACCTTATGACCTGCACACACGCAATGCCCGATTCATTCATGCCCCGCCGCAGGCCATTCACCTGTTTCACCACGACCGCTTCGTTGGACCGTTTGTCTATGGCTATGACTACAAGCTCGACATGAAAACCCTGAAGCGTGGATTCACCGTAAACGAGAACAAGGTCCATCGGATTCGATTCCTCTGTCGTAGTGATGCCTACCAGTTCTGGGGTGTCTTCGAGTCCAATGTTCATCTTTTCTGCCCGGCTGATCAGACTCTTAAGTTCTCCAAAGATAACGCCGAACCTGAAATCAGCAAAAAGGCCGGTACGCTTTTCTTTTTCGGCACCGACCGACTGGGTCGAGATGTGCTCTCCCGGATCATCTACGGCTCACGGATCTCACTGACCATCGGATTAATAGGGATCGCTTTCAGCTTTGTTCTTGGTATCGTGATCGGCGGGCTGGCCGGCTATTACGGAGGCTGGGTCGACAACATCGTCCAGCGGGTGATCGAGATCCTGCGGTCGTTTCCCGAGATTCCCCTGTGGATGGCTCTTTCGGCTGTTCTCCCGGTGACCTGGAGCCCGCTGCTGATCTTTTTTGGCATCACCATGATCCTGGCGCTGCTGGACTGGACTGGTCTTGCCCGGGCGGTACGCTCCAAGCTGATGGCCCTGCGAGAGGAAGATTACTGTACCGCGGCCCAGTTGATGGGCGCCAGGCCCGGGCGAATCATCGGCCGGCACTTGCTGCCGGGCTTTATGAGTCACCTCATTGCATCGGCTTCGCTGTCCATTCCCGGGATGATTCTGGGTGAAACCGCTTTGAGTTTTCTTGGCCTCGGCCTTCGCCCGCCGATTACCAGCTGGGGCGTGCTACTGAACGAGGCACAGAACATCAATGTAGTCGCTCTTTACCCCTGGTTGATGCTACCGGTCGTCCCGGTGATCGTTATTATCTTGGCCTTCAATTTTTTCGGCGATGGCCTGCGGGATGCGGCTGACCCATACAAATAGTTCTATCCTGACTCGGACTCACGCTGCCGATTTCCCCGAATCCGCCAGTATCAGATCATCTGAGTACTGGCGGATTGTTGACCTGAAGGTTTCACACGGACCAGCTGACTGAACCGCCGAACATGTTGACCCACGGCATTACTGATCGACAGGCCCGCGGTCTTTTCGGCCTGTTTCTCGCCGTTCACCTCGTGATGTGGACACTACTCCCGGGTCTGACCCGTCACGAGCTGGACAGCGACAGCATGATGCACTTTGCCTGGGGGCAGGAGTGGATGGGATCCTACAACCTTCACCCCCCACTGCTGCCGTGGATCGTCGCCGGCTTTTTGCAGACCTTCGGCGTCAACAACTGGAACTACGTACTGTTGTCACAGATCAATATCTGCGTTGCCTTCACGGCCATCTGGGTACTGGCCCGGCAGTTCTTCAGGCCGGCACAGGCACTGGCGGCGGTCTGCCTGCTCGAGTTTGTACCGTACTATAGTTTTCTCGGTATCCGGCTCAACCACACCTCCTTGCTGATCTCGCTGTGGGCAGTGGGTACCTTATTTGCCTATCTTGCGGTGCAGCGCCAGCGACTCGTCTACTGGGTGCTGCTGGGTCTTTTTATGGCACTGGCTATGCTCACCAAGTACTACGCTGTGACGCTGGTGGGTGCGATTGGCGCGTGGATATTATTCACGCCACGGGGACGGGGGTCTTTCAGGTCACCTGGCCCGTATGTTGCTGTGGTGGTTTTCCTCGCTGTGCTCTATCCGCACGTCGATTATGTGCTCAGCCAGAATGTCGCGACGATCAGGCATGCGGGGGACTATTTTTTCCCGGCGTCACTCATGGCGCGCTGGGCACCGATCAAGTTCTTCCTAGCGCAAGTCACCTACGCTGTACCGGCTGTTCTGGTTTTTCTGATTGCGACCCGGTCGTCTTTTGTTCGGCACCGGATTCGTGCAGCCCTTCGGACACCCGAGCTGCCTGAAGGCGCCGGGGTCGCCTACATGGTGATGCTTTTCCCGCTGCTGGCGACAGCCCTGCCCGGTCTGGTTCTGGGTGTGGAAGTCTCCAGTCGCTGGGGTGGACCCATTCTGATTACAGCCGGCCTGGTGCTTGCCCTCCAGTATCCAGTCAACCTGACCAGCGTGCAGTGTGGCCGGATCGCACTGTGGGCACTGGGTTACGCGGTGATTGTTCCAGCGAGCATGCTTCTTGTCATCGCTCAGGGGGCCGTCGAGCCCCGTTACAGTTTTCCGGGACGGGAACTTGCCGAGGAGGTCACCGCTTTGTGGCACAAGGCCGAGGGCCGTCCCTTAAGGCTCGTCGGTGGTGGTTGGATGACCGCGGACAGCATTGCCTACCATTCCCCGGACCATCCTTCGACACTCCAGCATCTGAGCTACCGGTGGAGCCCCTGGGTTACCGAAGACGACGTGCGCAAACACGGTATGGCGGTCGTCTGCCTTGAAGACGATGAGCTGTGCATTGCAAACACAAGGGCTATGTTTCCCGGCCTCTCACTGAAGCCCCTGTTTATAGAGGGGCGGGATTACGGTCTGTCCAGTGCTCGATCTCAGCGTTTCCTGGTACTGCTCGTGCCTCCGGATACGATAGATATCCGGGCTGGCGATGTGACCCACAACCCGATGCGCTGACAATCAGCGTAGAATTCCAGGCATAAACCAAAAACCCGGTGCACCCCACTGGACTCGCCGAACCACCATTAAATATCTGAAAACATGACTGTCAAGATACCCGAGAACTACGTCAGCGGCGGATTCACCATGGAATACGAGGTTCCATGGATGACACCCGGAGCAGTCAGAAAACTAGACGAGCTGGTTCGCAGCGATGATCGGGTCATCGAGGTCGGAACGGGGGGCTCCTCTTTGTTTTTTGCCCGGCGCTGCCGGGCAGTGCTCGGCGCTGAGCCCAGCCCCGAGTGGGGGGAATCGGTGGTGGCCGAGGCCAGGGCCCGGGGGCTGGGTAATATCGACATTGTGATCGAGCCGGATCCCGAAAAACTTCTCCTCGCGACCGGCCGCTTCGGTGCCTGCAGCGTGCTTTCGGTCGATCCGGATGACGGCTACGACCGCGACCAGCTTCAGAATGTGCTCAGCGACCGGGCAGGCGACATGCTGGAAGTCGTCGCCATGGACAATTACGGTGCCCGCGACCTGTTTATCACGTCATGGAACTGGAGCAACGACCAGGTGATTGACAGCCTGCCGGGGAAAGGCTGGCAGGGCGAGTCCTTTGATGACCCGAAGTGGCGCGGCCATGGTACCCGTATCTTCTGGCGCAACCGGTAAATACAGCACTAAAAACGAAGCGAAAGACAGCTCAAGCCTCCATCGAGCTTTTGAAACTCTGAAACCTCCAACAACTTGACTCGGTAGCCACGATCCTCGATCGCCTGCGCACTCCGAGGGTGACCGGCCGGAACCATCACAGTGCCGTTTACCCACAAGCTGTTGGCGGCATAGCTCTCAACCGGATCTATTTCCAGTACGTTGAAATGACTCAATTCGGATCTGCGCAGGAACTCACCGCAGGCGAGGAGATTTCCGCCCTCAAGGTAGCTCACGCCACTTTTCAGATGCAGCATCTCTTCCAGCACGATCATCGACCCGGTCAGTTTGTGTTTCGTGAGGATCGAGATGAACTGCTCCGCGCCCGCGCGGTTGGTCCTGCCGGAAATACCCACGTAAAAGTGCGTACCCACCCGCATGACATCTCCCCCTTCCAGTGTGCCAGGCGCCTCGATGACCTCAATCGTGCCGAAGAGCCCTACTAACGTGGGGCAAATGCCAGCGGTCTCGCCGCGCCGCGAATCGGCGCCCGGCCGGCTCAGAACGGCAACCCCGGCCAACAATACTGCGGTATCCTCAACGAAGGTCGAGTCTGGATATTCCGGGTCCGCCGGCAGCACGGTAACCGCCAGCCCGCAGGCCTCAAGCGCGGCAATGTAATCTTGGTGCTGGCGACAGGCAAGATCGTAGTCAGGCACGCCAAGATCCGCCGTACTGATCCCATCGATCATGGCCGGACAAGGCGTGCGTGTGATAGCTCTAGTGAACAGAATCGATCACCTCTCAACTAATGTCTGCCGATTTGTATCCCACCCGGCCCAACGGTACAAGCCCCCGTTGACGGATACCAGAATCCTGCTGTGTGCCGACCCTCGCCTTGACCCGCCTGGTGGATTCAAGTCCTAATACACACTTTCTTCCCAGCGTCTGTTCACTGACCAGCACGCGCAAATCGCTTTACACCGATTCCGAGAGGACACTGACATTGACCAGCCAGATGCGTGCCATCGACATCACTGAGCCCGGCGGACCCGAGGTGCTCCAGGCGGTATCCGTACCCAAGCCGCTCCCGGCCCCTGACGAGGTGTTGATTCGTAACATCGCCGTCGGCGTCAACCGGCCCGACTGTGCCCAGCGACAGGGCAATTACAACCCACCGCCCGATGCAAATCCCCTGCCTGGTCTGGAAGTCGCGGGGGAGATCGCCGCTGTAGGTGAAGCAGTCACCCGCTGGGAAGCCGGCGACCAGGTCACGGCACTGACCCATGGCGGTGGCTACGCGGAATTCACGGCGGTCAATGAACAGCACTGCCTGGCGTGGCCCGCCGGTTTTGACGCCCCGTTGGCGGCTGCTATTCCTGAGAACTTCTTTACTGTCTACTACAACGTATTCACACGATCGAACCTTCAACCGGGTGAGACCATCCTGATTCACGGGGGTAGCAGCGGCATTGGCCTCACTGCCATTCAACTGGCCCGTGCGAACGGGGCTATCGTAATCACCACCGCCGGCAGCGACGACAAATGCCGGTTCTGCGAAGACATCGGCGCACACAAAGCTATTAACTATAAGACCGAAGACTGGGCCACTCAGGTTCGTGAATTTATCGATGGCGACGGTATCGATATAGTGCTCGACATGGTCGCTGGTGATTATCTTCAAAAGAACATCGACCTGCTGGCTCGGGACGGGCGCTACGCACTGATCGCCTTCCTGGGCGGCAGCACAGCGAAGGTCAATTTCGCCAAAGTGATGATGAAACGGCTTTCAATCTCGGGCTCAACACTTCGACCCCAGAGCACCGCGGAGAAGGCCCGGATTGCGGACAACCTGAAACAATCGGTCTGGCCCCTGCTCGAGAGCGGCAAGGTCAAGCCTCACATTTTTCAGAGTTTTCCTTTGGAGCAAGCCGCCAAGGCGCACCGTCTGATGGAAAGCAGCCGTCACATTGGCAAGATCCTGCTGACCGTTGACTGACACTCGAAGTCGCCGAAGCTCAAGATATAACTCCGGGTCCCTGTCAGCCACAACGGATTCTGCGTTATGCTTATTGGACACCGAGGCCCCTGAACTTCCGGCCAGCGACTATGCCCAATATCTACGACACTGATCTGGCGCGGTGCGATGCCAACTATGTACCGCTCAGCCCTTTGAGTTTCCTGACTCGTGCCGCCCGGGTCTATCCGGCCCATCCAGCTGTGATCCATGGGGCCATCAAAAGAAACTGGTCCGAGGTCTCGGATCGCTGCCATCGGCTGGCTTCTGCGCTGAACAAACGCGGGATCGGCAAGGGCGACACCGTTTCGGTCATGGCCCCGAACATCCCGGCGCTTTACGAGGCTCATTTTGGTGTGCCGATGACCGGTGCCGTACTCAATGCTCTCAACATCCGACTCGATGCCAGGACTCTCGCCTTCATTCTCGATCATGGCGAGGCCCGGGTGCTGCTCACCGACACCGAGTTCGCCCCGGTTATCAAAGAGACCATCGAGTTGTGTCACCAGGACCTGCTGGTCATCGACATCGATGACCCAGAGGGACCGGGGGGCGAGTGCCTCGGTGAACTCACCTATGAACAACTGCTGGATGAAGGTGACCCGGCGTTTGACTGGGCGTTACCATCAGACGAATGGGATGCAATCTCGCTGAACTATACCTCCGGCACCACCGGCAACCCGAAAGGTGTGGTCTACCACCACAGGGGTGCCTACCTGAACGCCAGCAGCAACATCATTGGCTGGAACCTCGGTCACCATCCCATCTACCTCTGGACCCTGCCGATGTTTCACTGCAACGGCTGGTGTTTTCCCTGGTCGCTGGCCGCGGTTGCCGGTACCAGCGTCTGCCTGCGTGGGGTGACGGCGGCTGGCATCTTCGACGGTATCGCCGATCACGGAGTGACTCATTTCTGTGGCGCACCGGTCGTGCTCAACCTGATTATCAATACCGACGAAGACCAGAGACGCCCTTTCGAACACACTGTGCAGGTCATGACCGCGGCTGCGCCCCCTCCTCCGGCCGTACTGGCAGCCATGGAAACTGCCGGCTTTTCCATGACCCATGTCTACGGTCTGACCGAGACTTACGGCCCCGCGGTGATCTGTGCCTGGCACCCTGAGTGGGATGATCTGCCCTCTGGCACACAGGCCGAGATCAAGTCACGCCAGGGCGTGCCCTACCACATGCTGGAGGGCCTCGAGATCTTTGACCCCGAGAGCATGGATTCCGTTCCAGCCGATGCAACGGCCATGGGTGAGGTGATGTTCAAAGGCAATATCGTGATGAAGGGTTATCTGAAAAACCCGACCGCAACCGAGGAGGCTTTTGCCGGAGGCTGGTTTCACTCCGGTGACCTCGGCGTGATGCACCCCGACCGCTACACCCAACTCAAGGACCGATCGAAGGACATCATCATCTCGGGTGGTGAAAACATCTCTTCGATTGAAATCGAAGACACCCTTTACACTCACCCCGATGTGCTGGAAGCCGCTGTGGTGGCCCGCCCAGATGACCAGTGGGGCGAGACGCCCTGCGCATTTGTGACTCTGAAAAACGCCGGGGCTGAAGTACCAGAACAAGACATCATCGAGTTCTGCCGGAATAACATGGCGCACTTCAAGGCACCCAGAACCGTGGTCTTCGGAGAACTGCCGAAGACCTCGACCGGCAAGGTCCAGAAATTCAAGCTGCGCGAGCAGGCGAACGCTCTGGGCAGCCTGTGACCCTATTCTCTAGCCTATATCCGTAACAAACGGGAGCATAGCCCTTGTCCAATCCCAGAATTCTCTCGACCAACCACACGAGTTTTACCGTCTCGAACCTGGACCGCAGCATCGCCTTTTTCGAACAGGTGCTGGGGTTCACAGCGACGCCGAAAGCGCCCCGATCAAAACCCATGATCCAGAGCATCACCGGCGTCAAAGATGCCGATGTGATGATCGTGTACCTGCGAGGACCCGATCACAGCATTGAACTGATCGAGTATCTGGGCCCCTCCGACCGGACATCGGTCGTGCCGCAACCCTGCGATGTCGGATTCGCCCACATCGCGTTTGACGTCACAGATATCGACTCGGTGGTCGAATCTGCAGCCGGATTCGATGTGCTGCCCATTGGGGAAATCACCACAGTCGACCAGGGGCCCAACAAGGGTGGCAAGGCGGTCTATCTGCGCGACCCGGATGGCATCACGGTGGAACTGATCCAGCAGCCCTGAAGCTCTCAATCGCCTAAATCAACGGTACTGAGAATCTTCGGTATTCTCGATTCCGGAAGCCTATCAGCACCAGTTTTCACCCGATCTTTGTACGGAAAGGATCGTCAATCGAAGAACAGGGTTCCGTGAACCAACGCGGTCCATCTTTGGCCATGTGAATGTGGTCTTCCAGGCGAACGCCGAACTCTCCGTAGAGGCAGATCATCGGTTCGTTGAAGAAACACATGCCCTTTGCCAGTGGTGTGTCGTTTCCTTGTACCAGATAG
>MPLX02020326.1_pt1 | contig 13630 bp, 10 predicted proteins | sample 1617341 | NCBI WGS metagenome assembly MPLX02 (sample SAMN05944804, study PRJNA350692) | marine metagenome | biome: marine; feature: ODZ; material: water; isolation source: 120 m water sample filtered on 0.2 um supor filter | place: Pacific Ocean | collected 2012-04-08 | depth 120m m | reverse complement strand
TGTGCTGATCGACCTGATGGGCCACACCCACCACAGCCGACCAGGGGTACTGGCCCAGCGGCCCGCGCCGATACAGCTGCATTACCTCGGCTTTCCCGGCTCACTGGGCTGTGATTTCATCGATGGCGTGATCGCTGATCAGTGGCTGATTCCAGCGGAGCATGAAAACCAGCACCATGAAATGGTGCACCGCCTGCCCTGGGGGATCGTGACCTCTCCACCGGTCATCGATCAGAGCAATGCCCTGGCAACACCAGCAACCACTCGCCGGGAGATCGGCTTGCCTGACAATGCGGTGGTTTGCGCCAGCTTCAACCGGGCCGAGAAGATCACGCCTGCAGTCTTCGATCACTGGCTTGAGATTCTGCGTCAGGTGCCGCAAGCCGTGATCTGGATGATCAACGACCAACCGCTGGTGGACCGGCGCCTGCGCGCCCACCTCACGGCTGCCAAGCTCGAGTCGTCCAGGCTGGTGATCACTCCCACCGTCGACAGCGCCTCCTTCAGCCAGATCTGCGGTTTGGCCGATCTGCTCCTCGACACCAGCCCCTACGGCTCCGGTGCCACGGCCGCCATCGCCCTCGCAGCCGGCCTGCCGCTACTCACCTGCCCCAGTGACACCTTTGCCTCCCGCATGGGCGCCAGCCTCTGCGCCGCAGCGGGGCTGGAGGAGTTGATCTGTCCAAACCCTGAGACCTATATCGCCCTGGCGATCGAACTGGGACAAAACCCCGATCGTCTGCACCAACTGCGCAGGCAGCTACTGGAACGACACAACGAGCTGCCACTGTTCAACACCGCGGGCTGGGTTGATCACCTGGAACAACTGCTGGAGCAACTGGTTGCCGTGCGTTGACCTTCAGCAAAGGCAACCACGGTTGCCCAGGCCTGATCAACCGTGATAATTCACTGCAACGGTTTGGCCTTGGCTCTGCCTTGACGTAACTCCTTTTCGCAAGCCTGTGGCAACTCCACCCTCACTTGAAATTCCAGCCTCTGAGGGATTGGGCGCCTGGTTGCAAGAGCAGAGAATTTCACTGGCTGTGTCCACCTATCGCGCCAACAGACTGCTGTTCCTCGGGACTGCGGCGCAGGATCATCGCCAGCCCGGCAACAGCATCCAGCTGAAGTTGCATGAGCGGCTTTTCGATCGGCCGATGGGACTGTTCGTGCACGGAGAGAGTCTGTGGATGGCAGCCCGGGCGCAGATCTGGCGGCTCGACAATCTGCTTGGTTCCGGCCAGTTGCATGAAGGCGGTGATCGCCTCTACGTGCCAGCGGCCAGCTTCACCACTGGTGACGTGAACGCCCACGAGCTGGTGCTTGGCACCGATGAGCAGCCGATCTTCGTCAACACGGCCTTCAGCTGTTTGGCGACCGTCAAGCCAGGTTGCAGCTTCGCGCCAACCTGGCAGCCCCCGTTCATCACCAGACTGGCCGGTGATGATCGCTGTCATCTCAACGGCCTGGCCATCAAAGACGGCATCCCCACCTGGGCTAGCGCCTGCGGCGGTAGTGGTGAGCCCTCCTCCTGGCGCCATCAGCGCAGTGGGGGAGGCGTGCTGATTCATATCCCCACCGGAGAGCTGATCGCCACCGGCCTGGCGATGCCCCACTCGCCTCGTTGGCATCAAGAACGCCTCTGGCTGCTGAATTCGGGCACCGGTGAGCTGGGCTGGATCAACGACGGCTGCTTCCAGAGCCTCTGCAGCTTGCCCGGATTCGTCAGGGGTCTGGCTTTTGCCGGTGGCTGTGCCGTGGTGGGGCTCTCCAAACTGCGCTCACCCCAGTTCACCGGCCTACCGCTGGAGGAGCGCCTGATTGCTGCCGGCAACCCCGCTGGCTGCTGTGGACTGCGTGTGATCGATCTGGCCAGCGGCGAGATTCTTCACAGCCTTGATCTGCCGGATCCGATCGATGAACTCTTTGATGTGGTTGTGCTCCCCGGCGTGCGCCAGCCCCGCGCCTTCGGGCTTCAAGGCGAGGAGATCGACTGTTTGCTGAAACTGCCAGACCGCCCCGAACTGGTGAACGTGCGGCCGATGGCACCAAGCGGCCAACCCCATCAGGGCCCAGAGCTGCGGCCTTTCGGCCTGCCCGAACCAACAGCACCACTGCAAAGCGCTGAACCGAAGCCAGCTGCAACAGCCGAGTCCCCCATCCACTACCAGCGGGTGTTCCATCTCACCCCCGCCAACCTCACTCCCTACGCCGAGCTCACCTTCCCATCCCTTGCCCCCGGCAGCGCTGCTCTGCAGCGCATCAGCGGCGAACTGCTTGGGCTCTCGGCGATGGCATCAGGGGTGATGGTGGGCTTCGCGATCGCAGAACGCCTAGGCGACGGCGCTGCTCAACTGCTCTCACTGAAGGTGGATCCCGCCTGGCGACGGCGCGGAATCGGCACTGGCCTGCTGCAGCGATTAATGGTGTTCCTTGCCAAAGAGGGGGTCAAACCCTTTGGTGTGCGCTACCGAGCCAAACCGGATCTCAGCACCAACTTTGAACCGATCCTGGCTCAGCTCGGCTGGAGCCCTCCCATCAGCGACTATGTGCTGTTGCAAGGCAACAGTGAAAAACTTGCCGCCATCGACTGGGCGGATCGCTATCCGATCACAGAGCCGTATCGTCTGCGCCGATGGCATGAGCTCACAACAAAGCAACAAAACCAGGCAGCTGCATTAGCAGCGCCTGCCGAACTGCGGCCCCCCACCGATCCCAAGGGCCTCGAGCCAATGATCTGTCTGGCGCTGCTGCACCAGGAGACTCCGGTGGGTTGGCTTCTGGCCTATCGCACCAGTTCCAACAGCATCCGCTATTCAAGCCTGTTTGTGGCGAAGGCCCATCGCAGCCGTGCCCGCGGACTGGCGTTGCTCAGTGAGGGGTTTCGCCGTCAGCACGCCGCCGCCATTCCCGTGGCCCGAGCTGCTGTTGATCACCGCCACAGCTCAATACTGCGCCTGCTCAAACGCCACCTCAGCCCCCACCTCAGCGCGATCGGTCACTCCTGCAGCTCCCAGGCCCCTGTGTTGCAGCGGAAGACCACCTGATCTGAATCAAGGTTCATTGCCTGGCTCCCGTTCAGCCCTGGTTAAGTCGATGCCTCAGCAACTGCCGACAGCTGATAAAACGGCTGCGGCATAGACAACAGCGATCGCTACTTAGGCTGCGACATTGAAACGTCAACCCCTAACGTTCCCAACTGTCTTCTTCAGCCTTCTTGCTTGACTTGGATGTTCTTGGCGGGTCCATGGGCACGGCCACCTTCCCATAGGCGGGGTTGATCGCCGGACAGAAGCGATTGGCAATGCGCTGAGCCTGACCCTTGCGATCCTTGCTGATCGCCTGACGCTTGATGCCATCACTCTCAATATCAAAACTGCCGTCTTCACAATTGATGCTCATCTTGCGCAGGCGATACCAGCCATCGGGCATCGCCTTGCCCTGGTTCTGGATCGAACCAGCGCAGGCTGATGAGGTTCCGTAGGCACAGTTGAGAACCCCCATCGCCGCAGAGAACAGATTGCCGGCAATCTGGCCACCACGCTCGATCTCGAATCTGTACACCTTCAGACTCAGATCGCTGCTGGACGCAGCGGCGGCACGAGCAACGGGCCGGCTGAAGGTTTCAGATGTATCCATCGTCCACCGCCTCACCGCAAACTCTGGCTGCACCTCAGCACGAACGCCGGCGATAAAGGCCCGGAAGCGGGTGCTCGGCATCGCATGGGGAGACTGGTAGTGAAAGTCGCCGATCCGAAAGAACAGGTTCGCTGCATCCGTGTAGTCCTTCACGCTCAGGGCACCACGGCTGATCAACCAACCGAGATATCGCCCCGCACGCCAATCAGCGGCATCCTCCTCCCTGTTGGTGTAATCACCCCGAGATGAATTGTGATTGATGTGGTGCCCCCATTCATGGGCGAGAACCGTCATCCCAAGTAGACGTGCCTTCGCCTTTGGCGAGATCCTGCGCGTCTCCCTGATGCTCCTGATATCAATGCCGATCTGATTCGATTCCGGGCAATAGGCGTTGCTGGCCCTTGCGCGCCCACACCCGCGAAACCTCGCCTTGCCTCTGATCAGCTGTGGGCTCTTCAGAGCAGGCACATTGTCTTCAGCGACATACTGCCAGTAGAGGCCGAGCAATTCATGGTGACCTCTCATAAACCGCTTGTGGGTTCTGCCTTCCACCACATCGAGCTTGTAATCCCTGAGCTCGTTGAGCAGCGCGTTGATCCGCGATTCAGCCGCAAGGGGCACAGGCGCTGCCATTGCATCTGTGGGTATCAGCAATGGCGCCAGCGCCAGCAGAGCAGTGCGGAGGCTCGAGTGAAAACGCTGCATGGGATTGAAGATCTCCCCTGAGAACAAGCCGGAATGAGCCATGGCGATGGCCTGGCTCGCTGGGCAGATACCATCCATTCAATCGCGAGAAGGCTGCAAATGCTTAGCTTTTCACGATGGAAGCCTGCCCGTCGCCCCAGGTTCAACCTCCTGGGCCAACAAGCCGTGCTTGCTTATCAGCGACGAAGCGATCACCACGCTTGAGAGCGAATGCCTCGGGGAATGCAATGACGGGCTGGTGGACTCAACCTTGTATGCAGAGCAGGAGCACGCCCTCTACTGGTCTGATCACGCCTGCTCTTCGCTGGTCCTAGCGGATGAACGAACCAGCAGGGAGAGGCCCGAACAGGTGGGATCCTTCCCTTTTGCTTGATCAAAGTTTGATCGCCGCCACCAATAAAGTTTCTGCAAAGTCGATCTGGGACAACTGCCGCCTGGCACGACTCGTTAATCCGCAACCCGATAATCCCCACGGCAGCCTTGATGACGGCAAGATTGACCGCCGGAGCCGCGACTGGTGCGGCAGCATGGATACAAAGCTGAAGGGTCCAACCGCTTCGATCTATCGACTTGATCCCGATGGCCTTGTTCAAGCTGCGCCCCATAATTTCACTTCGTTTTCAGCAACGGGATCGCCTTCTCAACCGATGGCTAGCTGATGTATTTCGGAGATACAAAAGCCGGCATGGTTTATTTCTTTGATTTCAACAGCAACGAGGGTTGTATTCGAAATCCCCATCAGTGCCACTCCGGCAAGAACAATCATCAGGGCATGATTGACGGTGCGACCGTTGATGCTGATCGCTTTTACTGGTTGGCCCCTGAACGATGGCGACAGGATCGTGGGACTCGACAAGAAAGGACGGCTCGAAAAAGAAAAACAGAGGCCGATCACCAGCCCAACCTTTATGAGCTTCGGTGGCAACAATTACCAGACACTGTTCGTCAGCTCAGAACAAGCTTTCCCCAGCCCGAAGCAACTAGCACAGCTCCCCCAACCCGGCAGCATCTTCGCGATTCACAATCTCGGCATCTGCGCCTGCCCGAAACGTTTTTCGGCAACTGAAAGACGGATTCATCCCTTGCAGAGCGGGGCACTGCCTAGGGGAGAAACGCTGCTGCTGAGCTCAGAGGGCTCTGCTCAACAACACCAATCTGCCCAGAGCCCGCCACAAAATCCTTTCACAACTATAAAGATTTTCTAAAATATAAAGGATTTATAAAGAGGCTCCCAGACTGCTCGATTGTCACCCTTCCGAGACAAAGCCTAGTGAGGAACAGGCTTTAGCCCGCAACAGTGGAGGCGCACGCCGCCAGCAGCAAAGCCTAGGCCGCTAGGTAGAACCACCCAGCACGAGCCAGCGGGATTTCGTTTTGAAAAGAAAAATAGAAAAACCATCTATACACATTATTGTTCGTGAAATTCAAAGGCGATTAATGCACACGATCTACCAGGCATCTCCACTGATGATCAACTGGAAAGTGGTGAAACTTTCAACCGGGAGATACGAAGTTGTGTTCACGGAAGATGGCTCCGATTACTCACACGTTGGCGAATATTCAAATACCAGCGATGCAAATATTGCGGCGAGAAGACATGCCAAGCAGCAGATTCACAATAAAAACGTATCTCGCCTCCGCAATGACAAGAGCCAATTGAAAGTCGCTTAAGCATACAATCTTTTTAAGCTACTAATCATCTATATAAATAACCAAGCTGCCTGAATCCCCAAGCAGCCTGAATCTTCACGCTGCCTAACCTCAATCATATACGAACCAGCTCAACATCAAAGCCTAACAACAATAGACCCTAAAAAGAATTTCTATAAATTACTAATACTTATCCCGCTCCAATCAAAAAGACCACTAATCCATCGTCATAAATAGTCAGCCCCTACAGCGCAATCGCCCAATAAGAAGAAGTAGAGCAACTACGGATGCAATCTCCAGCCAAACCGAGAAGCTCTCGCTGATCAATTAAGTTCAATCCAAGTCAATATTTTCAGGCGAATGTACGCCACAAAAGCAATACAAAGGCAAATTCAATCAAACCATCCTCCAAAGATCAATCATTACAAACTCACTCAACGGAGTGATCAGGCCCAAAGGCATTCTCCCCATCAGACACTTTCTCCATATATTGGCTGACAGCCTCAATCATCACGTCATTAATTGTTTTGTGATGTTTTGCAGCAAAGATCTTTAATCTTGTATGATTTTCAAGCGACATATTGACGGTAATCCTTTTCACTTGAAACGGCTTTAATGTCACTACAGCCACTCTAGCTTTACAGCAATATTGCGATGAAAGATCAACTGGGATTGCATTGCTTTTTCACATTCATGCAAGCGAGGCCCAGGCTGGCTTTGGAGCAATCTCCGCCCACTCCCAGGTGTGAAACCAGTGCTGGAATTGTCCATTACTTGCGTAGGCAAAACCGCCCATTTCGGCAGGCAAACAGCTGACGAAAGATCAACTGATGCCATCCCAGACCAGATTAAGTGAGGCGCCAATCAGCGCCAAAAGCAACAACCACAAGGCCCAGGCTGGACAAAGCCATGGCCTGAAAGCTCAAAAACTCAAGGGCCCTGTAGACGCGAACTGATCACATTCAGGGCCACCATCACCAGGCCAACGCCAGTAAAGACAACCCCTCGCAAAGCAAGATCCAACTCACGCATATCCACCCCAACCAGCTGAATCAGACAGATTCCAAGCAGGATCAGCGCAACGAGACGCAAAGCACGATCGCTGAAGAAGATGCTGATACTGAACAGCACCAGGGCTTCGATGGCCCAGACAAGGGTCCACCATCCCGCTGTGACTGAGCTGGCAATGACACAGCTCACCACAACAGAGAGCGGTGCCGCCAGCCAGCGTTGAGGCTGCCTGCTCACCAAGCTCAGCAGAGGCCTCATCCAGGTCAGGCCCGGCGGCCCCTTGATCACCTGCGCCGATGCTTCGCTCTGGCTGTGATCGGAATCAGCAGCGTCGTGTTCTGAATCGGATCTATTCGCCTGCATCTTTACCAGCGCAAATCAATCGAGGCCCCACGGATGATCCTGCCATGCCGATCGATGATTGAAGCCCAATGGCAAACCAGATCAGCACAAACAGTTTCAGCACAAGCAATTTCAGCACAAACCAGGTCAGATCAGCTGGCTAAAGGGCGCCTTCATAAGCCCTCCTCGTAGCTTGCCCACCAGGTTCAACATCTTGGTTGCCAACAGCCATTCCATTCTCATCTGAAAGAACAATCTGCTCAACATCATGGACAACGAACTTACCCATCAGTTCCGGAGCTTCGTGCCTATTTTCAGCAGACTCAGTCATCAGAGGAACGGCATCACCTCCTACTCATAGCAACAGCACAAGTTCAAAGCAACAACTCAAGGTTTCCGAAAAATAAGCTTGCGCTAAAACGACACATTTCAACCAGCCTTTCGGCCAAACTGGAATAACGTCCGGTTGATAAATTGATCTGAACAGAAAAGACAAAGGCGTCAGAACAACGAAGCCAAAATCATCTCAATACAGGCAAAAATTCAATCAAAAGTCCAGAACAGACACTGCAAAACAGCTAAGACAGAAGACAGTCAGACACAAGCAAGCCCTGAAGACTTGCTCAGATTTACTGACCAACAACAGTGCGCCGGCAGCAGTTTCATCCGCTCAGATCTCTACTGGCAGCGATCCTGATCAACTCAGGCTGCATACGGCTGCAGGCCACCACCAGAGTCAACACTGCCAGAGAAAATTCCGGGAGGCTCTCCGGCGAGAGGCCGAGCAGTGCCACAAGTCCGATCCAGAAGGCGATCAGGCCCTGTTCCCTGACGCGGGGCCAGTCGCGGCGCACGGGCACACACCAAGCGATGGTTGAGAAGCTGCCCAAGGCAATGACAAGGCTCCAGTTCGGTAGCCATTGAATCCAGCTGAACAGCAATCCCAGCAGGGCGAGTTCAGCGGAGTAAGTCCTTGGCCCATCCCACAAAGAGAGGCCATGCAACGGCAGACGATCACCCAGCAGCCGCCAGACCACCATCGCAGCAATGGCCAGACCATCAACAATCAGTTGGCCTGTAGCGACTCCATCGCTGATGTTTACAGCGCCAAGCCGTTGCACGCCAAAGACCGTCATCGCCAGGTAGGCCATGGCGAGAAGCACGATTGACTCGCGGCGTTGGTTCAGCACTGAGAAGCGACAGCTCACAGCAATCAGAAGAACCGCCACCAGCAACCACCCCAGGGAGGCGAATGGAACAAACTCAATCGGAAGAGCCCGCTTGACGAATCCCGCCAAGCTGAACAGGGTCAGGGCACTGAGGATCAGACCGAAGCTTCGGCCTCGCCAGAACGACGACTCAAGCCTTGGACTGGTAATCACCATGGCCATAGCGATACCGGCCATGGGCAGGATCTGCTCGCCCAATTGCGGCAGGTTCAGGCCAACCAGGGAAAGGTTCGGCGGATCCAAAGACAGACCGATCCAGACCAGGCAACTGAGCGTCAAGGCTGGCCAGCGCAGTGTCTGATGCGACTTCGGCCAGCGGCTCAGCAGCAGCGAAAGAATGCACACCGCCAGCACACACCAGCGTTGAGCCCCGATCGGATCAACCAAAACAAGCACTCCAACCACGGGCAGCAGAGAACCGAACACCGCTTCAACAGCTGGAATCACACCCACATTCGGCACAGCCTTCACCGGCATCACCAGCAGCTGGTTGACGACACCGGCGCTGATCACAAACGGCAGTGCGGCCAGGCTCAACCGATCTGCTTCACTCAGCAATTGCACCAACAGAATCGAATCCATCAGCAGCAGGGCGTAACCGGCAACGCGAACCCGCAGCCGATCACGAGCGCGGGCTGCATCGAACAGAAAAACTGCGATCAGCAGCACCAATGCCACCAGCAGAATCGTGGTGGTGTCGAGTTCTGCAACCACCACCAGCGACGCAGTGAGCGCCAGAGCCAGGGCAGCGATCCAGTGGACCTGCGCGATCTGAACCGATTGCGGGCCCCGTCGATCAAAGCAAAGGCCAGCGGCCGCAACTGCAGCCACAGCAAGAACCAGGCTGCGGATGCCGAACTCCAGCGGCGAGTTGCAGACAACCAGCAGCAACCCAGCCCAGGCGGTGGCCAGCTCCGTCCTCAGCCAGACCAATGTCTCCTGCTGGTGCGCCCCAGGCCGCCACTGAATCTGGGCGATCACAGCCGCACAGATCACAACAGTTACCGCTGCCGGAGCGACACTGCCGCTGGCCTGGCTGATCCAGAGCTGACTGATCAGGAAGCAGAGACTGATCACCAGCCGGCTGGCACCCATCCGAGCTGCCGGGCTCAGCAGACCAATGCTGGCAATCACCCCGGTGAGCAGACTCGCCTGCATCGAAGGGGCTGCGATCGGCAGTGGCAGCATGCTGATCACCACATGGCTTGCGGCGAGCCATGGCGTCGTCGACGTGATCGCCAGGCGCAGATTGATGGCCACAGCAAGCACCACAAGAGCGAGACCGGGCAGGGGTGCATGGATCCACTGCAGGCCCAGGGCAGGCCATGCGGAAGCGGCGGCAGCGGCAAACAGCAGCAGAGCTGCGGAGCCACTGACCAGCCAGTCTGCAAGCCGTTTGAGGCGATGGGAGGCAGGCAGAAGCGCTGCTGGAATGGCCATCACAATGCACAACGCAACTAACAGCAGAAAGCGCTGAAAGGCCTGCATTGACAAGGCCGCACTGATGGCGACGAAAGACAGACCTGCCACGATCGCCAGCACCCCGAGCAGGCCAGTCCAGTTCTCGAGGAGCTGGCGTTCGAGTCCCTTCCAGCGATGCTGCCAGGGCGTCTGGGCTGGCGGCTTTTTCGCCACTGGGGGCCTTGGCGGCGAGGGCAGAGCCGCAGGAGCTGGCGGAGCCGCTGGCGTTGGCGGTGCGCCAGGCGGGGGCAGTGCAGCTGGCGTTGGCAGTGCAGCTGGCGTTGGCGGTTTTGGCAAGGGAGCTGGTTCTGCCGCAGAAGACCTCTGCTCTCTGCTGAAGCGCTGTTCAAGGGCGCGCAAGCGTTGAGCCAGCCTCTCCTGACGCCAACTCAGGATCACAACCAGCAGGGTGATCAGAACGCAGAAAACGAAAAGCATCCCAGCACTGCACAACACACCGTCTTTCAATCATGAAGACAAGGCCAGCCAGCAGCCAGTTCAGACACAGAACCCCTGACTGCTGATGGTTTGCGCCTGCCGACGCTTTTTCTAAGGTCACTGAGCAGGAACCTTCGCTGAGCTCTTGAAAAAACAGGAACGGGCCGAAGCCATCATGGAAAGACTGCAAGAGCACTATCCGGAAACACCGATTCCCCTCGATCACAGCGATGCGTTCAGCTTGCTGATCGCCGTTCTGCTCAGTGCTCAGTGCACAGACAAAAAGGTGAACGAGGTGACTCCGGCCCTGTTCCGTGATGGCCCCTCAGCGGAGGCGATGAGCCGGTTGGAAGAACAGACGATCCATGGCCACATCAGGCAGCTGGGCCTGGCAAAACAGAAAGCACGGAACATCAGGATGTTGTCTGAGATCCTGATCGAGCGCTACGGGGGAGAAGTGCCACAGAGCTTCGCAGCCCTCGAATCACTCCCCGGCGTGGGCCACAAGACAGCCAGCGTGGTGATGGCCCAGGCCTTCGGGGTAGCCGCTTTTCCCGTGGATACTCATATCCACCGACTGGCACAGCGCTGGGGATTAACAAACGGCAGCAGTGTCAAGCAGACGGAACGTGACCTGAAGGCCCTCTTCCCCAGAGAATCCTGGAACAGACTGCACCTGCAGATCATCTTCTATGGCCGCGAATTCTGTACGGCCAGGGGATGCGATGGCACTCGCTGCGGACTCTGCCGTGAGCTCTATCCACGCCGGCGTAAACCGGTGATCTGGATCAAAGCCTGAAGCCTTATGACTGATTTATTGGTAAGCAGATGCCTGTCCGGTAGCCGTCGCTACGGCCCAGCCCAAAACCGGTTCATGATGAGCAGACCCGCTGCAAGGCAGGGGAGATGATGACCATGTTCAAACCATTTGACCCATGGAAATCATCGCTGTCATCGCCATCATCGGAGCCGCATTTGCCGGTGCATCACGCATGGGCAAGTGATCGATTAACAACGGCCAAGCTTCTGTCGATGAAGCTGCTGCCAGGTGAATCGACAGGCCTTTCGCTGGCCTCTGGCAAAGCGGCAAGTTCATCAACGGAACCCTGAGGGGGGTACCGACTCCCCAATTTCATATTGTGGACAAGTTCCAGCACTGGAGCAATCAGCATTAAGGCTGGTTGCTCCTTTTCGTCTGCTTATCAATAATGCAGGTATCGAACAAGGAGGCACCGATGTCGGACGATACGCCACCTGAGAACACTTAGAAGCTCACTGACTTCAGGCCCCTGCTCCAACAGTCTTTCACTAAGCGTGGGCTAAGCGACTGGTGCGACAAGGATCAATGATTTAGGTGCGTCAAACCAGTCCGCACTCCCCCTGCATCGTCTCAGGTGCCCTTGGGGAGATCAGCCGCACACCTGGACCTATGGCCCCAGGTGCGCCTTCAGCCAGAAGCTTCATTTCATCCATCAGGATATTGATGATCAAGCCGTTCCGCTGGCTATCTATCCAGGGAGCGGCTTTTGTTCTGAATCAAGACAACACCAAGTTGTAACAACCCCCTGGAGATTGCTGATGTTTTGCCAGCGAACAACTGGTAAGAAACTCAGACAATAAGCAGGTTCTGAAGCCCCAAACGAAACTCATTTACGGAGGAGCTGTGATGCGACAAGATTCAGCAACACCCAATCCGATCGCACCAGCAACGATTCTGGCGACGACACCTGCGCAGCCGATCCGTGAATCGTTGATGCGCAATGATCGCCAGTCCTATTTCGAGATCACCCGGGAACTTGTCAATGCTCAGTTCAAGCTGGCCGATGAGCAACTGAGCCAACGCCTCTGGGATGACGCCAGCGAGCGGGAACTTGACCTCGAACGAATCGTCAATCTGATGTTCAGCTGCTCGGCCCATCAGGACAACGAGGCGATGACGGCAGCAGATGAGAACTACTGCAAAGCCAACAGCTGACCGCAAGGGTCTCCACGCAATCAAACCCCAGAACAAGGTCTCCTGGATGCCAGGGGACCTTGTTTCAGTTGTGAATCCATCGTCAACCCACGTGCCAGCAAGCAGGATCAAGCACTCCCTGATCTGAACGGCCCTGAGCATCAACCCAGGCAGGCCAACGCGTAGTACTTCATAAAAAAGCCCCCACCGATTGGTGGGGGCTTGATCGGTTCAGCAAAAGCTGAGCCTGGTTGGTTGATCAACCGATGGCTGGAGCCACCAGAGCAACAGGGGTTGACTCAGCTGCTGCCAGGTCAAGGGGGAAGTTGTGAGCGTTGCGCTCGTGCATCACTTCCATACCCAGGTTGGCCCTGGTCAGGATGTCAGCCCATGTGGAGATGACGTGGCCCTGGTTGTCGACGATCGACTGGTTGAAGTTGAACCCGTTCAGGTTGAAGGTCATCGTCATGATGCCGACAGACGTGATCCAGATGCAGACAACCGGCCAGGCGGCCAGGAAGAAGTGCAGGCTGCGGCTGTTGTTGAAGCTGGCGTACTGGAAGATCAAACGACCGAAGTAACCGTGGGCAGCCACGATGTTGTAGGTCTCTTCCTCTTGGCCAAACTTGTAGCCGTAGTTCTGGGACTCGGTCTCGGTTGTTTCACGGATCAGTGACGAGGTCACCAGGGAGCCGTGCATGGCCGAGAACAGGGAGCCACCGAACATGCCCGCCACACCGATCATGTGGAAGGGGTGCATCAGGATGTTGTGCTCCGCCTGGAACACGAACATGAAGTTGAAGGTGCCGGAGATGCCGAGAGGCATGCCATCGGAGAAGGAACCCTGGCCGAAGGGATAGACCAGGAACACAGCGAAGGCTGCGGACACAGGTGCGCTGTAGGCAACGCAGATCCAGGGGCGCATACCAAGGCGGTAGGAGAGTTCCCACTGACGTCCCATCCAGCAACAGATGCCGATCAGGAAGTGGAAACACACCAGCTGGTATGGGCCGCCGTTGTACAACCACTCATCGAGGCTGGCCGCCTCATAAATGGGATAGAAGTGCAGGCCGATGGCGTTGGACGAGGGAACAACAGCACCGGAGATGATGTTGTTTCCATAGATCAGGGAGCCGGCGACGGGCTCACGGATGCCGTCAATATCAACCGGCGGTGCGGCGATGAAGGCAATGATGAAGCA
>MPLX02337347.1_pt1 | contig 13631 bp, 11 predicted proteins | sample 1617341 | NCBI WGS metagenome assembly MPLX02 (sample SAMN05944804, study PRJNA350692) | marine metagenome | biome: marine; feature: ODZ; material: water; isolation source: 120 m water sample filtered on 0.2 um supor filter | place: Pacific Ocean | collected 2012-04-08 | depth 120m m | reverse complement strand
TTGGAGCTTTTACAGCGAACGCTGCGCAGAATATCTCTTTGGCGTGAGCGCGATTCTGCCTTTCCGACTTGTATGGGTTGCGGTTGCTGTAATCGGCTCGATAGCAGGTGACAAAGATCGCGGCGTGGTCTGGGGCATTGCTGATACGTTAAACGGCTTAATGGCTATTCCCAACTTGATTGCATTGCTATTACTTTCGGGTACGGTCTTCACTCTCTCTAGGAACTATCGATTTAAAGGAAGCTAGCCAAAAAAGCAATAATGCTGTTGTTATGCCGATTATGGATAACACCAGCACTAAGGAGACTCACTAAGCGAATGAATGCCCTTGAGCTTCTTATCTAACTGCTCTGTGAGTTCTCGAGTGCCAAGCGTTAAAACCTTTACGGTATTTTGATGCTTACGCAACTGTAAGTTTGCTCTCCTTAAATCGCCAACCAAGTCCTTGACATAACCTGGCAAGGACTTGATGTCATAACGTTTGCCTCTAAAAGTAAAGACAGATTCAGTTGGTTCTTTGCCAGACTCAGTCATCATTCAGCAACAGTAGAGTTTACAAGAGATGGTTTACTTATAGACAAAAAATAACATGGTATCCAATGGCATTAAAGATGCTTCAGAGAATCCGTCTTATCTCTAAAACCACTAAGTAACAACTGAAGCCAAGTAACCTTTCGAAGTTTTATATTCGCTGTTAAAGACATGCCTGCCTGCAAAGGTAGTTGCTTGCCAGATTGAAGTTTAAGCTGCTGCGTATTTAGCTGAATCGTCGCTGGATAACGATAGAAGTTATATGTTTGATTGGGTGGAAGTGCATCACTACCAATCCTTTCAATAGTTCCTTCAATAACTCCAAAATCATTTACTGGAAAAGAATCGATGCTGATATCTACACTCTTGCCAGTACGTACAAAACCAATATCAGCACTATTGATATTCACCTTTGCTAATAAGGCATCATATGGCACTATCTTCATCACAGGTTCACTACTTTGAGCGACATAGCCAAGGCCAGTAGGCTTGAGGTCAAAAACAACACCATCTACTGGCGAGCGAACATCCTTATAGCGGATATTAACGGTGATTTCTTTTAACTTACCCTTGAGATCTGCGAGCTTACCATTAAGCTTTTCAACTGATTGATTAAGAATAGCGAGTTGCCTTTGTCTTACAATATTGGTTGTTTCAATCTCACCTTCCACTTCAGCAACTTCATTTACCTGCTGTAGGTATTGAAGTTCAGGAGAAGCGCCTACCTTGGTCAGCCGCTTTAGCCGTGCAAGGATGACATTATGCAATGTCTAATTTACCTTTTAATACTCTCATCCTTGCATTATTAAGACTCAAATATCTCTCCAGTTCTATCTGCTTTAGCTTTTGATGAGCCTCCACAGCCCTTATTTCCTCGCGTGCACTTATTGAAAACCTTTGACTTTACTTTGTTGCTTTGCATTTATTAAAAACCTATGTCTCAGCAAATATCGTGTACAAAACACAATCAAGCAAGTAAAAAATTCAAGCGTTTGTAAAGCAAATAGGCACCAAAGATCAAAAGAACCTCGAACGCAATAACTACAGATGATCACCTGAAAAACACAGCTGACTGGGGGCCTAATCCTCGGCCTTTGCAATCCAAATCACCGATCAACAAAAGAGGATCCGGCAATGATTCAGCCATAGGCAACCAAGACCTACGGCTGCGGTTGATCCAAATCCTGATTGGCTTTTGCTCTTGAGATGCCGTTTGCTCGGGCGGCACCCCCCAGCCATGCAATGCATCAGAGCCGATCGTCTGCCATTGCAAACCCCCACCACATAACTCAGGGCAGAGTTGCCTAAGAGCAGCCAATGAGTGAATGAACTCGCGCAGGTCTGTAGGCCATTGCCTATGCCAAGGGAATCCTTCTCGGCAACCTGGCTCCTTGCCACCGCTTAAGCCCACCTCCGTGCCGTAATAAATACATGGTGCCCCTGGTTGCAAAAACAAAAGCAGCAGAGCCAACTTCAACGCCCCAAGATCACCCTTAAGCGTGTGCAGTGCTCGTGGCACATCATGGCTATCGAGCAGATTCAACTGGCTGCGATTTACCTCTGGCCGATACCACCCCAGCGTTGTTACCAAAAGATCCACAAACGCCTCTCCACTAAGAGGTTCAATTGGATAAGCAGGATTGCGATAACTACGGCTTAGTCGCTTGCCAGCTACCCAACAAAGGCTGCTCCAGCCAATTCGATAGTTCATTACCCCATCAAAGTGCTCACCTTGCAGCCAAGGCCGAGCATCACCCCAGACCTCCCCAACAATCCAGGCCTGCGGATTTACCGCCTTAACCGTTCGCCGAAACTCCAACCAGAAATCAGCCGGCACCTCTTCTGCAACATCCAGTCGCCAACCATCGATTCCCTGCTCGAGCCAATAACGCGCCACACCTATCAGGTACTCGCGCACCGGAGCATGGGCATGGTTGAACTTGGGCAGAGCTGGATCGTTCCACCAACAGCTATAACCACAATCCTGCCCACGACTCGGGTAGGGCTTAAGCGGCCATCGCTGCACATCAAACCAATCGCGATAAGGCGAGGCCTCGCCGTTCTCCAATAGGTGATGAAAGGCCCAAAAGCCGCGGCCACAGTGATTGAAAACACCATCCAACAAGATGCGCATGCCCCGGCTATGCAAAGCCTCAATAAGAGCCTGCAGTGCTGCATTGCCACCTAAGAGCGGGTCTACCTCTAGATAGTCGTAAGCGTGATAACGGTGATTAGCAGCTGAGCTGAAAACCGGTGTCAGGTACAGGCAACTGATCCCAAGTTCTTGGAGATGGTCTAGGCCCTCGATCACGCCGTAGAGATCTCCCCCCTGGAAACCCTGCTGGCAAGGATCACTACCCCAGGAGCGCAAAGCCAGTTGCCGCTGCGCCAAGACACGGCCGCTGCAACGGAAACGATCAGGAAATATCTGATACACCACCGCCTTGGCCACCCAGCTGGGCGTGTTGACGAGCACATCGCTCTGCTGCATACCCCTTTGCATAGCGTGGTCCCACGGCTAGCACTGGGGAAAGCAAATAGCCATGGCTGATCAGCCTCTCCTTCTAGCTCTCGATCAAGGAACCAGCAGCTCCAGGGCCGCTGTCTTCAACGCCTCAGGGCAATTAATCGCCAGCGCTAGTGCCCCCTTAGCGATCGACTATCCCGCTGATGGCTGGGTCCAGCAGGATCCAAATGCAATCTGGCTCAGCCAACAGCAAGCTATGGCGGCGCTAGAGCAACAACTCAGCGCCGAGCAGCGCAGTGCCGTGGTCAGCTGCGGCATCACCAACCAGCGTGAAACCACAGTGCTCTGGCAACGCAGCAACGGCCAGCCGTGCGGGCCTGCATTGGTCTGGCAGGACGGCCGAACCGCTGATCTCTGCTCGCAATGGAAACAAGAAGGCCTTGAGCGCGAATGGTGTGATCGCACTGGCTTACTGCTGGATCCCTACTTCAGCGCCAGCAAGATCCGCTGGCTGCTGCTGCATGAACCTGCTGCAAGCCAAGCCTTAGCCAACAATGACCTCTGTTTCGGAACAGTAGAAAGCTGGCTGCTCTGGCAGCTCACTGCCGGTGAACGTCACTGCTCAGACATGAGCAATGCCAGTCGCACATTGCTGATGGACCTTGAGCACCGCGAATGGGTAGAGCCCTTCTGCGACACCATTGGTCTGCCGCTTAATGCCCTTCCTGAACTAGTTCCCTGCCGTGGAGAGTTTGGCGCCATCCAATCAGGCCAGCCCTTTGCAGGTGTAGCGATCCAAGCCCTCTTAGGGGATCAGCAAGCCGCCACCCTGGGTCAGCTTTGCCTTAACCCCGGGGAAGCAAAGTGCACCTATGGCACTGGCGCCTTCCTTGTCGTGAACACAGGTCAAGAGATCCGCCGCTCCAGTGCCGGCCTACTCAGCACCTTGGGATGGACCGATGCGCAAGGTTCAGCTACCTACTGCTTAGAGGGCAGTTTGTTTAATGCTGGGACCGTGGTGCAGTGGCTCCGTGACGGGCTAGGGATCATCGACAACGCCGCCCAGGTGAATGAACTAGCAGAAGAAGTGGAAAATGCAGCTGGCGTGATGATGGTGCCAGCCTTCACAGGCTGGGGTACACCCCACTGGGACCCAAGTGCCCGTGGTCTACTAATCGGTCTTACCCGCGACAGCCGTCGCGGCCACATCGCCAGGGCAGCTCTAGAAGGCATAGCTCTTTCGGTAGCCACACTGGTGCAACTGGCCGAACAGTCCTTAGGTCATGGACTAGGGGAATTGGCTGTCGATGGCGGAGCTGCTGCTTCCAACCCACTACTCCAAGCCCAAGCCAATAGCACCGGCTTAAAGGTCAGACGCCCCGCCAATCTAGAAAGCACCGCTAGGGGTGTAGCCCTACTAGCAGGGCTACAAGCAGGTGTGATCACTAGCCTTAACGAGCTGGTGCCTCACAGGCAGGAAGGGGCCGAAGTGTTCATGCCAAAACTTGACGCTACAGCCCGCGAAAGCTGGCTATGCCAATGGAATGACGCCGTCACAAGGAGCTTGCACTGGCGTGATTGATCAAAAGATTGACCTGCTGGTCATCGGTGCCGGAGCCAGTGGCGCCAGCGTTGCCTATGAAGCCACCAGGCGCGGTTTACGCGTCGCCCTGCTGGAAGCTGGCGACATCGGTTGTGCAACCAGCTGCCGCAGCAGCAAGATGCTCCATGGAGGAGTTCGCTACTTAGAACTGGCCTTCAAGACCTTCGATCTAGCCCAGCTAAGTCTGGTGCGAGAGGCCCTGATGGAGCGAGCTCACTGGATCGAGCAAGCCCCTTTTCTTGCTCAGCCCTTCGAACTTGCCCTACCAGCAGCAAACTGCTTCGAGAAGGCCTATTACGGTGTTGGCCTGGGGATCTATGACGCCCTTTCCGGGCAGCGAAGTATCGGCAACAGCCGCCTGCTCTCCAAAACCCAAATACACCAGGCATTGCCTCTATTACGCGCCGGAGTCAACGGAGGAGTGGCTTACAGCGATGGGCAATTCAATGACGCCAGGCTCAATCTTTTAATTGCTCTGACTGCAGAGCGTGCTGGAGCAATCCTGCGCAGTAACTGCCGAGTAGTGGCTCTAGAGCATCGAGCCGATGGTCAGCTATGCGGCGCTATCAGCGAAACCAGCATGGGCGAGCAGGAGCACTGGAGAGCCAGCGTTGTGGTGAATGCAACTGGGATGCAAGCCGACAGCCTGCGCAAGATGGCCGATGCCAACATCGCCCCACGCATGCTCACTAGCCGCGGTGTGCATGTGGTACTTGAGGCAAACCTCTGCCCTGAAGGAATCGGCCTGCTGCTGCCTGCTACCGACGACGGCCGAGTGTTGTTTCTACTGCCCTTCTACGGCCGCACACTCGTAGGTACTACCGACACCGCCTGCAAACTCAACGAAGCCTGCGCGCCATCGCAAGCCGAACAGCACTACCTGATCGAATATGTAAAACGCTGGTTCCCTGATCTAGGACAACCCATCGTCAAAAGTTGCTGGGCAGGTGGTCGTCCCCTACTCAAACCTGCCGGCAAAGCCATCAACAGCAGCAGGGTGGTGCGAGAGCACGAGGTAGAAACCCTGCCATGCGGATTAATCAGCGTGATGGGCGGCAAATGGACTACCTGCAGGCCCATGGCCCTAGACACCCTCAAAGCCATGGAAACATTGCTGGGGCGAGCAATGCCTACCCCTTCAGCACTACCTCTGCTTGGAGCAGCTCAAAATCCAGCCCTTACGCAAACCTTGTTGCTTGAGCAACAACAACAACTTCGGCAACTGCTGCCAGAAACTCCCATCCAGGATCAACAGATTGCCCACCTACAGGCCAGCTATGGGCTGGAGGCACTTGCATTAGTAGAAAAAAATAGCGCCAAACAACTAGAACCCCTTAGCGACGTAATCCCAATTTGCGAGGCGGAAATTGATCGGGCCATTAACCAAGAGCACGCCCGCACACCTACCGATGTACTGGCCCGTCGCTGTCGCCTAGCGATGGTCGACATGAGCGAAGCACAAAGACTTCTACCTGTTGTGCAAGAACATTTAGCCCATGCTGACCTACCAAAAGGCGAGCTGGATCTTCAGCACTGAGATGATTAAGCAGGCGAACTAAGAGCATCATTCGCAGAGAATTCAACCGACTCCTCAACCTCGCCGATCAACCACCAGCTGAAGCCATAGGCCGGCAAATAAATAAACCAATCCGCACTGGCAGGGGGATATTCACAGCCCCAAAGCGCCTCACGGGTGCGTTCACCTTGCCAACGACTTAAATCCAAATGTAAGGATGCACCTGCACCAGAGAGGTTGGCTGCCACTAGCACCGTCATCGTTTCAATGCAGCGTGAATAAACAATCACGCTGGGATGACTTGACTCCAATAACTCAAAGGTTCCCCTCCTTAGGGCAGGCAATAGGCGACGACAAGTCAGCATGCGCCGATGCCAATTGAGCAATGATCCCGGGAGCTGTTTCTGCACCTCAACGTTCACGACCCGATAGTCATATCCCGGAGCGGTGATCGGTGGGAGCACCAACAAGGGATCAGGAGCACTCGAGAAACCACCATTGCGTGCTGGGGTCCAAGCCATCGGTGTGCGATTGGGGTCACGATCTCGTAGCCCGGGCCAATCGCCCATACCCAACTCATCGCCGTAATAGAGGTGAGGCATCCCCGGCAGGCTGTAGAGAAGACCATGCAGCAGACGATTGGGTCTGGGATCACCATTGAGTAAAGGTGCCAAGCGACGATTAATGCCCCAGTTCAGCCAGTGCCCTTGGCCCTGATGCAAACCAGCCCGAATCACCTGGATGACATCCTCTGACACCAGATGTCCATCACCAAGCCAAAGTTCATCGTGATTGCGCAATGGCAAAGCCCAACGACATCCGGGCACAGCCCGTTGGGCCTCTTCCAATGCATTGCATAGCTCTTTGCAGGTGCCACTGGCTACTGCAGCAAACAGGTGAGCAGTTAAAACAAAATTAAAGGCACCATGCAGTTCGTCGTCTGCCAGATAAGGCTTCGCCTCATCAACCGGCTGAATAGCCTCTGCTACCAACAGCACATCGCGACCATGTGCATCAACGCGCGCACGCAGCTTTCTTAAGAAGGCATGGGTATCCGGTAAACCTTCACAGCGAGATCCCTCGGCTTCAAATAGGAATGGCACCGCATCAAGGCGGAATCCATCCACACCACGTTCTAGCCAGAAGTCCACCACTCCCAGCATTTCTTCTTGTACCCAAGGATTCTCATAATTGAGATCAGGCTGATGACGCAGAAACCGATGCAGGTAGTACTGCCCGGCTACCTCATCCCATTCCCAATTGGAAGACTCAAAATGCCGGAATAACACCGGTGCATCTGCGTAACGGTGGGGATCGTCACTCCATACATAGACATCTCGCTCCAGGCTCCCCTTTGCTGCCCAACGGGCCCTCTGAAACCAAGGGTGAAGATCACTGGTGTGATTAAGGACCAAATCCAGAATCACCTTGATGCCCTGGCCATGAGCAGCCGTGAGCAAACGGTGAAACGCTGCTAAATCACCGAGTTCTGGATGAATATCCTTGAAGTTGGTGATGTCGTAACCGCCGTCCTGCAGCGGCGATGGATAGATGGGCGTTAGCCAAATAGCTTCTACCCCCAACCAACGTAAATAGCTGAGTCGACTAGCTAAACCTTGTAGATCACCAATGCCATCGCCATTGCCGTCGGCATAGCTGCGAGGCATCAACTGGTAAATCACAGCTCCGTTCCACCACGGTTCGCGTGTGCCCATCAGTAAGGATCATCTTTACCACTGCTAGACACAGCTAGCGATGTCGTCAGCCCTTGATTCCTGAGAATTTTCTGCTTAATCAGCTTCGTAAACCTGTAATTTCTGGCCTGAGCAGACCAAAAGCCTGGCGGAGACATCAACTACAGCGAATCGAAGCTTTGCTCAAAGAGCACCAAGAAGATGTGCTTGATGCCCTTTGTGCGGATTTAGGCAAACCACCCACTGAGGCACTGTTTGAACTAATTGCACTAAGTCAGGAACTCAAACTGGCTCAACGGCAACTAAGCCACTGGATGCGACCGAGTCGCGTGCCTGTACCTCTAGCCCATAAACCCGGTAAGGCCCAAGTGATCTGGGAACCTCTGGGCTGCGTGCTGATCATCGGCCCCTGGAATTACCCTTTTTCGCTAACCCTCCAGCCGCTAATCAGTGCCCTAGCAGCAGGTAATACAGCGGTGCTCAAGCCCTCCGAAAACGCCCCCACCACCTCGGAACTAATCGCCAAGCTGATTCCCCAATACCTATCTAAAGAAGTGGTGCAGGTAGTGCAGGGCGATGGAGCTGTAGCAGCCGCACTAATCAAACAACCTTTCGATCACATCTTCTTTACTGGCAGCGGCGCCATCGCCAAGAAGGTCATGGCGGCAGCCGCCGAACATCTCACACCGATAACCCTGGAGCTAGGAGGGAAAAGCCCAGCCATAGTTATCGCTGGCGCTGATCTGGAGGTAACGGCAAGGCGACTGATCTGGGGTAAGGGCATGAATGCTGGCCAAACCTGCATCGCCCCAGACCATCTACTCGTACAAAAAGAACTCAAAGCACCTCTGCTACAGGCGATGACCCTGGCCATTACTGAGTTCTATGGAGCAGATCCACTGCAATCACCCCACCTCGCACGGATCATCAACGACCGCCATTTCCAGCGATTGCAACACTTGCTTGAGCATGCTCGTGATCAGGGGAAAATCCTCTCAGGAGGCCAAATAGATACCTATCAAAGACGTATCGCTCCCACCTTGATCGATGTAGATAACCACAATGATCCGCTGATGGCAGAAGAACTTTTCGGCCCCTTACTGCCGATTATCAGCGTGGCCAACCTTGATGCGGCCCTTACTGAAGTCAGGCAACAGCCAAAGCCCCTGGCGCTCTACCTTTTTGGTGGAACACATGCTGAGCAACAAAAACTGCTCGAGACAACCAGTTCAGGCGGGGTTTGCTTCAACGACGTTGTCATGCAGGTGGGCATACCTGAACTCCCCTTTGGCGGGGTCGGAGCCAGCGGCATGGGGAGTTATCACGGCAAGGCTGGCTTCGAGACCTTCTCTCATCAGAAATCGGTATTACGACGACCCTTCTGGCTAGATCTCAAGATGCGCTATCCCCCCTATAAGACCAACCTGGCTTTGCTCAAAAAACTGCTCGGATGATCGAGCTGCTTGCTCTGTAGCCACATCGTTTCGGGATGCTTGAACAGGGCTAGCGCATCTGGTCAGGCAGCTTATCTTTCGCCCAACCGTATAGAGAGATGTATGCGCCGGATCATTGTGACCGCCCTAACCCTGGCAGCACTTCTGCCACTGCCGTCCTGGGCTGCAAGCGTCACAGTGAAACCGGGTGACACCCTTTCTCAAATAGCAGCGAGACACAATGTATCGCTGAAGGCATTGATGCGACTAAACGGGATCACTAACTCCAATCATGTAGTTGCAGGCAGCACCTTGAAGTTGCCCGGCAGCTCAAGTAGCAACACAAACAGCGGTAGTGGGAGTCACAAGGTAACCAGTGGTGAGACCCTCAGCAGCATTGCCGCGCGCTACAAGGTGCGCCAGCAGGACCTCATTGCCCTTAATAACCTTCGCGATGCCAACAACATTTATATCGGCCAGACCCTAAAGCTGCCCGGCAGTGCCAGCAGTGGGATCAGAGCTAGCGCAAGCCGTCACAAGGTGACCCGTGGAGAGACCCTTGGCACCATTGCCGTGCGCTACAAGGTGCGTCAGCAAGACCTCATCGCCCTCAATAATCTTCGCGATGCCAACCATGTGGAACTCGGCCAGACCCTGAAGCTGCCCCAAGGGGCTGTGATCCCTAAACCCAAACCAACCGCAAAACCCAAGCCTGTAGCAATCAAGGCAAAGCCAAATGCCACCTCCCATACCGTGGCCCGTGGGCAAACATTGACCCAAATTGCCCGTGCCTATGACGTATCCGTCGCAAGCTTGATCAGCATCAATAACATCGCCAATCCAAACAAGCTGTTAGTGGGCACCAAGCTCTCTCTACGGGCAAAGCCGCCCGTAGAAACAAAACCCAAACCCACAACTGAAATTGCTACTAAGCCAACTGCAAAGCCCACTACTCAAATAGCTGATAAACCTGCTGCAAAACCAGAAACCAAACCCACAACTGAAGTTGCTACTAAGCCAACTGCAAAGCCCACTACTCAAATAGCTGATAAACCTGCTGCAAAACCAGAAACCAAACCCACAACTGAAGTTGCTACTAAGCCAACGAAAAATGAATGGCGCACTTACGGCCCCCTTCAAGTGGACTGGGCCAATTGGAAATTAATGGGAGGTAGCTACGTTGCACCAACCTTGAACAAAAAAGGCAAACCCCTTTATCTGGCGGTGAACTGTCCGGCGCGCAAACTAAATACAACCGGTGCTAACGGGTCATGGAAAACCTGGAATGCCCCCCAGGAACGCTTTGAACGTGACCTGGTCAAAGATCTCTGCAAAGCCAAGGGCGGCTAAAGCGAAACAACTCTGCTCTCAAGCTGCATAGTGCAGCGGCCAAGGTTGGCGTAAAAAGCGGCGACCGCTAGCGCGCAGGTAAAGCCTCTGGGCGCCATCATTGCTCTCACGAATTAACTCTTCCTGCACCAATCTCCGCGTCAGCCAACCCCAGCGCTCTTCCCTACGGCCATTAACAGTCGCCAAGCTGGTACTGAGACTACGAAGATTCACTCCTTTATTTTCTTCTTCCAACGCCACAAGCACTGCCAGCGCCTGCTCTGACCAATCACGACTACGGACAGTCTCTTGGCAGCGGTCGCAGCGGCCACAGGGCGAGACCAGTTCCCCAACGGCCAGCAACAACGATTGTTCCCGACATAACTCTCCTTCGGCTACCGCCTCGATGCGACGTAACTGTTGCTGCGCCAGCTCCAAGCGCATCTGCTCTTCCTGCGTCAATGCGCCGCCATCAGCGCATTGACGACCTGAAGCCTGCATCGCCCAGCCAAGGCTGGTGCGATCACCAGGAGAGAACAACACCAAACAATTAGCTGGCTTACCATCACGCCCGGCCCGGCCTGATTCCTGCAAATAGCCCTCAGCTGTAGCAGGGAGATTGAGATGCAGCACCAATCCCACATCGCTGCGATCTACACCCATTCCAAAGGCCACAGTGGCCACCAGCACAGGCTGATCTTGATCAAGGAAATCGGCCAACGCTTGCTGTCGCTCCTCAGGATCAAGCCCAGCGTGATAAGGGCTAGCAGCAATATCCACAGCTTGTAATCGCCCTGCCCAGTGCTCCACAGAGCGTCGCGTTCGGGCATAGATCAAAGTGGCTCCTCTTGATTCCCGCAAAGCCTCGAGCACATCTGGCAGGGGATCTTTAGGCCGTCGCCGCATGCAGTAGTGCAGGTTATTTCGCCGAGCCGAACAAACCTGCACCAGCGGCCTCTGGAGATTCAATAAGCGGATGATGTCGGCGCGCACTCTCGGCGCAGCCGTAGCACTAAGAGCAACCACAGGCACATCAGGACAAAGACGGCGCACCTGACCAAGGCGGCGGTAATCAGGCCGGAAGTCATGGCCCCAAGCACTAATGCAATGGGCTTCATCAACAGCAAGAGCTACCAATTTCCCCTGCGCGGCTTTGTCCTCAATTAATTGCTGAGTGGACTCCCCCTGTAAACGCTCAGGAGCCATATAAAGCAAGCTCAAGCGCTCATCGCGCAACCTGACCAGCACATCCCACCGACGTGCCGGGTCCAAGCCAGCATGCAAACAAGCAGCTGCGATTCCCCGCTTCTGCAGCTGCCTTACCTGATCCTCCATCAGGGCCACCAGTGGAGAGATCACCACTACAAGACCAGCTCGCACCAGTGCCGGCAGCTGATAACACAACGATTTTCCACCACCAGTTGGAAGCACTGCCAAAGCGTCCTGGCCCGCAAGAATCGCCTCCACAACAGGACGTTGACCAGGCCTGAAACCATCCCAGCCATAGTGATGGTGCAATGCCTCAATCAGTGGATCCAATTCACACCATCAATAGCGCCCTCAAGATAACGATCAGCAGATGCGATGGCTGTATGTCGAGGTCAAGGGATTGGCGGAGGCTCTAGCTGATCTGGAGCCTCCTCTACAAGCTGCAAACGAACCCGTTTACCTCCTGATAGCTCGCCAAGGGACACCCTCATAGTTGCGCCGCTGAGATTCTGCAAAGCACCCAACACATCCCGTAGATAAGGCGTGCTACTGCCACTTTCCACCCAAAGGCGTTCCTGCAACCCCCCCAAGCGACGCCAGGCTGTATGCAGCTTTAAAACGGAAGCTTCTAAGGACTGAGCTTGAGAGACCGCATCAGCAAGCAAGCCCAAGGCATCGAGTCGCTGTGCCTCATGGATGGCCTTCTCTAGATCGAGTTCGCCTTGCTGAAAGGCCCTTACCGCAATACTGGCCTCTGTGGTCTTACTGATCCATCGCGCTGTGCTGGTGACATCCTTAATGCAATCAATTTCAGGCTCCTCTCGTAAAGCACGTCTGAGGTCTTCCTGCTGAGGCTCCGGCAGCTTGGCCAACTCGCGCACCAAAGGAGCTACAACCTTGGGCGGTAGAAGATTCTCCTGAGTTCGCTGACGGATCTCTTCTGGCAATAGAGGACTGGTCGCTGAAGTGAATTCATCGGTAAGTCGGCGAACCTGCTTACGCGTGATCTCTTGCCCTTCATTGGCCGCCTCAGAAATCATCAGCTGCACCTCAGGGACAGCCTGCGCTGTTTCCATAAAAGCCCGCTTAGAAAATTGATTAACGCTGCTCTGCTCGAGCATCCCTTCAGAGAGCAAATCCTCTGCTGAATCCGCTAGCTGAATTAGGCCATAGGCACGGGTTTTGCTGATCTCCCGTTCACGCAACCACTGCAGGAATCCAGCACCACGGCCTTCACCACCACGCTTCTCACGATCTCGAACAGCCCTGAGGATCCGCCCCCGCCAAATCTCGGTCTGCAAATCAAAGCGATCGCACAATGCCCAGGCTTGCTCTAAGCGGGAGAGAAACTCCACTGTGCTGATGTCATCCTGCTCCGGATCAGGCAGATCCAACTCAAAGGCAAGTGGATCAAGATCAACCGACGAACTCACCAAAACAAACCTGACTTAGGCCTGGATGCTGCCACGGCCACTAAACCTGGCAGCGACATTCTGTGACGCATTAAGTCTGCAACAGCCCTCACGGCGATATTGTTTGGGATGTATTTAGTTCTTGCGCAGCGATGGCGGTCTCAAAAGGCGACAAGGTACGCATCAAGCGCCAAGAGTCCTACTGGTTCAATGAAGTGGGCTCAGTGGTCTCTGTAGAAGCCACCAACAAATATGGAGTGATGGTGCGCTTTGAGAAGACGAACTATTTCGGCATACAAGGCACCGATAATGGCAACCTCACCAATAGCTTCGCTGAATCCGAGCTAGAGCGCGCCTAAGGCGCTTGCCTGAACTACCTGAAGTCGAGACGGTCCGCCGGGGACTGGCAGATCGTCTTGTCGACTTTCAGATCAACC
>MPLX02141475.1_pt1 | contig 13656 bp, 14 predicted proteins | sample 1617341 | NCBI WGS metagenome assembly MPLX02 (sample SAMN05944804, study PRJNA350692) | marine metagenome | biome: marine; feature: ODZ; material: water; isolation source: 120 m water sample filtered on 0.2 um supor filter | place: Pacific Ocean | collected 2012-04-08 | depth 120m m | reverse complement strand
CTTACTAATTCGAAACAATGATTCACGTCGAGTGTATAGACTGTAACCACATTTTCGGTGATAACGAGAATGAGTTCGGCATCTGCCCAGAATGCGAAACGCAACAGCCAGAATCTGGTTCCTGGGCTAAGGAAGAGATGTCTAACATTGAATCTCTTGAATCCGAGGGAAAGTATGCAGAAGCTGTATCGGATGCAATGGAACTCCTCTTCATGGCCACAGATATTCACTATGGTGACTGGCCCTTCGCCCACAAATTAGCTGAGATTATCAGGAGACTTTGCAAGTTGGGTAATCTGACTGATGAATTAGCAAAGCATGAACACCATTGGAAAACAATTGAGCATATCCAAATGGGAGGAGACCCTAGCAAAGTTACTCAGTATGAACAGACCAGAGATAATTAGGAATCAGTAGATGGCGTCTTGAAAACAAGCACAATCCCTGAACCTACAATCAGCAATCCACCAATCCAGTCAGCCATGCTCAGAGTCTCGTTGAAGATAGTGAACCCGTAGAAAGTCGCCACTATCACTGTCAGATAGGAAAATGCGCTTACCCAGGCTGCATTGGCTTTGTGATAGGCCATAGTAATCCCCACTTGTCCGCCTCCTGCTCCTATTCCGATTCCAACAAGGGCTGCTAGCGTTTTGGTGTCCAAAGAAACCAAATCTGGTGCAGCCTGAATCATACTTCCCACAACTGAGAAGGCTGCGAACCAGAACACGACAGTAGCAGCCGAATCGGTCTTTCTCAATTCTCGAACATACATGTAGGCCATCGCTGCGAAGAACCCTGAACCAAGTGCTAACAATGCGTCTGGGTCAACACTCGAGAGGTTTGGTGAGACAATCAAAATGATTCCAATGAAAGCGGTTACAACCAGTATTGCCACAGCAGGGTCAACCTTCTCTCGAAGCACACTGCCAGAAAGTAATGCGACAAACAGAGGTGCAGTGTACTGCAGAGTCACAGCCTGTCCTATCTCTATTCGACCTAGAGCAGTGAAGTAGAGAATCATCGCTGTCAAACCAACTGCACAACGCAAGAACATCGTCTTCGGGTCGTTAACCTTCAGTGAGATTCCTCGACTTGCTGCGAAGGCTGCTACTGCGAAAGCAATCACAGCTGAACGAACCATGATAATCATCCAAACATCAGCATGGACACTAGTCCATTTGACAAGCGCATTCATGGTTCCAAAGCAAATGCTTCCAAAGATCATCCACATTACTGCTACTCGTGGTGTATCAGTAGGGACTTCAGGTTCTGCACTTACGAATGAAGACAAGTCTGGGCCATCTTCGGCAAGATGCGCAACGTCTTCCAGACCCCTCCCGAGTCCGCGTCCTGCCACTCAGACTAGCCCCCAACGGGATTCGAGAACGCCGCCTACCATCTGGTAGTCCAGTCCTCCTTTGCTTGTCGGGTCGTGCAGGTGAATCGGAACCCCGTGACTTGGAGCTTCAGCCAACTTGATGTTTCTGCGTATTGGTGGTTCAATGATGAGTTCGGGAAACGCTTCTTTGACTTCGTTTGCAACTTGCTGGTTGAGAGTTGTTGGAGCATGCATAGTCAGCATCACACCATCCACTCCTAATCTTGGATTTAGTAATCCTCTGACCTCTCTAATGGTACCTGCAAGCATAGCCAATCCCTCTAGTGCGAAGTATTCGGTTTGAACAGGAATTACAACACCGTCACTTGCGACCAGTGCGTTGATTGTCACAAGGCCCAGAGATGGTGGGGTGTCTATCATTACTATGTCATAATGTGGAAGTAAAGGAGCTAGGGCTTCGGTCAATCTTCTCTCTCTTCCTAATTGTCTGAGCATTTCTTGTTCAAGGCCAACCAGTGTCTTGTCACCCACAATCATATGCACTCCTTCGACCGCTGTTGCATGCCTTGAGTCAACTGCACATTCGGGGTTGAGGATTAGGTCGCGAGTTGTTGTTCTGACCTTGCTCTTGTCAACACCTAATCCGGTAGCACAGTTGCCTTGTGAATCAGCATCAATGACTAGCACCTTGTGTCCGCGCAGAGCAATTTGGGCAGCGATATTGATGACGCTGGTAGTCTTTCCAACGCCTCCTTTTTGATTGATCACCGTGACAACCCGAGCCCTGCCCTCAGGCGTCGGTGACCCCATTGGTAGGTCTAGTGGACGACGCGTTTTTTCTGTCCTGATTTCCTCAACCGTGTCAAGAGCCGGGACACCTCTGTCCTCCTCGACTTCGACAAAATCTGCGTCGATAATCAGAGGTGCTTCTCTCACCTTAGAGAGGTCCTCAGTTGCTTCGTCAACAGACATACGAGCGCCTTCGGCGCTCGGACGCGCGTTCAATGTGCCGATTCAAAATTAGCAATATACGTCAATTTTCACCAGTAATGGAACCAGCCGAGCATCCTTCCATTTTCCGCGTCCATCGCCATGTTGAGAGTATGTTCCTTGCCATTTTCGTCAGTCCAAGTCTTCTGTGCTGCAGCGTTAACCGCTCCTTCTCCAATACTGACTGGAACCAAATCGAAAACATCGTTATCCTGACTAACCGTTAGTAGATATCCGAACTCTACGTCCTCATCCCAATTTCCGCTGCCATCACCGATGTATGTATTCAGTAGTGGATATCTAGATGAAGCAAGGATTCTCGCTTCGAGAGTCTGAAGGGTTTGAGTATCTGGAATCGCATCTCGGTTCCATTCAACAATATCATCATCGTAGTTGTCATCATCCATTACCGTGCATCCATCGTCGCGCTGACGGATAACAGTCCACCCTGCTGAATCATCCTCATTGACCCAAGATAGATTCCAGTCAACCGTTGAACCAACAGTTTTGGTAGAGGCCTTCCAAATGTATCCGCCTTGTTCGATAGACATAGCCGCTCCACTAGTTGATTGGTTGACGACTAGACAATTGAGAGCCTCCTCTAAGTTCCAACTTCTCTTTTCACTTTCATCAGGCATTGCCACACCCCAAGAGCGCTGCGAGCTTGTTCCCGGTCTGTCTTCGCCCGGGCCTGGCTTGGATGTGTAATCTGCGAGCCAGTCAATTACACGGTCCCCGTTGCTGTTGCTACTTGCCTTCATTGTGTACATGATGGTGGCTCGCCCATCTGGAATTGTAGCGTCTGATACCGAACTTTCGATTAGCCCGCATTCACTGGTTTTCTGTGATTTATCGATTACAATACTAACCGATTGTTCGACAGGCCAAGGCACATTACTCTTGACTAGTAGATCGATTTGCACATGACCGTTGCAGATATCGAATTCATCATGAGACATGGAGATTGGATACACCATTCCGTGATTCGCATCGTTGATTTCTTCACCTACACTCCATGTCCAAGCATTTCCAGGTTCTGAGGAACTGCTGGAAGTTATCGTTTGGTCACCAAAGAATGCGTACAAGTCGATTGGTGTCATTGGGAAGGCAATGTATTGTCCGGCGATTCCAAGTCCAGAAATAGCTTCAAGACCGAAAGTTACCGCCTCAAGGTTGGTCGCCTTATTTTCGGAATCTCGTAGTGTAATATCCGTACTTGTTTTGATTAATTCTCGGTCTCCAATATCCGTCCATGAGTGACTAGATATGTCTACGGTATTGTCCTCAAGAATCCATCCTGTGTTACCACAGTCGCTTGGGTTGCTGGCACTCCAAGTCTTTCCGGTCAAATCAACAATCATTGAGTGTGTAATCACTTTCTCAGCAGTCAAGTGACTTCTGCCAAATGCATCCAGAGCATTGACGGCCCCCTCATATTGACTATCACTCTGATGAATGATTTCTGCCGAGCCTCCTTTGCGAATCCGAATACTGCCACTACCTGTACTGATGTCTATCTCAAGTTCGCCACATGCATCATCGAGAGTCCCTCCTGCTGCATCTCTGAATATAGCAAGCATGTCATCTCCTTCGATATTGATGCTTGAGGCTTCGATATTGAATTGCATACTATCTCCATATCGAAGTTCGCGGGCTTGGAAAGAGGGGTCATTCTGGAAAAAGAAGGTGAATGCACCCGCCGCGAGAATAAGAAGAACGACGGTAATAGCAGCTACGTGCTTTGTTTCTAGATTTATTGTTGATAGACTCGGTAGAGTGATGGTAATCGAAGCATCTGAGTCAATTTCCTCAGGTATGTCTTCGGCAATCAATACAATTTCTTCATCATCTACAACTCCAGCAGTCCAAGGGTCATCTTCATCCAAAGTTAATGACTCATCATCGTCAAGAATTAGTGCATCATTTTCTTCCGGTTGAGGTGGTGGTGGTTGTGGAAGTTCAGGCTCAACGATATCGGCCTCAAGAACCTCAGCCTCCGATACCTTGGTCTCCGGCTTTTGATTCTTCAACCATTGATGGCCATAGTATACCCATTGCTCCATAGTCCAGCCTTCTGGAAGACCACTCTCTGGGAGCTCTGGCACAGTTGCCTGTGGTTGACTGGCTTCTGCGCTAGGTTGAGATATTGGCTCTGTAGTTTCGACATCAGTTGAGCCCCCACCTTCAGTCCGAGCCAATAAGCGGTCTATTGCCGCATCACGGTCTTCTTTAGAGACGGATTTTGAACCCTCAGAAGCCATGTCTGACCCCTCAGAATCACCGAGAATACGGGCGATTAAAGCCTCTTTATTTCCAGACACAAGAAGACCGTTTTTCTTGCATAATTGTCGCAGTCCAGAGACCTTCATTGAGGAAAGTGAATCACGGTCCATATTCGAGCCTCCCGCCTTTCGACAGAGTTTGAGTCATGCATTGGGTCTTTCAATCCCTTCGGCGTTACGCTTTGTTCAATGCATATACGAGTGTGTAAGTCAAATCCGCCGACCTTGAAAATTTGAGATTCTATCCGTTAGACTCAAGAAGGAATGTTCGTCGGCGGCAAATATGGATCCACGCCTGGTCATCCTCTCGCGGGGGCCTAGACTCTACTCGACTAGGCGTCTTGCTGAAGAAGCAGAGAAAGCGGGCTGGGCAGTTCGTATTCTCGACCCTCTCAAACTAACGGTCGTAGTAGATGAGAGAGGTGGCCGTATCTTCTATCGTGGATGGCCAGTTGAGTGTGAGGCAGTCATTCCTCGAATTGGATATTCAATCACTCGAAGAGGGGTCGCTATAGTTCGCCAATTTGAGCAAATGGGCGTCATCATTCTCAATCGCTCAAGTTCCATTTTACAGAGTCGTGACAAACTTCTTGCTAGCCAGTTGATGGCTGATGCTGGAGTGCCAGTTCCAATTACTGCTCACGTAGCTGCAATTGAAGATACAGAAAGCGCCATCACACGTGCAGGAGGCATTCCATGTGTAGTCAAGGCAACCGAAGGAGCCCGAGGTTCTGGTGTATTCCTCGCTCATACACATCAGCAAGCACGTCAATTAGTCAATCAGATGTTAGAGAGGGGTATGCGGCCTCTGGTTCAACAATACATCCAAGAGTCGCACGGGAAAGATATCCGAGTTCTAGTAGTGGGTGGTCGTGTTGTTGCGGCTATGCGTAGAAGAGCCGTAGGAAATGAATTCCGTTCAAACTTCCATTTAGGAGGAAAGGTCGAGCGTGTACACCTATCAGAAGAACAAGTTCGTGTGGCACTTAGTGCTGCTAATGTACTGGAGATGGACATTGCTGGTGTCGATATGCTAGAATCTCGTGATGGCCCCTTGGTTCTCGAGGTCAACTCAAGTCCAGGCCTCGAAGGGATTGAGGGTGCTTCAGGAGTAAGCATTGCAGGAGCGGTTGCTCGTCACCTAAACGCTTCATTAGAGAATTATCGTGCTCAACAGGAAATTGAAGCTGAAATCGCACAACTTGACGATCTCGATGTACAATATTTGACTGAGTAATCAAACACATCGGCTCTTTCTAATCCACATTCAAACTCTAGTCTGAGGGTTGTCTTCAGTAGAAGCATTCAAGTCTTGATACAGTCACTAGGACTCGTCCGTAAGGGCAGGGATGCACCCGTCGTTCGCGACGGAGAGAGGCGAGGGTCTTGACTGAAAGTTACGAAGAAACAGGAGAGTTTGATGGCCGTGAGGCTGTCAAGGGGCGGTTCGAAACGCTCTCTAGATTCGGTATTAGCAACGGCCCTGAGTTACCTTCTCGATTGCACAGGCTGTCCGCGCTACCTTGGTTCCAATGTTGGGAAGGGCAGTTGCGAACTGAGAAGAAATCCAAACACACGATAAGAGCATACATTGTTGCAGCACGAGGATTCTCAACAACATCACTACCCGGTGAAGAAGCGATAGATTGGGATACAGCCAAGCAAATTACGGTTTCAGATTTCTATTCACGGGCCAATCCAAACTTCGGCCGTATCGATGCTTGGCTGAATGAATTAGGTGAGATGCGCCCTTCAACAATCAATGCAAGAATTGCCGCAGTATCGCATTTACTCAAATGGTTCGGTCACTCAGTACCCGAATGGGTTCAGCGACCTGCACGAAGAAAATCCCTGCCACGCCCACTTGGTCGTTCTGAGGTGATTAAATTACGTGCTGCTGCCATGCGAGTGGAGGACCCTCTAGCTCACCCGATAGTCACAACAATGCTTGATACAGGACTTCGTGTATCGGAACTTTGTAATTTAGACATAGATGATGTGGATTATGTCGATTTATCCGCTTTAGTCATAGGTGGTAAAGGAGAGAAGGATAGAACCGTTCTGTTTACTAAATCTACAACAGAAGCGCTTGAGGCTTGGACACCAATCCGTAAGATGCGTACCAATTTAAGCGATGAATTTGATTCAGAGAGAGCCCTATTTCTTTCAAGCCGAGGTCGAAGAATCAATCCACGTTCAATCCAGAAAATGATTGACAGATTGGCCGATGAGGCCGATATACCACGTTCGCGTCTCTCTCCTCACACTCTCAGACATACTTTCGCAACCGGATTATTGGAGCGTGGCGCAGATCTAGTCACAATACAGCGCCTTCTCGGTCACGCGAGCATTGCTACCACTCGAGTGTACTTAGAAATCAGCGACCAAACTTTGCGTGAGATTTACCACAGAGCCCAAAACCTCCCCGAAATTTCCGAATTAGATGTAAGCACAGAAGTTCTTGAGGAAATCACAGCTGAATTAGAAGAGGCTCCTATTCTGAAGAACGATTGATTCCAATTCTATTTTCTGGCCGGATTCTTCTTCTTTTCTCTCTTATCTACAGCTTCTGGTCCTTGCCATTTCTTTCCTGCAGCAACAATATTCCCTTCATGACCCGGCAGTGGACAGTACTTCCCCGCCCGGCAACGACTACAGTTGTCCTTTGGTGGTATTTCCACCACTTTGGTCAGACGTCCGTACTTCCTACGCGGCACGGTTGGTAGTTCTCAAAGGCGGGTCTTAGCCATTCGCACAGGCGCGTAAGGTTGAATCGGTCCAGAGTTGGGCGTGAAGTGTGGAGACCGGAACGGCGGGTGTAGACCCTAATCGGACAGTCCTTTGGGCTCAGGTTACCGAAGGGCAACCAAAGATGTCTCTAGATGGCGATTTACGACTACGTCCAGATGGTATTTCGGGCAATGAGTCTGTTTACTTGGGCGATGTTGCAAGAGCAGCATTGCGTTCACTTGGGCCCTCTGACCCGCCATTCTTCGAGGACCCCCCGGGTTATGATGAACAGAAATGGATTATTTCTAGTAAATCTGGAGATGTTTCGATGATTATTACTTCAACCTCTTATTGGGGTTTTGGACTGATTAACAGGTGTTTTCTAAATCGAATTGAAATGCAAGGCCCTCTTTCTTTGAGAGCGAGAATAACTCTTGATATTGCGGCAAGCCTTGGTCGGAATCCATGGGAGCCAACACTCCAGCGATTGTTTGCAAAAGCAACGGGTTGCAAAATGAATGAACATCGAGAGGCTTGGCAGGGTCTTATTGAGTACGCTAGAGAGAATATGGCCGAAGAGATACAGACCATTGAGGAGCGTGTTTCCCAATTGAAAGGAAAGGATGAGGAAATTAAAGGAATACTCAATGAAGCCTCAAATTCACTCGATGAAGCCCGTGCCGCACTCGCCGATCACAATGCACCAGCAGTAGAGCGTGCAATTGGAAGAGCAATCCAGGCTCTAGTTGAAGCAGATCCAACTACTGAGATTCGCTCGTCTGAATTGGCTGCCTCAAGTGTTAGTGATGCAAGTTGGTGGAATGAGATTCCTAAGGACGATGAAGTCAGTGCTTTGCATCTATTGGAAGATGAAATCCCTTTGGTTGATATGACCGAAGAGGAATAATCAGAAAATTCCTGACATCACGTCAGCCATCCATTCCCAAACACCGTGATGCTGTAGATAAATGACAATTGAAAAACCAAAACAAGCAGCGTAAATCAGACCTCTTGAGATTTGGATAGCATCCTCTGATTCTTCATCGAAGTATCGGATTAATCCAGCTGCCTGCTGGATACCGCTGCCCTTCTTCTCCTTAGCCATCGGGCCGTCGCACCTACCTGCACTATTTCAACGCGGCGAAACAACACAGAACACCATAATTGACCATAAACGTGTCACTGTGAGCCTTTTATTCAGGGGTCTAAGGTCTCAATCAGTACACAACCACCATCTAACTCGACAATTTTTGATGCTGCATCCATTGCTGCATTGATTCCTGCAGTCATGAGAATCTCTCGGCGAGTTCCAGCAGATGTTTGGAAAATTAAACGGTGTGAAAGCAAGTCCAGAACACTTCGGTCAACAACTTGCCATACCCATTCGTTTTCATCGACTGTTATCAACGCCTCAACTGGTGCTAAAGGCCCCTGTTCTCGCCCATTCTGTCGTGCGCGTTCAACGAGTCCAAACAACTTACGTGTCGCTTCATTTGAATTCGTGGTTTTTGGTTCTGTAGATTTTCTTGCTATTCTCCTTCGTAGACCTGTCATGTGCATCCCATGCGACAAAAGCCGCAAACCGTGAGCGTTGAGTTGAAGGTTTAACCATTTACTAAGTCGTTCACTATATGGTACCAAATTTCAGGGGGTTATAGCAAAGCGAGAGCCCCGTTTGTTTGATGTCTAAGGTTGTTGACGACGACGTGTGAGAGAACGGGTCGACTGGGCCGAGGTCGCAAGTAATAGTCTTCTGAGGAAGGCTGTTGGCTGTTGGCGTGATGACTCAGAATTATGGTTCGATCATGCCTATGAGAGGCTACCCGAAACTGTTCGAGTAAACCCCCTTTCCTCCGATAGAGAGTGGGTTGAAAAATGGTTGGAATCGTGTGACGGAGAGCCTATTATTTGGTACAAAGGTCCCGGCTCAGCATGGACTATGCCCTTTACTAGAGGTAAGGCAGAAGGTGAAACAAAGAAACTTCTAGCGGCACTCCATGAAACGGGTCGTTTAACGCGACAAGAAGCAGTTTCTATGCTTCCAGTAATTGCTCTAGATACACAACCGGGTGAAATAACACTAGACATGTGCGCAAGCCCCGGCTCTAAGACAACACAAATCTCAGAACAATTGGGTAATTCAGGGGTAGTCGTAGCTAACGAAATAGTTCGTGGGCGAGTTAATCTTCTAGTTTCCAATATCCAAAGGCATAGATCTCGTTCAGTAATTGTCGTAAACCACGACGCGCGACATTTCCCTAATGTCCCCGAGGCTGGTTATGATAGAATTCTAGTCGATGCGCCGTGTACAGGCACAGGTACTACAAGAAAGAATCCGGATGTTTGGAATCGCTGGAAACCAAATGGAGGACGTTCTATGCAAAAGTTGCAGATTGACATTCTTGCTAGAGCTGCTCGCTTAGTAAAAAAAGGAGGAAGAATAGTCTATTCCACCTGCTCGCTTGACCCTATCGAAAACGAGGCAGTCGTTGCTGAAGTTCTGCGCAAGCATCCTGAAATGCAACTAATTTCAGCCCATGACGCTATTCCGGAATTGAGTGCATCTAAGGGGTTCAGAAGTTGGCCAATGTTAGATGACAATTGTTCAATCGTTCAGAATGTCGAGGATAGTGAAAGTTTTCTTCCTCCAACAGAAAGTGACATCTCTAAGCAACTTCCGTTGTGTATGCGTGTTTGGAATGATCAGTCAGAAGGTGGCGGCTTCTTCCTTGCAATCCTCGAAAAACCAGATAACGTTGAATCAAAGAAAATAGAAGTCCAAGAAACCCTATCTGCAGAGGAATCACCTCGTGACAAAGATATGGCACCCCAACCAATATCAGATTCTCAAAAGGCAATGCTCACTCAATATTTGGGCAAAGTCCCTGATAATTTGTGGGCTCGTGGGAGAAAGATTCTCTGTGCAACCCCAGAGGCAAGCATCATTTGGGCATCTGAGCGTAGTCGTAGGGGCGGAAGAACCCGTATTCCTGGTCAAAGATGGCGTCCATTGAGTGTAGTCCATCTCGGTCAAGAAGTTGCTCATTTGAGAAAAGGTGAGTTTGAGAGAATAGTCGGGGCTGCCGCAAGTAGCTTTTCTCAAATGATTGAGAAAGGAGTAATTGATGTGCCTACTGAATACATAAATTATCTACTTGAAGGAGATGAACCAAACCCTGAAGAGATATCTTCTGAACTGTTACAAAAAAGAGGCAATATATTGCTAAGAGATGCCTCTAATGGAACCACCATACCCGTATGGGTTGGAGGGCGAGTAACTCTGATGATGAGAGCCTATGAACGCAATGTGTTGTGTGCAATTAGAGGAATTATACAAAATACAAAATCTGAAGAAGAATGAACAAACGTTCAATTTGATTCAATAATTTGGGGTGAATGTTCAATAACCAACCGACACAACGCCGGCTTCCCGAGAGATTCGCATGCTGGATGACACCAACCGACGCATCATTGAGGTGCTCGAAAAGGATGCACGAACTTCTCTGCGAAAGATTGCAGAAGAGGTTGGAGTTTCTTTAGGTACAGTAAGCAATCGTGTCCATAAGATGGAAGAGTCTGGAGTTATCAAGGGTTATCGAGTACTCCTTGATTCAGACAAAGTGGGCTGGGAATTGACGGTAGTCATTGGTCTGCGAATTCAGAAAGGAAGGTTGATTGAGATGCAAGAGAAAATCGCAAAGGATCATCGCGTGTATGGTGTCTATGACGTAACTGGCGATTTTGATTCAATGATTGTTGCCAGAGCAAAAAACCGCAAAGACCTCGATGACCTTTCAAAGAATCTTCTTTCAATGGATGGAATTCTGAGGTCTGTCACTCATCTTGTCCTCAATACTGTGAAAGAGGATCCAACTTCTTTCCCCCACTGAGAATTATTCTTCTAAATGTGCTTTAATCAAAGGAGTTAGTAAATCTGCATAAGGAGCTAGCGCTTCGACAGTTCTGCCTTCTGGCTTCATCGCTTTCAAGAGAACAATTCGTAGTTCCTCGTCAATTTTAACATCCAATGATTGTAGTCTGTCACGCAGGGCAGTTTGTAGGCGCCCTCCGGTACGATCCCAATCCATCAATAAAATCAAAGGAGGGCCTCCATCAACGGCATTCTTGGTCCCATATTTCTCGTGAAAATATGCAACTAATCGAGACCTATCCCAACCTCGATTTATCTTTTCTATTGGACCTGTAAATCCAAGTATTCGCAACGCTTCTTCATCCTTCTTTCCTTCGACTATGATTGGGCAGCCATAACCACCTTTGAGGACCTCACGATTTCTCTTCTGAGATTGAGCCATTGCCTTGGCTGCCTTTTCGAATCTAACTGTTCTATCTGCGGGTCCTGAAAATCTGGCTCTGGCCCAATGCCAATCATTTTTTCCCATTACTAATCCTCAGCAAAATTGCGAATTGTATTGACATAATCTCCACGCAGTTTGACAGTCTTCCATCGCCTACTTTGACCAGTTACAATGCTAACGTCGGCTTTTTTTATACCAATTTCTTCAGCCATTAATTCAATCACTTCAACATTTGCAGCACCATCAACTGGAGGAGATCTAACTGCAATCTTCAATCTCTTCCTCCATGGTTCAAATCCAAGAATTTCAGAACGTTTTGAACCGGGTTGAATATCCACTTCAACGAAGGTATCACCCTCAGATTCCCTCACCCATTCTGGCTCCATCTGAACCTCTCTCGGGCGCATTGTGTTTGAAGTCATTTCTCACTCACTCTAACTCCATTAGACAATTGTTGCCTACCTCACACTTATGAGGGGTCTTCGCCCGCGCTACAAATGGAGATTGCTGTGGGTTTCATCACACCTCTATTCGATGTTCTTTGGAATGAGTTCGTACTATGGTCAGCATTAGTAGGTGGAATCACCTTCGGATGGCTATACCATCATTCATTCTTCTATCGATCTGAAGAAGGTGTTGACAACAATGTTGACAATCTACAGGTTGGTGTTTTTCCAGCGCATTACGACAATTTGAAACTTGAAGTGACTTGGACATTAGTCCCATTCTTGCTTATTGTTTATCTTGCATTCATCTCATGGGCACCCTTGGATAACATCTGGTCTTCACCTAATGCAGAAGATGGATACTTCGGAGATGAGTGTGAATCTGGTGAATCTTCAAACCTATATTGGGATTCTACTGATGAAGTATATAGGGCTGAATGTTATCATATATTTGGTATAACTGGATTTCAGTGGTCGTGGGAATTTGATTGCTACAATTTAGACGCCGATATCTGTGCACATGGTATTGTGGATATAGAGGGAAATGACAAACCTCTCCTTGAAATCAAAGCAGGTGAGGCGTACCTTACTAGAATGACTTCAACTGACGTAACTCACGCTCCGTGGTTTGTATCTCACGGCATCAAAGAAGATATCCGTTATGGTGAGATAACGAGTCAATGGGTGTTAGCCGACGACGTCGAAAATTTTCTTCTATTATGCACTGAGTATTGTGGTGATAACCACGCATACATGATTGCAGGAGTTAGCGTTCACGCTTGAGAGGTGTTTGTATGCAGACGAAAACATTTGTCACGCGAAGCATGGTTGCTCTAATCTTAATTTCAATCGCAATGGTCGTATCACCTGCGGTTAACTCACTTCCAGGTGGTATTGGTGGTGACTCAATCCAGACTGCAGGGTGTAACTGTCACGGAGGTTCTGATGCAGGTGTTACTCCATCGATTTCTGGACTTCCTTCTGAGTACAATGCATCTGAAACATATACCCTGACAATTTCAATGACTGGTGGTCCTGCAGAGGGTGGAGTCAATTCCGGTGGATTCAATCTCTGGACTTCTGGTGGAGAATTCACAGTCCAAGACGCTACTGTTCAAACACGTTCACCGAATGAGATTACACACACAGAGGCGGGAAATGATTTCCGAACTTGGTCAGTTGAATGGATTGCACCAAGTCACGGAAGAGATGTTGACTTCATTCTACATACAAATTCAGTAAATGGTGATGGAACTCAATCCGACGATGATGACTGGAATCGTCTAGATATGTCGGTTGCGGGTTCACTAGGGCCAGGTCTTGAACCAGCAGATCCATTCAAGGTTCTCGGAGTTCTGATTATAATTTCCATCGTAATGCTTGCTGCTACTCTATTGTACGGATTCTACCGCACCAGTCCCGAAACTTTCGATTGGGAGCATCTAGCACCCTATGTGGTCGAGTGGCTGACCAGTACAGACCACAAAAAGATTGGAACATTGTATTTCGTAGCCAGTCTTTTCTTCCTTGGCCTTGGTGGAATTATGGCCATG
>MPLX02112910.1_pt1 | contig 13664 bp, 10 predicted proteins | sample 1617341 | NCBI WGS metagenome assembly MPLX02 (sample SAMN05944804, study PRJNA350692) | marine metagenome | biome: marine; feature: ODZ; material: water; isolation source: 120 m water sample filtered on 0.2 um supor filter | place: Pacific Ocean | collected 2012-04-08 | depth 120m m | reverse complement strand
GTGAATGCGCGGTTGTATGTTCTTTTCATGAAAGGAATTAAGTTCTCTGCCGAATCCAAAAGAGGCAGGGCGGAAAATTAGCCTGTTAGAAGGCCTATTGAAACATAAAAAAGCCCCCTTAATCCGGGGCATTTGATGTAAGATATTGATGTTGAATAAGAAAACTCCAAATTATTTGTTGAGGCAAACCGTTCTTGACGCCAGAGCCATACGAGCCTGGCTCTTTTCCCTATGGACGACCAACCGTGATCCAAACAGCCAGCCTTTTTAGTTGGTTTTTGGCGTTTTGGATTGGCACAGCGAGCAGAGCCAGCCCAACAGGCCGGACACGGTCAAGGACCAGATAAAGGGGTTGAGTTCCAGTAACTGGTAGGCGGCGAATTTGTCCTCGATCAAGTATCCGGCGATGTAAAGTGAGAGATGGCAGCCCAATCCGCCCAACATTCCTGCGATGGCTCCCTTGGCGGTCATTTGCGGCCAGTAAAGGCCAAGCAGAATCGGCATCAGGAAACAGCCGGCCAAACCACTCGTGGCAAACACGATCAGGTCCTGCAGGTATTGAGGCGGGTTGAGCACGGCGAGCATGGCCAATGTCCCCACCACCACCGTGACGAGGTAGGAGAGCCGTTTCAGCTGTCTTTCGCTGGCATTCGGGTTCACCCTGTTTTGATAGATATCGCGTACCACCGACGAGGAGACCATCAGCAGGAAGCTGTCCACGCTGGACATCACGGCGGCGAACGGCGCCGCGAGCAGCAGGCCGGCCAGCCAAGGCACGCCGGCGTTGCTGGTGACCTTGGCGGCAAGTTCCGGCATGATACGATCCGAGTCCACCTCCATGCCAGGGAGGAGGATGCGGCCACAGCAGAAGATCACCACCAACAGAAGATAGATGACCGTGTAGTAGATCGACACGGTGAGGATGGCGTTGCGCAGGACGTTGGTGCCCTTGAACGCCATCAGGCGAACCATGTTGCTCGGCTGCCCGGCGGAGCCGAAGGCCCAGAAGAAAAAGAAACTGATTGCGACCCATACGTTGAGGAAGCCGTCTTCCCTTTCCGGATGCGGCCCCGGCGCGCTGACGTACACCCCCTTGCGCCCCTTGCCGTAGCCCCCGGTTTCATCCGCCGTGAACGTGGCGCTCACGGGGAAACCAAACTGGGTCGGCGGGATGCGTTCCACTTCAGCCGGTGTTGTGATCCTGAGCAGCTTGGCTTCGACCCGAGTTTCGCCTTTGGCCAAGCTGGCCTGCTCGGCCAGACGGGCGATGCCACCATCGGCCAGGCGCACCCAGTCGCCCTTGGGCAGTGTCACTGGCTTGGCCTGCGCCTGGCCAAGCGTGATGATGCCGTTGCCGGTCTCGGGCGGCGTCATCTCCTTTAACTGCTCGGTGGCCTTGGTCAGTCCGCCCACTTGGCCAAGCGTGAGAAACAGCAGGATGATTACCCCGATACCCATGACGATGCCCTGCATCACGTCGGTCCACACCACCGCGCGGAAGCCGCCGAATGCCGTGTACACGATCACCGAGAACGCGAACACCAGGAGGCACAGCACGTAGTCCGGCTCCGCGCTGCTGATCCACGGCAGTCCGTCGATTGCGCCGCCGATGGCGTTGACAGCCGATTGATAGATGGCGACATCCTCAAGCAGGGTGGTCATGATTTTGCTGCCGGCCTTGAATTGGGCGAGCAGGTAGAAAAACATGAAGAAGAGCACCAGCAGCGTGGCGATCATCCCAACCGCCTCGGAGCGGAAACGCGCCTTGATGAGGTCGGGAATCGTCACTGCGCCGGACTGGCGTGCGAGCCGGTTCACTCGTTTGCCCAGCAGGCCCATGCCGATGAGCGGCACCAGCATGTAGCTGGCAATCCACAGCGCAAGCACCCAGCCGTGGGTGTAAATCAACGACGGGAAACCCATGAAACTGCCGCCGGAGGCGCTGGTCGCCGCGAAGGTCAGCGCGAACGCCCATAGGCCGAGGCTGCGACTGCCCAGGAAATATTCACCTACGAACTCTTTCCGTTGGCGGACACGGCTCGAGAGCCAGGCGAGGAAAAAGACGCCGAGCAGGTAAATCGCAAAGCTGACGAGGGCCGAGTTGGCGGTGCTGCCGGCGGCAGTTTCGTTCATGGGGACTCCTCCTCGTCCTCATCGTTCCTCAGGAAGCCTAGGCAGAACCAGAAAGTGAAGGCATTGGCGATCATCCAAGGCACCACGACTCCCCAAAACACCCAGTTGGGAAACCCCAGCACGGTGGATACCTCCCCCGGTGCGAGGTCATAACCGTTGATGGAGCAGTAGCTGATTACCCAGATCGCGCACCCCAGCCAGGCCAGCAGGATAAGCCACAACTCACGCCGGCTTTGGCGCAGGCTGTTAGCTTCGGCTTGGGCGGGGTCGCTCATGTCAGTACGTCAGTTTGCGGGCGCGGGCGGCGATCTGCCACTGGTCGGCGAGTTTACCGCCGCGGATCACGTGCGCCCGGTCGTACAGCGCGACGGTCGGGCAGATGTGCCGGGGGATGCCATACAGGCAGTCGCCGACCTTGAAATCTGCCGCGTTTGCCGTGCGGAGCGTGAGGTGTTCCTCGCTGTGCACGATCGCCTCGGCGTCGTCGAGGCCGATGAACTGCACGCGCGGATGCGGATTCTCCGCCGCGACCGCCTTGTGGCCGAGGTCCAAGGTGATGAAGTTGTTGCCCGGTTTGCTGATGACGCGCGTGAGCAGCACGGCGGCGTTTTGGTAATCGAGATCGGAGAACTTGTCGCGATAGCCGAAGTCCCAAAGCAGCGTTGTGCCGGGGCTGCACTCATGGTCGGTGTGCTGTGTGTGAAACGGAAACGTCGGCGTGCCACCGCCAACCACACCCGGTACCGACAAACCGGCGGTCTCGAGGTTGGTGCGGAACGAGCGCACTTCGTCCATCATCGTCTGCCATTTGGCCAGGCGCTGGGCCGGGTCGCTGTCGTGCAGGTGGCCGTCGTAGAGATGCAGTCCCGCCGGCTCGATGCCGGGCAGTTGATCAATGAGTTTGTACAGTGTGATGGCCCCTTGGCCAGGCGCGATGCCGGTGCGGCCCATCCCCACATCGAGATCGAGCCAGACCGGCAGGGTGATCCCGGCCGCCAGGGCGGCCTCGGCCAGGGCGCCCACGGCCCCGGCGTCGTCGGCGATGGTGGAAAACCGGACGTCGCGAAACCAGCCAGCCAAGCCCAGCAGTCGGGCGACGTTCGGGCCGACCGGCTGGTTGGCCAGCAGCACGTCTTTTGCGCTGGCTTGGCCAAGCATCTCCGCCTCGGCGATGGTGGCGCACTTGAATTTGCCGATGCCGGCCTTGAGCTGCATCTGCACCATCTCTGCCATCTTGTGCGTCTTGACGTGGGGCCGCAACCGCTCCGCCTGGCCAACGGCGGCAACCATGCGCCGAATATTTTCCCCGACACGATCCGGATAAAGCAGAAGGGCGGGCGAGGGGATCTCGTCCGGGCTGGCGAGCGTGTGCCAGTTGTCCGCCATGCGCGGTCAGCCGATCTCGAAGATGGCCTCGATCTCGGTGGGGATGTTGCCGGGCAGCGAGCCCATGCCGACGGCACTGCGAGCGCCGACGCCGTTTTCCTCGCCCCAAACCTGCGCGAACAATTCGCTGCAGCCGTTAATGACCTTGGGGTGATCGGGAAAGTCGGGCGTGCAGTTGACCATGCCAAGCACCTTGATGACGCGCCGGACGCGATCGAGGCTGCCGAGGTTGGCTTTGAGCGTGGCGAGCAGGGTGAGGCCGACCTGCCGGGCGGATTGATACCCGGCCTCGAGGTCGAGGTCATCGCCGACACGGCCGCTCATCAGTGAGCCGTCCGGCAGCACCGGGCCGTGGCCGGAGAGGTAGGCGAGGCTGCCGGTGATGACAATCGGCTTGTACACGCCCATCGGCGCCGGGGCGGGCGGGAGTTCAAGGCCGAGTTCCTGGATTTTCGTGTCTGCGCTCATACTGGTTTGTGATCGTTCGGGGAGCGGCAGCTTCGTGGAAGACCCGTGAACGGACAAGTTTTTTTGGGGGCGCTTTTGAAACCGCCGGGGTCTGCGAAGCCCCGGACGCCGTGGCGGGCTCAGTCCTTCTTTTTGTCGTCGAGCTTGCTGAGTTGGTCGCGCAGCTTGGCAGCGGCTTCGTAATCCTCCTGCTCGATGGCTTTGTTGAGCTTGTGCTGGAGTTTTTCGACCTGGGTCATCGGCTTTTTCTCGGCAGCCTCTATCTCGACGTCCTTGAGCCACTCGCGCAGGGAGTGAACTTCCATGCTGCTGTCCACCAGTTCCTCGCGCCCCATCTCGGTGTAGAACCGGTTGAGGTCGTCGATTGCATCGGTGATCTCCTCGATGGCGGCATCGTAGTTGTTCTCGGCAATCAGCTCGGTGCCGATGGCCCGGATCTGCATCATGATCGTTTGCGGGCGGAACTGCTGGAAGCTTTGCCCGATCTCATCCTCCACGGCATAATCCTGCACGAAGTCGAGCAACTCGAGAATGTGCTCGGTGTCGCGCTCTACGGCCTCGTAATCCTCCAGTTCGAAGTTGCATATGCTGCGGTGGTGATACTGGATGGCTTCCTGCTGGAGCTTGGCGCACTCGTCAGGGTTGATGCTGAAATCGTTGTCCTCGCCTTCGTTTTTCTCGCGGTGCTTCTCTAGGCGGATCAGGAAATGGTCCAGCAGAGTGGGGTGCCCGAACGGCCGCTTGCCGTCGGGGCGAAACTGGGCGTTCATCTGCAGGAGGCCGAGATCGATTCGCAGTTGCAGCTTCTCCACCCCGTCCACCCCCTTCACCCGGCGCGCATCCACACGGCCAAGGCGGTAGTCCCAATTTTCAAGGACTTTTGTGATGTCATCACGTTTGATGTCGTCACTCATCGAGGCAGAATCTTACCAAAAACCGGCTCCGTGTCAATTCGAGCCGATCACTTGGCCCGGACCGAGACCGCGAGCGAGCCGCGGTCGGTGGCCAGGACCGCGCCGGGCTTGATGCCGTTTTTGGCGAACCAGCCCTGGTTGACTTCCAGCGCGTACTGGACGCGGGCCGAGCGGGACTCGGCCGGCTTGGTGTTGCCGGGTTGCAGGTCGTGGATCTCGATCACGCGACTGGCGGGGTCGATGTAGGCGATTGACAGCGGCACGGTGGTGTTCTTCATCCAAAAGCCGGTCTGGTGCGGGTAGGGGAAGACAAAGAGCATGCCTTCGTTCTCCAGCATCGTCGTGCGGTGCATCATGCCGGTCATGCGCTCGTGGTTTTCGTCGGCGATCTCGACGGTCAACTCCGCCGCTCCGAGGTAGAGCTTGATCGTCTTAAGCCTCGGCTGCGCCTGGCCAGCCGCGGGTTCGACCGGCGGTTTTTTGGTGACTACGCTGGGGGGCATGTCGGGTTTGTCCTTCTCGCAACCGGCGGCCAACAGCAGGGCGGCGAGCCCCAGTGCCTGGCCAAGTTTGTGGGTCAATGTATGTTTCATTCCTTGGGGGACACTTGCAGCCGGAAATACGAGGCCGGTTTGTTGAGTTGAGCGGCGGGAAGGGGCAACTCCATCCCGGCAGCGTCGTCGCCCTCGAGTTGTTGCGTTTGGCCAAGCGCCTGGTACGGGCCGGCCGCCTGCGCGGCGGTGATGACCTGGTAGACGGCTCCGGGGATCGCGCGCCAGTGGAGGCGGATGCCGTCAGCGGTCGATTCAACCTGCAGCGTGAGATAGGATTCACCGTCGAGCGGGTCGGTGCCGGCTGCAAGTTCGTCGGCATTGCTCATGCCGTCACCGTCGGGGTCGTGCGCCAACGCCGCGTCGCCGTCGTGCTTCAGGGGGTCGAGCCCGCGGGCGACTTCCCAGCCGTCCGGCAGCAGATCGCCGTCGGTGTCGCGCTTGGCCGGGTCGGTGCCAAGTTCACGCTCGTGGGTGGTGAGCAGCCCGTCGTCGTCCGGATCCGGGTCGATGGTCAGGCGCACCTTCAGGCCCTCAAGCCGGTAAACATCAAGCTGGAAAATGAGGTCCTTCTCGACCTTCAGGCTTTTGCCCAGGTGCGTCGTGTCGAGTTGCCGATACTGGTTGGAGTAAATGCCCCCGGTGCCGACGACCGCGCCAATCGTGATTTCGTCGCCCGGCTGCAGGTTACCCAGGGCAGAGTAGGGGATGGCCAACTCGATAAAATTGGCGTCGGTTTCATAAAAACTGGCGTCGGTCCACTCCCTTGGATGGGTCAACTGCGGCGAACGGTTGAACTGTTGAAAACGGGCGCCAGCCACGTCGCTGAATGTTTTGTCGAGTTGAAACACGCCCTGGCCAAGCGGGAAGGGGACCGCGGCAATGTCCTCCGGGTTTTCACCAGTGCGCACATTGATGGTTAATCCCGGACGTCCAAAGCGGCGGGTCTGGTAATCGGCCCGTTCATCGCCGAGGATTGCCGCCACACTTGGTTTGAAGTTGGTGAAGGTTAGGTTTTGAAGGAAGTCGAGCCCGTTGGCGCCTTCGCCGCTGAATTCCACCTTGCCGTTGCCGAGCCCCGCCAGGTTGGCGACGCCGTCCTGCCTGGGTGACTCGATGAACAGGAAGATGTTTTGGCTGGGCCCAATCATCGCCTGCTCGAAGCCAATGTACAGGTGGGTGCGGTCATTGTTGACGCGCACCTGGCCGAGGTTGGCGCTTGTGCCACTAACGGCGGGGATTGGTTTGCCGATCAGGTCGAACGCCTGGCCCTGAATATTTTTGCCCTCATCTTTGTTTTGGGATGACTCGATCTGTGGCGAATGCCAAGCCGAGTCCCACCAGTCGCGCTCAGGTGTTTTTTTGTTTATCACAAGCCAGTCCAATACCTTGCCGTCAGGGTCTAGGCCATCGAGTTTGAGTTGATCCCCGTCGATATTGATACGTGCTACGAAGTTATTTGGGCTTCCCCAAAACTGCGAAGTTCCAGGAAAGAATCTGTAAAAGGAATATGCGCTAGAACTCGAACCGCAGACGACCGAGATCATGCCGTTAATTGGGTTGAATTTCTCAAACGAGTGGCAGTGCCCCGCCAGCATCAGGTCTACCTTATACTTGGCGACGATCGGGTAGATGGTGTTGCCAAAATCAATAGTATCCGGAAGCGCATTGGCGTCGTAATCGCTCCATCCGTGACTTGCCGACGAGGCGACCGGGAAATGCCCAAGGAGCAGCTTCCACGGCTTTGAGGTGGTGGCCAGGTCGTTTGTGAGCCAGTGGAGCTGGTTGGTGTCCTTGGAAAAATTGTGGTGGGAATACCACGGGTTGTAGAGCACCGAGACGTGCGCGTCGCCGACATCGAACGAGTAGAAATGTTCCGTGCCGGAAAAAGGATAATCCAGGTTTGGCGGTTTCAAACCGAGGGTGGGTAGGTTGTTCGTCGGCAGATGAAATGCGCTCAGGTAGGCTGCATCACCGTAGTAGAGTTCATGATTCCCTATAGCTGTAAAGTACGGGACAGACTTCATGTGCTCCTTGTAGACGCTGAAATGGCGAAAATCTGGATAGTAGTTTGGAGGGCCAGATTTGAAATCATAAACGATGTCACCGGCGTACAGGACAGCGTCCGGTTGATTGTCACGGATCACCTCGCCGAACTTGTGTTGAAGAAGGTTTCCACTGCCAGAGTCGCCAAGTAGCATCAACCGGACGGGACCACTGGGCTTGAGCGTCTTGAACGAAGTGGTCTTCGAGAAACGCGGGATTTCCCCAGCAACACCACCGACTCGGTAGTGGTAGGTTGTGTTCGGCTTGAGATCAAGGAGTTGGAGCACGTGATCGGTCGTTAATATTTCGCTCTCAATCCGCTGGCCAAGCGACGTCGTGGGCCCGTACTCGACAACGGAGGTAGTGGGCTTGAGGGTTTGCCAGGCAATCTTGGTATCGGTCGACGTGGTGCTTTCGATAACCGGACCACGTACAATATTGGCCAATAACTCAACGTGTAACGCAAACCCATAGCTGTTGACGGAGTCATCGTGCGCCTGGATGGCGAGAATGTTTTCCCCTTGCACAAGAAGCTGCTTGTACGGTTCGAGATCAATCAACTCTGGATTCCCGCGGTAGTGAACAGTTGCTAAGGCCTTGAATGGCACCGGTTGACCGGGTTCACCAGCCAACCCACGCCGAGCTATCTCGGTGCCGTTCAGGTAGGCGACGAAACCATCGCGGTAATCGACTCGCATCACTAGCGACTTTATCCATTGGGCATCCTGTAGTGTGAATTTCTTACGAAGGAAAAGGGAGTGGTAATTTCCTGGCATTCCCCAAAGTGTCGTGGGGGCATCGTATCTACCATAGCCGATGCTGAAACCGGATCGGCCTTCCTTCCACTGGGTGTCGCGGAAGTTCAGCTCCTGCCAGGCGTTGGGCGGGTCGGAAGCCTCTTTCGTGCCTTCAAGGTATTTCCAGGTGGAATAATTGCTGACGAGGCTCTCGCCCCTGGTTGAAACGGCCAAGAGGAGCAACCCGCACAGTGTCAATTGCTTGAATAGCACTGGGCGGAGTGTAGGAAACGCTTGGTCGGGGTCAATGTTGTGTTTTTGACGGAATACCCGAAAAAGCTGCCTTTCGCTTGGCCAAGCGTGGGAATCAGGGGGCGCTGTGAATGGCAAAAAACAGAATTAAAGTGCTTTACAACACGGTTTTTGTTGGTACGTTGCCCCGCCTTTTCGAGAAGAGAAGAGAGGCAAAGAGACTGAAAGGAATGGAAGAGAAGGCCAACACAATCGAGGGATATCGCCTTCACGAGACGGACACCGGTTCGGCGGATGTCCAGATTGCGCTGTTGACACAGCGGATCAACCACTTGACCGAGCACCTGAAGAGCAACAAGAAGGATCACGCATCACGGCGTGGCCTGCTTATGATGGTGGGGCGCCGTCGTCGCCTGCTGGACTATGTCCACCGCCACGACGCGAACCGGTATCGCTCGCTGACCCAGCGCCTCAAGCTGAGGCACTAGAGTCGCACGGGCCGGTCGACCCCTTCTTTTCAACGAGACTTTTGGCAACGCCATGTCGGTGGGAAATGTCCATCCGGCGGGTTGGAAATCGCGGCCCGATCCCCTGTTGCCCGAGACTGAGCCGCGTGAATCGTTGCGTTCGTTGGTTCTGAGCATTTCATTCAGCCACCCGGTTTGTCGGGAGTTTGAGTGAAGTTCTCCGTGCTGGCGGGCGTGACATTACGGAAAGATAAACATGTCACATAAAGTAACCGCCAACGTTGGCGGCGCAGAGATTCATATTGAATCCGGCAAAATAGCCAAACAAGCGGACGGTTCGGTAACCGTCCAACTCGGAGACACCATCGTCCTGGTCGCAGCCTGCGGTTCATCCAAGCCACGTCCAGGCCTGGACTTTTTCCCGCTCACGGTCGATTACCGTGAGAAGGCCGCTGCCGCCGGTCGTTTCCCCGGCGGTTTCTTCAAGCGCGAAGGTCGCCCGTCCGAGAAGGAAATCCTCACCTGCCGTGTCACGGATCGTCCGATCCGCCCACTGTTCCCCAAGGGGTATTTCAACGAGGTGCAGGTCCAGACCCTGCTGCTCAGCGCAGACGGGGAGAACGACTCGGACATCCTGTCGATCAACGGTGCCTCAGCGGCGCTGATGATCAGTGATCTCCCGTTTGCGGGCCCGATCGGCGCGGTTCGCGTCGGCCGAGTCAACGGCGAGTTCGTCGCCAACCCGACCCACGAGCAGATGGAGTCAAGCGACCTCGATCTGGTGTACGTCGGTAACGAGTCGAACATGGTCATGTTCGAGGGTGCAGCTGATGAAATCGCGGAAGCCGATTTTCTCAAGGCACTGGAGTTCGGACAGGAGTCGGTTGCGCCGCTCGTCGCGGCACAAAAGGAATTGTGCGCCGCAGTCGGCAAAACCAAGCGCGAGTTTACCCCGCGAGTGGTCGAGGCGGATGTTCAGGCGGAGGCGGAGTCGATCATTTCGGATCGCATCACCGACGCGCTGCTCATTCAGGCCAAGCTCGAGCGCGAGGCCGCGTGCAACGCGCTCAAGGATGAGATGGCGGAGAAGCTCACCGAGAAATTCGGCGAGGAAGCCATCACCGGCTTCATGGTCGGCGAGGCGTTTTACGCGATCCAAAAGGCGGCTGTGCGCAAGCTCGTACTCGACGATGGCAAGCGGCTCGACGGCCGCGGCTACGACGACATGCGTCAGCTCACCAGCGAGGCCGGCATGATCCCCCGCACACACGGCTCCGGCCTGTTCTCCCGAGGCGAAACACAGGGCCTGTCGCTCGTCACGCTCGGCACGACCGATGACACGCAGTCGTACGACGCCTACACCGGTGGCCCGAGCGAAAAGCGGTTCATGCTGCACTACAACTTCCCGCATTTCTCCGTTGGCGAAACCGGCCGCATCATGGGCCCGGGCCGCCGCGAGATTGGTCACGGCGCATTGGCCGAGCGATCCATTGCCCCGGTCATCCCGAACATCGAGGACTTCCCGTACGCGGTGCGCATCACGGCGGAGATCATGGAGTCCAACGGCTCCACATCAATGGCTGCTGTTTGCAGCGGCACGCTGGCACTGCTCGACGCGGGTGTTCCGCTAAAGCGTTCCGTCGCCGGCATCAGCATCGGCCTCTGCACGCGCACTAACGACAACAAGGAGATCGAGGATTACAAGCTGCTCACCGACATCATCGGCTGGGAGGATGCCTTCTGCGACATGGATTGCAAAATCGCCGGCACCGACCAGGGCATCACGGGGTTCCAACTCGACCTCAAGCTGCAGGGCATTCCGCAGTCCATCATGGAAGAGGCCATCGTCAAGGCCAAGACGGCCCGCACCGCGATCCTCGAAAACATGAATGGCTGCCTGTCCAAGGAACGCGAGGAAATGAGCCCCTACGCGCCGCGAATCGTCACCATCCCTATCGATCCGTCGAAGATTGGCGAATTGATCGGGCCGGGTGGCAAGAACATCAAGCGAATTGTCGAGGAGTCCGGTTGCGAGATCAACATCGAGGACGACGGCCGCGTTTTGGTATACTCCATGTCAGCCGAGGGATTGCAGGTGGCCAAGGATTGCATCGAGGGCATCACTGCTGAGGTCGAGGTTGGCAAGCTTTACCGGGGCAAGGTTGTTTCCATCAAGGACTTCGGCTGTTTTGTCGAGGTGTTGCCAGGCAAGGACGGCCTCGTGCACATCAGTGAGTTGGCCAACTTTCGCGTCAAGAAGACCGAGGACATTGTCAAGGATGGCGACGAGATCTGGGTCAAGTGCATCGGTGTGGATGACAAAGGTCGCATCAAGCTCTCTCGCAAGGCTGCGATGGAGGAGCGCAAGGCCGAGTTCAGCGACGATGAAGAGGGTGGGGAAGGGCCGGATACCAGAGACGACTCAGAAGAGTAAGCTGTTAGGCAAACAAAACCATTTCAGGCGGGCCGATTGGCCCGCCTTTTTTGTGCCCTTGACCAAGCGCCTAACCAAGCGCTATTCTCCTCTTTGTTCCGTTTGGCAGCTTGCAACCCGCTTGGTCGAGCGAATCAATAACCCCAAATCCCTTAACAAATGAATTCATCCATCCGTATCAAGCTCTCGATTATGATGTTCCTCCAGCTTTTTGTATGGGGTACATGGTTTACGACACTTGGATTGGCTTTATCAACTAATAATCTGAGTGATATCATAGGAGGTGCTTATTCAGCTGTTCCCCTTGCTGCGATCATTGCGCCGTTATTTCTTGGGTTGATTTCTGATCGCTTCTTCAATTGTGAGAAAACGATGGGCGTTTTACATGTCTTGGGTGGTGTGTTGTTGTTTACCGCTCCTACGCTAATTGCCAGTGGCAATGGGAGCGTGTTGAGTTGGATTATCATGGCTCACATGCTTTGCTATATGCCAACTCTTGCCCTGAGCAATACGGTGGCCTTTGCAAATATTGATGATCGCAACAAGTTCCCGGCTCTTCGGGTTTGGGGGACGATCGGTTGGATTGTGGCCGGTCTGGTTGTTGGTGGCCTTGGGATGTCCAGCAGTCCCAAGATTTTTTATATTGGTGCAGTATCGGCGATTCTTCTTGGGGTCCTTTGTTTTTTTATGCCGAAAACACCTCCTCCCGCCAAGGGTAAGCCAATCAATGTTGGCACGTTGTTGATGTGGGACGCAATCAAGATGCTTGGCAGCGTTCCGTTCCTGGTGTTCATCATTTGCTCGGCATTGATCTGTGTGCCGTTGGCCTATTACTTTGCTTATACTTCAGTTTACCTTCCTCAAATAGGGTTCCAGGCTCCGGCCTCCACCATGGCACTCGGTCAGGTATCTGAAATATTTTTCATGCTACTTGTCCCGTTTTTCTTCCGGAAATTGGGCGTGAAAATCATGATATTGATCGGAATGTTGGCATGGGTTGCCCGCTATGCATTGTTTGCCATGGGTGCACCGGATCAAGTCGTCTGGATGATTATGCTTGGAGTGGTGCTTCACGGCATTTGTTATGATTTTTTCTTTGTGACCGGCTTTATGTACACGGACAAAAAGGCGCCAAAGGAGGTTCGCAGTCAGGCGCAGTCGCTTTTGGTTTTCTTTACCCAGGGTGTGGGCATGTTTTTTGGCTATAAAATTGCCGGTGCCAAATTTGCCGCGGTACAAGAAAGTTCCGATGCGCTTGCTGCTACGATTGAGACCCCGACTTTTGGATTTTGGGAGTCTTTCGGGAAAATGTTTCTAACAGAAAAACCAACAGCGACTGCTGGAATTGTTCAAGATGCTATGGCGAACTGGAAAACTTTCTGGATGTTTCCAAGTTTAATGGCGCTGGTGGTTGCTGTTATTTTTGCCTTTGCTTTTTGGGATAAGGTAAAACAGGAGAAGGCGCCTACAGAATAGAGTGAATAATTTTAATTAAATAACTATCATGATAAAAAATATAAATCGACGTGAATTTGTGAAGCAGTCTTCGCTTGCCGTTGGTGCCATGGGTGCGGCGGTGTCGGTCGGTTGCCAAAGCTTGGCTGGCGGTAGCAGTGATTCGCTTTACGACATCTCGTTGGCGCAGTGGTCGCTGAACCGCCAGTTCTTCGGTGGGAAGCTAAACGCGCTCGATTTTGCCAAGGTCACGAAGGAGGATTTCGGCCTCAATGCCATCGAGTATGTGAACCAATTCTTCAAGGACAAGGCCAACGACGAGGCCTACCTTGGCCAATTGAAATCGCGCGCGGCCGATCACGGCGTGAAGAGCCTGTTGATCATGGTCGACGGCGAAGGATCGCTTGGCCACGGCGACACTGCTGAGCGCAATAAGGCGGTACAGAATCATCATAAATGGGCCAACGCGGCCGAATTCCTCGGTTGCCATTCCATCCGGGTGAACGCCGCCACAACCGGCAATGGCAGTTTTGAGGAAAAACAAAAGCTGGCTGCCGACGGGCTGCGCAGTCTCTCCGAGTATGGGGCCACGCTTGGCCTGAACGTGATCGTCGAGAACCACGGCGGCCTGTCCTCAAACGGCTTCTGGCTGGCCGGCGTTATGGAAATTGTTGATCTGCCCAACTGCGGCACATTGCCGGACTTTGGGAACTTCAACGTCGGCGACGGCAAGTGGTACGATCGTTATCAGGGCGTGACCGAGTTGATGCCATTTGCCAAGGCGGTCAGCGCCAAGTCTCACGAGTTCGATGAAAATGGGG
>MPLX02083620.1_pt1 | contig 13669 bp, 12 predicted proteins | sample 1617341 | NCBI WGS metagenome assembly MPLX02 (sample SAMN05944804, study PRJNA350692) | marine metagenome | biome: marine; feature: ODZ; material: water; isolation source: 120 m water sample filtered on 0.2 um supor filter | place: Pacific Ocean | collected 2012-04-08 | depth 120m m | reverse complement strand
TGCAGACTATGGGGGTTCAATTTTCTGCCCGCCGTGGATAGATGATGATCAGCCGGCGCAGTATTTTGAAATACATGATGAAGACTTCAGGCATTTGGAACTGGACCCTGCTCTGTTGTTAGATGTCCGATCGCAGTACACTTTTCTTAAAGATCGCCATTTAGCCTACCAATGTTAACTCTGACCGGCCAACCGTGGGTTATCTAATTTGCAAATCGCGAGGTATAGTCGACCTTGAGATCAAGTAACGTCGATAGCGGGCGCCTTCAGAAAACCTGGCAAAAGGGTGTCAGGGCTCTGGAGCAACGGGATTTCGTTCGTGCGGTAGGCCACTTTAAAAAAGTCACCAAGGCAATTCCACAGGATCCTGATGTGCATTTTGCCCTGGCGGATGCCCTGCTGGGGCAGGGCCGTGCCGATAATGCAATTCGCGAGTATCGCGTTGGTATTGATCTTTCTCCAGGTCTGGCAATGGGGTGGATTCGCCTCGGCGGCGCTTTTCTGCTGGCGGGCCAGGGGAGTAAGGCGCAGAAGGCGTTCAATCAGGCGCAGACAATCGAGCCTGACAACCTGCGGGCACAGGCCGGAGCGGCAGAGGCGGCGGCCATGGCTGGCGACCTTGAAGCAGCCCAGGCTGGTTTCGTCAGTGCTCTGGTGCACTCGCCTGGTAACCCCGACCTGATTATCTCCCTGGCACGGCTGCAGGATGCTCAGGGGCAAACCGATGAGGCTGAGGACACCCTGCGACGGGCCTGTCGGGATTACCCAGGAGAACTTGCCTTGTGGCTTGCGCTGGGGCGTGCGTTACAAGCCTGGGACCGCCTCGAAGAGGCTCATGCCTTGTATCAGCAGGCCCGGGTTATCCATCCTGGCGCTTTCGAACTGCTGGCAGCATCTGCCGACAGCGCTTACCAGATGCGTGATCTTGACTCGGCGCGGGATCTTTATCGGCAGCTTTTGCAGGTAGAGCCGAAGAACCCGAGCGCGCGTAACAGCCTTGGCCAGGTGCTGGCGTCACTTGGTGAGGAGGTTGATGCCCAGCAGATTTTTCAAGAACTTACCAGGGAGGAGTCACTATTTGGTGAACCCTGGCTGAATATCGCCCGTGCGCGACATTTCACCAGTGTCGATGACCCGGATATCCGACAGATGCGCTCGGTACTCAAGCGTCGACAGATGAATCCATCGCAGACACTTTATGTGCACTTCGCGCTGGGAAAAGCGCTGGATGATTGCAAAGACTACGACCAGGCGTTTTCCCATTACGAAAAAGGCAACACGCTGCGTCGGCGCGAGTTGCAGTTTGATGCTGACGAGGTGGAGCGGCAGTTCGATCGCCTGATTGAGGCATTTTCCTCAGAGTTAATGGAGGGATTATCCCAAAAGGGAAGCTCAGAAACGCAGCCGCTATTTATTGTAGGTATGCCTCGTTCGGGCACCACCTTGCTCGAACAGGTCCTATGCACCCACCCCGATGTAGGCACGGCTGGCGAGCTGCGTGATCTGGCGCGAATTGCCCGCAATGTCGCACGATCTAATGAAAAGCCCTGGCCAGAATGTATTACAGGCGCTTCTGACAGTCATCTGAAGACTATGGCATCTGAATATTTGGCGGCTCTTGAATCGCGAGCCCCTGAAAGCACGCGGGTTATCGACAAGATGCCACAGAACTTTCTTCATGTTGGGTTTGCGGCGTTGTTGTTCCCCGAAGTCACCGTGGTGCATTGCGCGCGCGACCCGTTGGATACCTGCTTGTCAAATTATTTTCAGATCTTTCCGGGCGGTATCGGTTATGCCTATGATCTCGCCGACCTTGGGCGGTACTACAAAAACTATCAGCGGTTGATGTCGCACTGGCAGGCCTTACTGGGAGAGCGATTGGTGACGGTGCGCTATGAGCAATTGGTCAGCGAGAGCGAACCCACGCTCAGGGCCTTGTTCAAAGCGATCGGCTTACCCTGGAACCCCGCTTGTCTGTCCCATCACGATTCGGTGCAAAGGGTTGATACCTTGAGTCTTTACCAGGTTCGCCAGCCGTTAAATGTTGGATCCACCAAGCGCTGGCGTAATTACGAAAAACACCTTGGGCCTCTACGTGAGGCGTTGGACGAGCCCCCTCATGTATAACCGGCCGATGCAAATAAAAAGGGCGCCTTGCGGCGCCCTTTTTACACCAGACCAAAGGCCCGGTTAAACAGCAGACTTTAGAAGTCCATACGCAGCATGCCAATACCCTTGGTATCGGTGCCATTGTTGGACAGTTCGATGATCGCTTTCGCGCCGCCGCCCAGGCCAATGCCGTAGTGACCGGTGATTACGCCGTCGCCGCTACCAGCTTCTTCGTAGTCAAGCCAGATGCCGGCTATCTTGGCGTTGACACCAAAGCCGTTGTTGCCGTTCTGCTGGCTGACATAACCGCCAGACAGAGACACGCCACCGATGCTCATCGCAGCACCTACGCCGGTGCAATCAGACGCGCCGTGATCCTGCCAGGCTGCGCCAACCGATGCGCCGCCGACACTGAAAGTGCCGCCAATCGTGGCACGATCAAGATCATCACCACCAGCGTTCAGCTGTCCATCAGCCTGAAGCCATACAGGACCGGCCTGCGTGGTGAATGTAACGGAATCTTTCATACGATACTGGATACAAACGTTGGCGGTGCCGCCGTAACGATTGGACTTATCGATGAAGGTACCGACGGTGTTCCACAGGGTGCTCCACTGCGAGCCCAGGCTCAATGAGCCCCAGTCGCCTTTAATGCCGACGTACGACAGACGCTGGGTGTTGCCAGTGACGATGCTACCCTGAGCGGAGTTCACGCGGAACTCGTAACCCATGTAAGCACTCTGGCCATTGCCCAGATCCGAGGACGACTTAAAGCGAAGGCGCGAATAGTTGTCAGCCACCTGCCACTCAGAACCGGTGTATTCCACACCGGTACGAATGGAGCCGGAAACCGCAACGTCCGCAATCGCTGCCGGTGCCACAAGGGCACCTGCTATAGCTACTGCAATCAGTTTCTTTTGCATTACTTGGTTTCTCCTAAATGAGTCTTAAATGTCGCTCTTGTACAAAAGCAACACTATTTTCATAAAACTGCCTTGCCGAGGCAATAGTAATGGCCAATAAATCAACATAGTGTTGCGAAAAAACAACAGTTGCGAAATAAGTCAATTTACTCAAAATACGGCCAGAACAGCGGGGCAGAACATTGGGGCAGAACAAAGAGTAGCAGGAAAACTGCCAATGACAGCCCAAATACTGAAAAGTAATTCACAATGCTCTTTTTTCCCCAGTACCAGACCCACACCCGCAGAAGGCTTGTTATTTGCATACCATGGGCCACATGTTGGCGCCCTTGGTTTTGTTAGAATCCCCCGGTGACTTTCCTTTTTATTGACCGCCTCGCGGGTCCAGTACCAAAGATGCCTTGTGCGGACGGTATCGCCCGCACTTTGTGCACTGCAGATCACATCGGCTGCGGCTTCGTTTTTCGAACAAGCCACTGGGAGTGAGAAAAATGCTGTTTTGGGAATCGTGCAGAAATGCACTACTGTTTGCGATCATGCTGCTGCTGGTGGGTTGCAGTTCTGTAACCAATCTCAATAAGACCGCCGGGTCGGTAGAGCCTACCGGTGTACAAAACGATCCGGACTCACTTCCCACCGATGATTCCGCTTACGCCCGTTCGCCTAAACGCCAGGTTGGGGCAGGCATTAGTTTCGATATTTTTGGACGCAACAAAAAAGAAGCGAGCGCCGGGTCTTTACCGGCCACCGATGACCCCGAATATGCCGAATATCTGGAGTGGAAGCGCTGGCGCGAATTTAAGGCTTACCAGGAATGGAAAGCTCAGCAGGGCGCTGCCAACTCAGAGTCCTGATCTTGTCGCGCCAGGCTGCAGCGGTCTGGCCAGTGTGAGCTTGTAGCGAGAAGTTAATCCGCTTTAGTTACTATCGGCGGCCTTCAGGCTCTCAAAGAGTACTTCCAGAATACGGCTTCCCAGTTCACTTTGCTTGTCGTTTGAATCCAGCGCGTCAACACGGGTTAATTCGCCCGCCGGTGTCAGTACCAACTGAATATCTTGCGCCGGTGCGCTGAGGTCTTCTTTCCAGAAAGCGAGGCTTTGCACCCAACTTTTGTCACGCATTATGGCCGGGTCATCGTAACGTATCACGAAGCGCAAAGCCGACTTATCGCGACTTGCCAGCGAGAAACCGGTATCTTGCAGCTGCCGGTCGAGGCGTTTCCATACGCCTGCGGCCGCGCCGGGGACCACCAGAGTGAGATAGCCCGTAGCGGTTTCTTGCAGCGCTAAACCTGATGTATCTTTGGTTTCGACAGTAACAACCTGTTCGGGTTCACCGGCGAAGGTGCGAAGTTGTACCCCAAGACGCTCAATGAGCGCGTTTGCCGAATCGGTGTTGACGGCGTTGCCTTTGTCGTCTTTGATTGAAATCGTTGGACCGTTCTTGCTTTGCTCCAAAGTGATGCGGTAAATGATCGGGTCACTCAACCATGGAATCCAATCCTTCCAGCCACCTTCGCTCTCAGGTTCTTTGGTATCGTAATGGACTCGCAGATACCCCTGATCAGCACGGCTTGAGATGATGTGCAGTCCCATATTGACCGTTGCGGCATCCAGCCGCTCCCAGCTGTTCTGGGAGGTATCATCGATCAGCAGGATCTGTTGCCCGTTTCGGGTAGTGATCGTCAATACACCTTTTTCTTTTAGTGCTTCTGCAATGGCTTCATTACGAGCCTCGTAAAATGCCTCGAGACTGAGATCCAGTTCTGTCGAGTGGTCCTGCTGCCATTTAAGGAAGTCCTGAAATTCAGCCATTTTCTGGAATTTCTGGAACTGCGAGTACTGACCCAACTCTGCACTGCTGGCATCGCGTGCTGCAGCGGAAAATTGTTGGCCGCTGGCATTCTCTTGTAGTGGTGTCAGGTCAGGCGGTACCTCGAGTTGAGTAGTATTGTTCCAGTCAGGAGTGGCGCGTTCAAGCTCTTCGGTGGAGCTGCAGCCGTACAGCGTCAACAGGATCAGTGGTGCGAGAAGGAGCAGGCGCAGGCAAATCTGAATCATATTGCAGGTTTTTAGTTGAGATCAGGGTGAGTCATTGAGAATATCTGACTCAGACACTCATTATAATGGGATTGTACTTGGCTGAGCGAAACTCGTGAGTGGATTATTGGTTTTGGACGAACAAGACAAGACACTGATTACAGGCTTGCTGCTGGCCGGGGGGCGGGCACGTCGGATGGGTGGCGAGGACAAAGGGCTTTTGCCCCTTGCAGGGCTGCCGCTTGCCGCATGGGCTCTTAAGAGCTTGTCAGTTCAGGTGGATCATCTCCTGATCAGCGCTAACCGCAACCACCAACGCTACCGTGAGCTCGGTGCAGAGGTCATCAGCGACACTCTGGGAGATTTCTCCGGCCCACTGGCGGGTTTTGCAGCAGGACTTGGGCAAATCCGAACCCCGTGGCTGGTTACTGTGCCGTGTGATTCGCCATTGGTTGTGCCCGATTATGTCAGCCGGCTTTGGACTGCTATCGAGCCTGGAGGGATCGACGCTGTGGTTGCGCACGATGGAAACCGGCTCCAGCCTGTGTTTAGCCTGCTAAGACGAGGTGTTTTGGGTGATCTGGAGGCTTTTCTTGATCTTGGCGAACGCAAGATTGACTTGTGGCTGGAGCGTCTGTCATGGCGCGTTGTTGACTTTTCGGACGCCCCAGACATGTTTCTCAACGTCAATACGCCCGAGGACTTAGCGCGGGTTGAGGCTAGAATCACGGCTATCAGTGATATTGATGCCTAATGCCTTTTGCGGCGCAGACATAATTACAGTTAAATTGACTTCTCGCCACTATTTGGCCCTCACCTAATTATGGATTTATTCAAAGACGCGGAGCAGTTACGGGAAATCCCACTTTTTGCCCGGCTTGAGCCTACCCGCTTGGATCTATTAGCTTTCTCCAGTGAGGAAGCGAGTTTTGATGACGGCGATATTATCTTTACCATGAACTCGTCCTCCGACAGCGCCTACGTGATCATGTCTGGCCAGGTCGAGGTGTTTTTACGCAAAGAGGCGACGGGTGAGCCAATTGCTGTGCTCCCAGCCAATGATCTGGTTGGAGAGATGGGAGTTATCGGCAACCAGCCCGGGTTGCCACCTTGAGAGCCAAAGGGCAAGTGCGTTGCTTGCGAATCCTGGCAGATGATTTTCTTGATTTGTTAAAAGATAACCCAGAGGTGTCGCTGAGCGTGTTGCTCCAATTGGTCGATCGGCTTACCAAATCATCCCAGGCCCTGGAGGCTATGCGCAGTAGCATGCCAGCGGCATCCGATTCGCCAACGCCCTGACTTTCGTGGATCGCCACCGTTTTGACGCATTATGGCGTCGTGCAGGCGGAGGGTTGGACTCGCACCAGCTATTTGATTTGCTAACTGATCATTACCAAGAGGCACACCGCCACTATCACAACGGCCATCATATTGTCGCCTGCCTTCAAGCGTACGATAATGCTGCGGTCGCAATCGGGGCCGATGATGCAGTTGAAATGGCGTTGTGGTTTCACGATGCCATCTATACGCCAGGCGCGAGTGATAACGAGGCGCGCAGTGTTGCATGGTTCCAGGAACTGACTACAGGCCAATTGCCAGACTCTTTTATTTCTGAGGTAAGTTATCTGATTATGGCTACGTGCCACACCGATCTGCCCGTCGTATCTGCTGCAAAGTTTGTCGTTGATGTGGATCTTTGGGGTCTGGGACAGGCCTGGGAAGGATTTTTCGCCGATACCACGGCGATTCGACGAGAGGCATCCCAGTTAACCAATGAAGATTTTGCCCGTGGCCAGCGCAAGTTCTTTGAGCCGATACTGCAAAGAGCACACATTTACTTTACCTCACATTTCCAACACCATTTGGATGGCGCTGCCCGCGATAATATCCAGCATCTGCTGGCTCACCTGGATTCCAAGGTAGCCTGGCAATAGATCTGTTGCGCGTGTGGCTTAGGTTATTCACGGCACAACACCAGACCATTATCACAAGAGCATCCCGCTATGTTTAATAAGTTATTGGTGGCTAACCGCGGTGAGATTGCTTGTCGCGTGATGCGTACAGCGAAACATCTCGGCATTAAGACTGTGGCTGTTTATTCCGATGCTGATCGGGATGCTTTACATACCTTGATGGCAGACGAGGCGGTGCATATCGGCAAAGCTCCTTCGGCCGAGAGTTATCTGGTGGCCGATAACATCCTTGAGGCCTGTCGGCATACCGGGGCAGATGCGGTTCACCCCGGTTACGGTTTTTTGTCAGAAAATAGCGGATTTGTCGCAGCGGTCGAAGCAGCCGGCGTCACATTCGTTGGACCATCGATTAATGCCATTCAGGTGATGGGTGACAAGATCGCGTCCAAGGCTCTGGCGGATTCTGCCGGGGTTCCGACCATCCCCGGGTACAACGGCGTATTGGCCGATGCGGACGAGGCCGTTGCGCGGGCGGGGGCTATCGGGTATCCGGTAATGCTCAAGGCCAGCGCCGGTGGCGGTGGCAAAGGCATGCGCATCGCTCACGATGAAGCGCAATGCCGTGAGGGTTTTGCGCGGGCTTCCAGCGAAGCGCGAGCCAGCTTTTCCGATGACCGGATATTTGTCGAAAAGCTTATTAGTCAACCACGACATATCGAAATCCAGGTTTTGGCCGATACCTATGGCAACTGTATTCATTTAAACGAGCGCGAATGCTCCATTCAGCGTCGCCACCAGAAAGTACTTGAGGAGGCGCCGTCACCGTTTATTGACCCGGTGACCCGGGCACAGATGGGAGCTCAGGCCATCGCCCTGGCACAAGCCGTCGACTATTGCTCGGCCGGCACTGTGGAATTCATTGTTGACGACGCGCGTAACTTCTATTTCCTGGAGATGAATACGCGCCTGCAGGTAGAGCACCCGGTGACCGAGCTGATCACCGGTATCGATCTGGTTGAGTGGATGTTGCGTATTGCCGCCGGTGAGCCTTTGGCGTTGACCCAGGATGATGTGGGCATCAGCGGCTGGTCCATCGAATCCCGAGTTTATGCAGAGGACCCTTTCAGGGGGTTCGTGCCCTCGACCGGGCGTCTGTTGCGTTTTCGCCCCCCAGTCGAGTCTGCAACTGTGCGGGTAGATACCGGGGTCAGTGAAGGCAGTGAGGTCAGCATGCACTATGACCCAATGGTCGCTAAGCTGGTTACCTACGGGCCTGATCGCAAGAGCGCTACTGTCGCCATGTGCCGCGCACTGGATCGGTTTCAACTCAAAGGAATTCAGAGCAATATCCCTTTCCTGGCGGCCCTGGTAATGCACCCCCGCTTCGTTGCAGGAGAGCTGACCACTGGGTTCATCGAAGAGGAGTACCCCGAGGGTTTTGTTGCTGTCAGACTGCCAGATCTCATTGTGTGCCGTATCGCCGCACTTGTTGCTGTGATCCATGAGCGCTGGCGCACCCGTGAACAGTTTGGCTCTGCCAATCAGCAATCAACCAGTGTGCGCCATGTACGGATCAACGATGCCCAGTATGCGGTTCAGGTATGTCGCGATGGACTGAGTTGGTCGGTTAATGTCAATCACGAGCGGGTGAAACTCGAGCTGCCCGAGTCAGTCTTTACATCGGTGGTCGACTTCATTGCAGACGGTATTGCCTGTAGCGCTCAGGTGCATCGTCAAGGATTAATCTATGAAGTGTTTCATAGCGGCACCCTGGTGCAGGCCATGGTGCTTGAATCCTACAGCGCGGGACTGTATGAACTGATGCCCCGTAAGATCATTTTGGACCTGTCCCATCTGCTGCTTTCTCCCATGCCAGGTTTGTTGGTATCACTGTCGGTAGAAACTGGCGACGTGGTCAAGGCAGGCCAGGAGCTTGGGGTGATCGAGGCGATGAAAATGGAAAATGTGATTCGCGCGCCACGCGATGGCACCGTGGCTGCGATCCATATCCGTGACGGTGAGGTCCTTGAGGTCGACCAGGCGATACTTGAATTTGAGCAGCGGGCATGAGCGAGGATACGGTTTCTATTCTGGCTGATGCCCTTCGCAGTGGCGATCGTCGGGCTTTGGCACAGGCCATCACTCTGGTGGAATCAACCCGTGGCCAGCACCGGGCACAGGCACATGAGTTACTGACACAACTCACGGCGCAGACCAGGCAAGCACTACGTATTGGCATCACCGGGGTGCCGGGTGCGGGCAAGTCGACATTTATCGAATCTTTGGGTCTGCAAATGATTGGCAAGGGCGAATCAGTCGCTGTACTGACCGTCGATCCAAGTTCGGCTATCAGTGGCGGCTCCATCCTGGGAGACAAAACCCGTATGCCGCAACTTGCCGCGAGTAGTGATGCCTTTATACGTCCCTCTCCGTCGGCAGGCAGCGAGGGTGGTGTTGGGCGCCATACTCGTGAGGCAATCCATCTGTGTGAGGCGGCTGGTTTCAAGCTTGTGATCGTTGAAACTGTTGGCGTGGGTCAGTCTGAGTTGCGGGTTGCACAAATGACCGATATTTTCATGCTATTGCTGTCACCAGGCGCGGGAGATGAACTACAGGGAATCAAGCGGGGCATCATGGAGCTCGCGGACATTGTTCTGGTTAACAAGTGTGACGGCGAACTGCTGAGCGCAGCGCAGCGAACGGTTGGCGATTACACAGCGGCGTTGCGGTTGATGCAGTCCCGTACCCCGGGATGGCAGGTGCCGGTCCTGGCAATTTCAGCGCATACAGGAGAAGGTGTCAGCGCTGTGCCGGATGCCATAGAGCGTTTTTACCAGCATTCAAGGGCGCAAGGCATCTTTGAAGCACGTCGTGCCGATCAAGCCCGGGAGGCGCTAGGACAGGCGCTGCGTGAGGGCCTGCTGGAACGCTTCATCAAAAACCCCATAGCCGCACAGAAAATTGAGGCGGTCCGCACAGAGGTTGCTTCGGGCCGGTTGATACCAGCGGTTGCTGCGCAACAGTTGCTTGACGAGCATAGCCCTAAAGAGGGAGCGCAAGAATGATTGGCCGTTTGAACCATGTGGCTATCGTCGTGCCGGACATCGAAGCGGCATCGGCGCTTTACCGCGATACGTTGGGCGCCAATGTCTCGTTGCCCGAGCCATTGCCGGATCACGGGGTGACAACCGTGTTCGTGGATTTAGCCAATACCCGAATTGAACTACTGCATCCGCTGGGCGAGGATTCGCCTATTGCACGGTTTCTTGAGCGTCACCCCTCGGGTGGAGTACACCATCTGTGTTACGAGGTAATCGATATTCTGGCCTCTCGAGACCAGTTAACCGCTCAGGGGGCCCGAGTGCTGGGGGATGGAGTACCGTACCTTGGCGCACATGGCAAGCCGGTGCTGTTCCTGCATCCGGCGGATTTTTGTGGCACGCTGGTTGAGTTGGAACAAGCCTGACCGGCGACTAGGGTTTGCGCCGGGTAAGAATTCTTGACCTTGGACCCGCATTGTCAGTTATTGCCTGGAACGTACCATCCGGCACTAGGGATTGTTTTGCGGGCGCTGTTTTTTCGTCCGCGTATTCCACCGGGCAAGGCTCGGCATCTAACGTCCCTTGAGCGCATTATCGGCAGACGCCGTATTGTGGTGCGCACCGAACCTGGCTTTCTTTTCGCATGTGATCAGCAGGATTGGCTACAACGTAATTTGTTGTGTAATCGAGTCCACGAACCGGAAATTACAGCGTTACTGCGGGAGTCGTTGAACGCTGACGACGTTTTTTTGATATTGGTGCAAATTCGGGATATTTCAGTTGCCTGGCCTTGTTATGCGAAGTCAAGGGTGTCGTCGCATTTGAGCCCGACCCTGATACCTGTGCAGTGTTGGCGCAGCAGCAACAGCTGAATAACTGGTCGCGTGCGAATCTTCGTATTGAATCGTTGGGGTTGTCAGACCGTGTCGGGACGCAGGCGTTTATCCGTGCCAGCGATTCTGGTGAGAGTGGTTTTGGGTCTTGGCCCTACCGTCAGGCAGTGGGTCAGGTCGAGGTAGATGTGCAGATCCTGGATTATTTCTGCCAACAAGCCAACATGTTGCCGACAGTCCTTAAGATTGATGTGGAAGGTTGGGAATATCCGGTATTGTGCGGTGCTGAGCAAACTTTACGCGGTGGCAGCGTTCGGCTGGTAGTTTTCGAGTCAGAATGCGATGCGAAGGGCCAAATTCTAGACCCAAGAATCTCCCAGTTGCTGGGGGATTGCGGCTTTGCTATCCGGCACGTGCCTCGGCCATCGGGCGTAATCAAGCCCACCGAAAATTACCAGGCGTACTCTGGTAGCTGACCGACCGGCGCGGCAAGACAGGATCAACTGCTTAGAAAATCTTCGAGCGCTGACAGGAAAGCTTCAGGCTGCTCTGCTTGTAGCCAGTGTCCAGCATTCGCGATCGCGTGCATCTGCGATTGGGGGAACAGCGATTTGATGGTTGAGGTATGCGTCGCGTCGATGTAGTCGGAACGACTCCCATATACAAACAGGGTCGGCCCATCGTATGGCACCACCACTTTAGGAAAACCGGAAAGAGAATCTATTTGTGTATTGATCACGTCGAGATTCAATCGCCAGTGAAGCGTGTTGTTTCGAAGCTCCAGGTTCTGTAATAGAAACTGGCGCAGGGTCCGGTCAGGAATGCCGCTCGCGAGCGCCTGATCGGCCTGCTGGCGGCTAGTTAAGTTCGTGAGGTCAAGCTGTTGCAGGGTTCGAACTAAGGGTCCGTGCGAGTGCTGGTAACTGACCGGGGCAATATCGGCGACTATCAAAGCGCGTAGTTTGATTTGAGTGGTCAGTGCCACTGTCATGGCTGTTTTGCCGCCCATGCTGTGTCCCAGTAGAACGGGTCGCTCCAGTGCGTGTTGCTGAATAAACTGCGCCACTGCCTGCGCTTGTGCCGGATAGCTCATGTTAGTTACCCAGGGCGATTTGCCATGGTTGGGCAGGTCCGGGGTAAAAACCTGCCAGCGATGTTTCAGATTATCGGCGATACGCCTCCAGTTAGTGCCCGAACCGAAAAGGCCATGCAGAATAACCAGTGGTGGTCCGCTACCGGTGACGTTAAAGCTGAGTGAAGTCTGCACGGTGGGGTTTCAGATACCGGCCAGTGTTGCCTGGCGTCGCTAGCGCTTGCGTGGCAGATACAGGTCGGTGATTGTGCCTTCGAAGGCTTCTGCCGCGAAAGCCGTGGTCTCGGACAGTGTGGGGTGTGGGTGTACAGTAAGGCTGATATCCTGAGCGACACAGTCCATTTCAATGGCAAGGCCGATCTCGGCAATCAGTTCGCCGGCGTTGGACCCGACAATGCCGCCGCCAAGAATTCGCTGTGTCACCGGTTCGAAAAGCAACTTGGTAAAGCCTTCGCTTCGAGACAGCGACAGCGCCCGGCCGCTGGCAGCCCAGGGAAAGACGCCTTTCTCGTACTCAATACCCCGGTCTTTAGCCTCAGTCTCGGTAAGCCCTGCCCAGGCGATTTCCGGGTCTGTATAGGCAACCGATGGGATAACCCGAGCGTCGAATCCGCTTTTGTGGCCGACAGCCACCTCGGCAGCTACTTTGCCTTCGTGGCTTGCTTTGTGGGCCAGCATGGGTTGGCCGACAATGTCGCCAATCGCAAAGATGTGGGCGATATTGGTCCGTTGCTGAGCATTGACAGTAATAAAGCCCTGCTCATTAACCGCGACGCCCGCCGCTGGTGCATTGATGTGATGACCATTCGGTGTGCGTCCCACCGCAACTAAAACAGCGTCATAACGGGTTTCGATGGGGGCGTTGTCACCTGCAAAACTAACAAGTAAGCCATCGTCCTGGGGTTGCGCACTGATGACCCGGGTATTCAGATAGATGCCATCGCACTGTTTCGCGAGCCGTTTGGCGAGCGGCTTGACCAGGTCAGGGTCGGCGCCGGGGATCAGTTGGCTGGACATCTCTACGATGCTGACCTGGCTGCCCAGCGCGCGGTATACCGTCGCCATTTCCAGGCCGATGATGCCGCCACCGATAACCAGTAAGTGGTCCGGAATGTGATCAAGCGCCAAAGCACCAGTTGAGTCGATGACCCGTGGGTCCTCTGGAAGTCCTGGTAGCGCAACTGCCTGCGAGCCGGCGGCGATAATCGCCTGGGAAAAGCGTACGGTTCTCTCACCCGCAGACCCGCGGATGCTTATGCTGTGTGATGAGGTGAACTCGCCGATGCCTGTGATGACTTCGACCTGCCGTTTTTTTGCCAAGCCGGCAAGGCCGCCGGTCAACTGGCCAACGACTTTTTCTTTCCACTCACGCAGTTGCGTCACGTTAATGACCGGCTCCCCAAAATCGATACCATGGGGGCGCATCTCGCGGGTTTCCTCAATAACGCGCGCTGCATGCAGCAGCGCTTTGGACGGAATACAGCCTACATTCAGGCAAACCCCGCCGAGAGTCGGGTAACGCTCGACCAGGGCCACTTTAAGGCCAAGATCGGCGGCACGAAAAGCAGCGGTGTAGCCGCCGGGACCGGAGCCCAGTACTACAAGATCGATACTGTCGACATCATCCGTCATGACGGATGATGCGCTGTCCGGAGCGGGCGCTTCAGGGGGCGTTGTTGTTGGTGTGGTATCGGTTGGAGGGGGCGAAAGCGCAGCGG
>MPLX02038195.1_pt1 | contig 13715 bp, 15 predicted proteins | sample 1617341 | NCBI WGS metagenome assembly MPLX02 (sample SAMN05944804, study PRJNA350692) | marine metagenome | biome: marine; feature: ODZ; material: water; isolation source: 120 m water sample filtered on 0.2 um supor filter | place: Pacific Ocean | collected 2012-04-08 | depth 120m m | reverse complement strand
ATCAATGCAGAAGATATCTACAACGCAAAGTCAGAACTCAACCACAAAGAGCTAGACAGTGTGGCTGGCAGATTGATCTATCAATGGATGGTGACTGAGCCAGAGACTGCTGAGCTAGAGGCATTGGCAGCTTGATCTTTGCATTAAACAGCTACTGCTAGCAACTGCCAGCAAATGCTTATCGAATTCATTCTAATTCCCTAAATACTCACACCAACCACCTTGCCACTGAAGGATGTTTCTAGTTTTTACTTACAGCCAATAACAGACTGCACGCTATCAAGGCAATGGCACCAGCTTAAAATTCTAATTAGTTGGCACCGCTACCAAGGAACTCTGCGACAAACTAGATATATGCTTTAACCAATCAAGTAAATTAAAAAAACCGCCTTATATTTCCAATCATTGCAATAGCATTGAAATTTATTAAAGATCTGCCGCTCGGTCAATAGCAGCATTCTCTCATCTGGCTTGCTAAATCTATTAATACCTAAGGCCTAGCAACATCGGCAAACCTAGCGCAAGGTGAAATAGCACACCTGGCCACAAGAGAATACCAATTATTTCTTCGTTTATTCCAATAGAAATCAAGAAAAGACCAACAGCGATATTATAAATGCACAAAGCTTTTCTCGGATTTGACATCGGCACATCACTTGAGGATTCCCAAGCCGCGATGCCCAGAGAAATGATTGCCAGAGCAAATAATCTTGTGATATTTATGCCGCCAAAGTCTATCGACTGCCCAAAAAGCAATGAAACAAACTTAACTGGCATTGCTAATACAACTATGCCCCCAAGAATCTCCATAATGGCTGAAAACCTGAATAGCAATTGAATGCGATCCAAGGAATTCTTATTGACTGACTTCACTCCTAACCTTTAAGCAAAGTGATGCTGAACAGCAAAACTCCTACACAAGCAGCGAGCACGGCAACACTCACCCATAAAACAAAAGAATTGCCAAATCGTCCCCAGCCACCTAAGTAATCCCCAGAGGTGTTTTCCTCGGCATCAGCAGATGTTGAATTTTGCTGCTCTTCTGGCATCGGTAGGGGAGTAGAGGAATGCCTTTTACTTTATCAATATCCGCTAAAATTAAAAAAATATGTTGAATACAGACATGCATTCAATATGCCTGTTGCTTTAGATCCTGGCGAGGGTGACGCGCTCTGGCTGATGTTGATATTTGCCCTTGCGGTCGCTGTAGGTGGTGTCGCAGGGATCCCCTTCAAAGAAGAGGAGCTGGCAAATACCTTCATTGGCATAAATCCGACAATCGGCTCCAGAACTATTACTAAATTCAAGCGTGAGATGTCCCTCCCAACTGGCCTCAGCAGGCGTGGTGTTGACGATGATGCCAAGACGGGCATAAGTGCTCTTGCCCAGGCAGATCACAGTGATATTTGCAGGCACCTTCATCTTCTCCAGTGCCACACCTAGCCCATATGAATGAGCCGGAAGAATGAAATACTCGCCATCTTCATCTTGATGCAATGGAGTGGATTCGAGGTTTGCGGGATTAAACCGCTTCGGGTTCATCACCGTGCCAGGTACATGGCGGAAAATCAAAAACTCCTTCGCCGAAAGCCTTAGGTCGTAGCCATAAGAAGAACAGCCAAAGCTGAGTACAGGGCTCTGCCGCTGTTCTGGATCAAGATGTCGAACCAAACCAGCCTGAAAGGGTTCGAGCATTCCCGCTGCGGCCTGCTCAGTGATCCAACGGTCGTTTTTAAGCATTAGAAACCACGGCGCAACTCAGTTACTTGATCAGCCATTGCCATCAATAGCGAAGGAATAGCTGAGCCAGTCAAGATGACATCCATCGAGCCAGGGCGCTGATCCAGAGTAGATAGCACCTCTGCTTCGTTGAGATAGCCAAGCTCAATCGCCAAGCCAAGCTCATCGAGCACTAGCTGATCTAAATCACCCGCCAATAAGCGATCACGACATTCCTGCCAAATAGCTTCAACAGCCTCAGGCACGCTGGAGTCAGCTTCAAGCGATGAAGCCGGCTCAGATAAACAACCCGAAACCGCCGGACGCAACCAATCCAGGCGCCCACATAAACGCACTCGCCCCTCTGGGCCTTGATCAACTCCCCCCTTGAGCAACTGAGCAACCATTACACGACTCCCTAGCCCAGCAGTTCTTAACGCCTGACTTAAGACAGCAGAGAAACTGCCCCGATAGGGAGCTGTATAAACCTGAAGCTGACCTTCAGGAGCTACTAGATGCAGCGGCGGTCGCTCTGCAACCGCTAGCAAAGGCCCAATGCCAGCACTCACCTGCGCACGATGATCGCTCTTGCGTGGATCCATGGAGCGATGGCTAGGGCTCAAACTGGCAGTCATCAAATTCTCAAGCGCCCGGTTGAAACCGGCAGAAAGTCGAATGTAGCGGCGGAAATTGGCTTAACAAGGTTCTTGACACTATCTATGGTGTAAAAGCTCCTACTCCAGCCAAGCTGAAGTCACCTCTCTCGCCAACGGCCCAGATGCTCTCCTCCCCCCAGCCCCGTGCCGACGGCCGCCTGGCCGATGCACTACGACCATTCGAAATCAAATGGGATCCGATGGGCTTTGCCCTTAGTTCCGTAATCATCCGCACCGGTCGTACCGCGGTGCTCTGCAGTGTTTGCCTTGAAGAAGGTGTGCCCCGCTGGCGCAAAGGCCAAGGCAAAGGTTGGATCAGCGCCGAATACCGCCTCCTGCCAGGTTCTACCCCCCAACGCCAAAACCGTGAACTACTAAAACTTTCCGGACGAACCCAAGAAATTCAGCGCCTGATTGGTCGCAGCCTACGCGCTGTAGTGGACATGAACGCGCTAGGGGAGAACACCCTGCTGATTGATTGCGATGTAATTCAGGCTGATGCCGGCACACGCACAGCCGCCATCACCGGAGCATGGGTTGCCTTAAAGCGAGGCTGCGAACGCTTAATCGAACAAGGCCTACTCACTGACCAGCCCATCATCGAGCAAGTGGCTGCTGTATCCGTTGGTTTAGTGGATGGATATCCCCTACTCGACCTTGACTACAGCGAAGATTCCAGGGCGGATGTTGATCTCAACGTGGTCATGGCCTCTGATGGACGCCTACTAGAGCTGCAAGGCACCGCTGAAGGAGCTCCATTTACTAGAGATCAACTGAACGATCTACTAAATCTTGCGGAACCTGGCCTAAAGCATCTACAAACAGCCCAAAAGTCAGCCCTTATAAACAAAACCTAAAAAAACGTCACCATTGCTACATGGTGGTCAAGGGACTCTCCTTAGCTTTAAAAAATCTCTGCCATTTGCTCAGCTGCTATGGCCGGCGTCATCAATGGTTTCAGCCGTTACTCCCAACAACCAATTGGTCAAGGGACTGGGATCTTGGCCAGTTCGACCGCGGATACCCCCAAAACCCTGATCGAGGTAATACGCGAACTAGACGGCGCCAGCAACGAGATGGTGGAACGTTCTAAAACTATCTTCTTCCCTGGCGATCCTGCCGAAAAGGTTTATCTGATCCGGCGAGGTGCCGTTCGACTATCTCGGGTATATGAATCCGGTGAAGAGATAACCGTTGCATTACTGCGTGAAAACAGCCTGTTTGGCGTGCTCTCACTGCTCACAGGCCATCGCTCAGACCGCTTTTATCACTCCGTGGCTTTCACTCGCGTGGAAATGATCACAGCGCCAGCCACATCAGTACGTCAAGCAATCGAAAACGACACCAGCGTGGGATTACTTCTGCTGCAGGGTCTCTCCAGTCGGATATTGCAAACCGAAACCATGATCGAAACCCTCACTCACCGCGACATGTCATCACGGCTTGTGAGTTTCCTACTAGTCCTCTGCAGAGATTTCGGTGTTCCAGGAGACAAAGGAATAACCATCGACCTTCGCCTCTCACACCAGTCGATCGCAGAAGCCATCGGCTCTACTCGCGTCACGATTACTCGCCTGCTAGGAGACCTGCGCAATGCTGATCTAGTGCAAATCGATCGCAAAAAAATCTCCGTTCTAGATCCGATTGCCCTAGCCAAAAAGTTCAACTGATTCAACAGATTCCCATCACGGTCCAGGATGGGGCTCAGGTTGGCCCTATTCCTGATCCCAACCGCCTCTTGTTGTGAACGGCTGGCTGCTGATACTCGCCCTACTTGTGCTCGGTGGCGTGCTCTCCACCCTGGGTGATCGACTCGGCAGCCGTGTGGGCAAAGCCAGGCTAAGCCTGTTCAATCTCAGGCCACGACGAACAGCTGTAGTCATTACCGTGCTCACTGGCAGCTTGATCAGTGCACTATCCCTAGGACTGATGCTGATGGTCAGTCGACAACTGCGCATAGGACTATTTGAACTTGACGAGCTTCAGGCCAAGCTGCAGACAAGCCGCGATGCACTCAAAACAAGCCGCTTAGCCCAGTCCAATGCCGAGCGGGATCTGCAGCAGGCCAAATTGGACAGCGTTCAAGTGCAGAATGAACTTAAGCAAGTTCAGAAGCGGGCTGCTGAGCTTCGCAAAGAACTGGCACCACTACAAAAACAAAGACAGCAGCTCGAAGCAGAAAAAGCCCGTCTAAGCCGCGATATTTCCAAAAAAGATGCTGACATCCGCCGAACGGAAGTTGAACTGGTCAATGTTCGCAGCAGAATTAACAAGGCTGAAAAAGAGCTGAAACAGCTTGAAACCGACCTGATTGCCTTACGCCGAGGCGATGTAGTCCTAAGCAGTGGACAACAACTTGTTGCTGCCACTCTGCGGCTCGACAATCCCAGCCAGGCAAGAGACGTAATCAACCGCCTGCTACAAGAAGCCAATCAGGAGGCATTCCGACGCGTACGACCCGGAGAAGAAGCTAATCGACAGATCCTGCTAGTGCCTCGCAGCGATATCAAGCGAATCGAGCAGATCATCCGCAAACCAGGCACCTGGGTGGTCAATGTGCGCTCTGCCGCCAATGTATTGCGTGGGGAAAACGTGGTGTATTCCTTCCCGGATGTTCGTCCCAATATCACCGTAGTCCGTAAGGGAGAGGTGCTAGCACGAACAACCCTGGACCAAAATGAGCAGAGTGCTGAAACGATTCGCAACCGCCTCAACCTCCTACTGGCTTCAACTCTGGCGGAAGTAAAACGACGCGGCTCTCTTAGCTCCGGGCTGCAGATCGATGGCGGCAAAATGAACCAGCTCGGCAAGGCATTACTAAACCGACCCAAAGGGCAAGTTGAACTAGAAGCAATCGCGCTACGCAACAGCGATACAGCTGATCCTGTGGCTGTTGTGCTGCAGCCTGTTAGTGGTGAACTTACTAAACAAGATCGATGACAAGGCTGGTAGCAATCGATCCTGGCCGCAGCAAATGTGGGCTCGTACTCGTTGACCCCAAGGCAGGTGCTGTACTTGATGGAAAAGTAATAGCTTCTGCTGCTGTGATCGACTTGATCAATAGCTGGCAAAAACAAGCACCCTTACAAGGAATAATGATCGGCAACGGCACCAGCAGTGAATACTGGCAAAATCTGCTAAGCCATATCGCTCCCTTGCAAGTAGTGGAAGAACGGGGAACAACCCTGCGGGCCCGCCAACGCTATTGGCAATTATGGCCACCCAATAACTGGCAACGCTGGCTACCAAGGGGGATGATTCTGCCTCCCCATGATCTAGATGCTGTAGCCGCCCTTGTACTACTTGAAGACCATCTCCAACAACAGCTTTATTGGCCCGGACCACCCAACTTCAGAACCGAGCCCTAACCGTAAACATGTAATCCCCGCCAGGTTCTAGGTGGTAATCGGCCTTAACTAAAAAGCGCAGCAGAGCATCCTGAATAAGCGCTCGCCCAAGTGAGGGTTCCACACTCAATTCACCGCGATCGAAAGCCCAACTGAACTGCCACTGAAAACCACCTGCCGAAACCTCGCCATCCAAACACTTTTCGGCAAAGCTTTGACGATGTACACGCAAATGTGCAGTAGTGACGGGAAGATTGCTCATCAGGAGGCAGAACAATCCTCAGGTTGAAACGCATTAAGTCGATTACCTGCACGTTCCACGCCAAGGCGCTGAATCAGGTCCAAACCCATCATCACCTCATCTAGAACCTGATCTAGTAGTGAGTTCTCCTCCTTACTAAAAACTCCGAGCACATGCGAGACCGTCCGAGCTCGCCGATCTTCAGGGGTACAACCTGGAGCACCGATACCAATGCGCAAACGGCAAAAATCCTGAGTACCTAGATGTTGAATCGTGCTTCGCAGCCCGTTGTGACCTCCTGCACTGCCTTGGGTGCGTAGCCGCAGACGACCCAAGGGTAAATCCATGTCATCAACAAGCACCAGTAACTGATTGACCTCCAAATCAAACCAATCCAAGGCAGCACGTATCGAGCGGCCGCTTTCATTCATGTAGGTTTGCGGCATCAGCAAGCGAAGCCTTTCTGCACCTAGGCCAACTTCAGCCATCAGGCCATGGAGCTTTGCTTGCTGCTTGAAGCTGACAGCCTTTTGCACTGAAAGCTTTTCGAGAGCCATAAAGCCGATATTGTGACGCGTGCCGCTGTACTTGGACCCTGGATTACCCAGGCCAACTACCAGACGTAAACCACCCGGGCTCATGCCACTCAGCTGCCGGGAGGGCTATGAACCTCCTGAGAGTGTTCGCTTTGGACCTGAGAGCTTGACTGAGTGAGCGGTTCCCGCTTCTCCTCTTCCATTAACTCAGGTTCAATTGACTCAGGCTCCGCCATGGTTTTATGGATCTCGCGCTCAAATTCCTTTGAAGCCGCCTGAAAACCTTTCAAGGTTTTGCCAAGAGTGCGGCCAAACTCTGGAAGACGCTTAGGTCCAAAAACAAGCAACGCTATGGCGCCAATGACCGCCATCTCGGGGAGACCAATGCCAAACACATTCATAGGCGAACCTCAGCCTAGGCCTGTCCAATCGACGTTGATGCCTTGGAGGAGCAGAGACTTGTTATAGATCTGCAAGATGGTCAGCATGAAAATCAACAGCATGACCCCAAGGCCAGCCATTACTGGGGTAGTTCCCCAGCCAGGCACTACCTTGCCTGGTGCATAGCCGGGTAGAGATTTGATGAGATTTCCCAGACGTGTGCTTTGAGCCATAACGAAGCTTGGGTCTCGGATGGTGATTAAGCCTGCATACTCTAAGGGTCATAGTCCGCATACTGACAATCCTGTCTAGAGATGTGATGGAAAGCTCCTCCCCCGAAACCATCTACCTGCTAATCGCCCTGGTAACGATCACCTTCGGCCTTACCGGATTTGGTATCTACACCGCCTTTGGGCCCCCCTCAAAAGAACTCGAAGACCCCTTTGAAGAGCACGAAGACTGAGAAACTAACTCAACTGACAAGCTCTAGCGATAGCTCAACCAACTCTCCCGGCTTCAACTCCACGGCTTCAACGTGGCAAGACTGGGAAGGACTGCTAACTCGCCAGCTCTTGCCTGTGGCCCAAGTTTGACGGCTTGCACCTGCATTCAACACGCTGATCTTCAACTGCCTTGATTCGCTATGGGTCACGGCTACTGGAACAAGGTTTGCAGGCAAAGATGGCAATCCTGACCATGGCACCTTGAGATCAGAAGGCCCCAGCCAGCCCGGTTCACGAAAAGCCAGTGCTGCCTGAGGAACAGCATCCCGACTCCAACCCTGAGGAACAGGCATCAGCGCCAGTCGTTGTTGATGCCAACCCCGATCAGCCAAGGGGTCTGGCCAGGTAGCACCTCTAAGAAGAGATACGCCAAGCCTTTCAGAACTCACATCCACACCCTGAGGGCCATCCAGTAACACAGCGAGGCCACCACCCGGTGCCGCTACCTCAGTCGCCAACCAAGAAATCACAGGAACCTCCCAGCGGGTCTTTTCCCTTGCAGTAACAGCTTCTGCTGGCCGTTCAACAACCCCTCCACTAGTGTCGGCCGCCCATCGCGCCGCTAGCCGAGCCAAAGGCACATCCAAGCGCAATAACTCATGTGTTTGCTGCCAATCAACACCAAGATTGAGCTCAATCCAGGGACAATCAGCTCGTAGCTGTAGATCAAGGCGTAGAGCGCTACTACCAGCCCAACCCCGATACAGCAAACGCACTACAAGCGGTCCGCTCTCCACCAGTTCCATCGAACCGTTCCATTTCAGGGGTAACGGATGCAGCCGATAGTCAGCGGCCAGATCCCATGCATCCCAAAACTCACCACGATCGCGAAAGAGGCCCCAATTCAGTGGCGCTGCCAACTGAGGCACCCCATTGCGATCCCTTAATTGCTGCAAACCTTGGCAATCAAAATCAGCTTCGAGGAGTCCATTACCAATCCGCCAACCCTTTCCATCCAGGTCCTGGAGCTCCACAGCCCCACGAACAACAGGGGCATTAGCTCTATCGGGAACCTTGCCTAAGCAGCGCTGCAGCGGCACTGCTGTAACCCCTTGCTGAATAGGCAACTGCACCCAGGTGCCACCGCCCTTTGCCTCTTGGCATGGGAGGCTCACCCCTCCACTGCTCCAATGGTCTCGGGGCAGTCTCAGCAAGGGTGACCAACGATGCAAAGGCTGCAAGCCCATCCAGGCCCACCCGCCGCTGATTGATGCTTGCTCCTGTCGCTCGAGGGAGGAGATCCCACACCGCAAAAGCTGTTGTAAATGCTGATCGCGGCTACGCCTCGCCTCACGAGATGACGACTGCCAAATCGGCTCAGCCTGCTCAAATACTTCTGGGATCGAGGTTCCTGGAAGGATGTCGTGAAACTGCTGAAAGAGCAGTGGCCGCCAATCTGGCAATGAGGACAGCCAAGTTTCAACATCAGCGCTTTTCTGGCCAAGATGGCAAACCAACAAAGCAACAACCAGATCCGCTTCCCTTAAAAGTCTTTCCAGGTTGCGGTTATGACACTTCTGGTCTGGACGGGTAGTTGCACAACCCCGATGAAGCTCGAGATAGAGCTCATCACGCCACACCGGCAACTTGTCAGCATGATTTGCAAGCGCTGCAAGATAAGCCCGTACTGTGCCTGGTCTTTGTGGCAGAGCCTGAGGGTGATCCTTCCAAAGCTGCAACTGCTCCAACATTTCAGCCGTGGGACCTCCACCGTGGTCACCAACTCCCGGAAGCCAGAGCGCCTCTTCAATCGCGGTTGACTTTCTCCAGGACCTCTGCTCGCGAAGCATGGCCATCGGATTCCCACCGGTGCCAATGGGCGGGAGCATCAAAGCCAGTAGCTCCGCTTGCCCACGGCTGCACCAACGAAAAAGTCGATGCGGGAAGGGATTGATTGCATTCCAAGCCAACTTGTGAGTGCAGAACCAACGGATTCCTGTTTGGGCCGCCACCGCTGGCAATCCAGCCGCAAAGCCAAAACTGTCTGGAAGCCAAGCCAGCTCGTGCGACCACTCAGGGAATACTGATCGGCTGTACTGCTGTCCAAGCTTGAACTGTCGCCAAAGCGAAGCAGTACTCACCAGCACACAATCAGTCTCAACCCAAGGACCATTGATGGGTTCCCAGCGACCCGCCCGACTTGCTTCCTGCAGCGCAGAAAAAAGAACTGGACGGTGATGCTCAACCCACTGATAAAGAGCAGGTGTGGAATGACTGAAATGAACATCAGGAAATCGCTGCATCAGTTGCAGCACAGAGCTGAAGGTGCGCTCTGCCGCTTGCCAGGTATCTGCCACTGACCACAACCAGGCCAAATCGAGATGGGCATGACCTATCCAATGGATAAGTCCCGGCGGCCGCGATGTCTTAAGAAGTTGTTTGTTGACAGCCTCGTTTGCCTCCTGACCAAGCGGATCCAGCTCAAGCCAGTCATCCGGCAGTGTCTCTCCTGCCTCCAGATACAACTCCAGCGCTTCAGGCAGCAGAACCTGATCTGAATCCACTTCACCAACCCTGGGCTCGAGCACCAGATCGCTATTGATCAGCGCGCCATCGTCATGACAAGGACTGCGTAACTCCAACAGCAGCTTTAAAGGTTTATGCCAACAAGTCGATTCAGGAAGCATCCAACGGCAAGTGGTGTCAAACAGGTCCCCCTCGTGAACCAACACGCCATCCACCCAAATACGCACCTGTTCTGCCCACCAACTCAATACCAGCCGCACACAACTGGCCTGAGTTTGTCGCCAGTCTTCCGGAAAGAGAATCTCCTGCTCTAATTGCAGCCAAACCCCACCGCGTGGCCAGACCAACAACCCTCGTTCAACCCAGTCGGGTCGATGGATTAGCCCCCAGTCATCCTGAAGTAGAGAACGCCGGCCAAGGTCATCCTTGCGGTACCAACCTGGCTTTATATCCCTCCGAGAGCGACTTCGAAAAGTTTCAATCCACGCCAATCGTTGGGCCAGATGACGCTTCTGCATCGCTATACCCCCGCTATGCCCCATAAGATGTTGTTGATGTACTAGAAGCTGATCGGTCTCCATGCTCGCCCTCAAGCTCTCCGTTTACTCGGTCGTCTTCTTCTTCATTGCTGTATTCGTCTTCGGCTTCTTGGCCAGCGATCCCGCTCGGACGCCAGCACGTAAGGACCTCGAAGACTGACGTTTCACGGCCAGAACTCTTCTGGCTCGGGTCACGCCACGCACTGGACTGAGACCAGCTCAGATCAACCATCGATCGTGGGAAGATCCCTCGCTGGAGCAGAAATCTTTTGGTGGCTATACGCCCCTCAGTTCGTATAGCAGGACTCCTGGCGACAATCGCGACAGGGATGTTCCCTGTCGAGGTGCTTGCAAAGACAGACAAAACATTCAAGGAAGGTAACTCTGCTCCCGCAAAGAGCGGTCCCATTTTCATGCCAGCGCAGCAGCTGAAGCAATCAACAGAAATTCAACGTCAGCCCATATCCATACAAGTGCGACAGCTGCAGCAATCAGCTGAAGTTCAATACCAGCTCACATCCTTACCAACCCAAAGGCCTGCCACCCCACCCCAAGAGCTCAAACTTCGGGCTGATCGCCAGCGCTATGACGCCCGCCAAGAACGTTTTATTGCTGAAGGTCAGGTCAGAGCATTGCTCAACGGCGGCGTTCTCAAGGCAGATCGCATTGAGTTCAACAAAGACTTCAACACTCTTTATGCAAGGGGTAGCGTTCGTTTCCGCAAGGGATCTCAATACTTCCAGGCCAGTTCCCTTCGTTACAGCCTGATTCAAAAAGAAGGGGAACTAGAAGATGTTTATGGCGTTCTAGATCTCGATACCGCAGCGATCGACCTCAATCCTAATTCTCAAACAACTGATCAGACTCCTAATGGCACCTCACCGCCGCAGACGCGCTTACCAATACAAAAAAGCAAAAAAGAACCTGGCATGGCCTGTCCGACAGTGCTGCCATCGATCCCTGAATGGCATCCCAATCCCTGGGCCGTAACCGCCTGGGGTGGACAAATGATTGATTCGAATTTCGGAGATACCTTTCTATTCAATGGACGCATTCGACCGGAATATCTCTTAGGCCTGGGTATACAGAAACGAATCCATCGCGCCGGACCCTTTGCACTTGAGCTTGAGGCAGATTTCTTTGGCCATCATGCCAACAAACAAGCCGGAGGAGAATTCAATCAATCAGTACCATTTGCAGACACACCAACTCAGAGTTTCGGCGAAGGTGTGCTTGGAATAGGCGCACGCCTATGGGTGCAACCGTGGTTAAGTTTCGGCGTAATCGAGGGCATCAGCTTCAACACGGCCAATAGCAACTATGAGCGCACATACAGAGAGAACTATTCGCAATTGCTCAACTATCTGGGCTTTGAGGTTGAAGCCACAGTCTCGGAACAGCTATCCCTTGTCGGACGTATTCATCACCGCTCAGGAGCTTTTGGTACCTACAATGGTGTTAAAGAAGGCAGTAACGCATATCTACTCGGCTTGAGATACCGCTGGGGCGAAGACAACAAACTGGCGAAGCAAGTTGATCTGCCACCTCCACTAGGCTGTCCTGACTCAGATCGGGCTGACAGGCCAACTCGTCAAAACCTCTCGGAAAAACTGGAATCGATCACGCTTGGCGATGGTGATCCTGCCGCTCAAACAGTGGCTCTCCCTCAAGACACAACACCTGCAGCAGCTCATAGACCGACCCAAACAAGCACATCCAAACTATCTCTATCTCCTGCAGAGCAGGAAGCTCTACGCAACAAGGAAATTGCCAAGATCGATCAACGTATTAACAACATCCAGTTCCAACAGACACTAACTATTGAGAGTCAACACAACATTACAAAAGGCAATGAAGATAATGAAAATGTTGAGGAAGAAAATAAATTTGGCGGAATTCGTGCCACTCAACTACAAGGAAAATCTGAACTTGTCACAGGATCCATCAGCCGCTGGAGGGTGCAATCCGCAAAGGTCACGATTAGTCCAGAAGGCTGGAAAGCTGAACGTATGGGCTTCTCCAATGATCCCTTTACGCCTGCTCAAACACGCATTGATGCAGAAGACGTTGTTGCCACTGAGGCAGCCAACGGGGACATTTTGATCAGTAGCCGTCGCAATCAACTAATTGTCGAGGAACGGCTACCGATCCCAGTCTCCAGAAATCAACGAATCAAAAAGCAAGAGGAAGTCGAAAACCGCTGGGTGTTTGGCACTGATAAAAAAGACCGAGATGGTTTCTTCGTTGGTCGCGAACTTCAACCTATAGAACTGAGCAAGAACTACACCCTCTCTCTCCAACCTCAGTTCCTTTTAGAGCGAGCTAAAGACGGAGATACAAACAGCTACGTTGCACCCGGCAGCTCAACTGACAGCAGCAAAGTTTCCCAATCAGTAACTGCGGCTGACTTACTAGGCCTAGAAGTAGAACTAAGTGGCCAGACCTGGGGGTGGAAGTTAGATCTCAATGCCGACCTTAGTACTTTCAACCCCCAGAACTTTGCCAACGGTAGTCGTTACTGGGGAGATATCAAAAACGACTTTGATCTTCCTCTAATTGGTTCAATCGATGCACACATCTTTGGAGCTTATCGCTATAAAGCTTGGAATGGATCACTTGGAGAAACCGATATTTACTCGGCCTATGGAGCCTTACTGCAAAAGGAAGGCAGCTGGCGCTGGGGGAAACTAAATAACAACTATCTCCTCAGAGCGGGCGTAGGCAACTACCAAGCAGAAGAATTCAAAAGTGACAATCTGGCCGATCTATGGCGTGCCAATTTCTACGGATCTTTGAATAGTAGTTACCCACTCTGGCGGGGGAAACACGCTGCCCTTACTCCAGAAGCAGCATACCGCTACTCACCAGTAGCAATCGTTCCTGGACTGGACTTCAAGACTAATCTGAGAACCTCCTTAAGTGCCTACAGTGATCAAAGTGCTGGACAAAGAACCATCACTCTTAGTGCCGGACCAACACTGACCCTGGGAACATTCAGCAAGCCTTTCCTTGACTACACGCAATTATCGCTCAACGCTGGAGCAACACTTAAGGGAGGTAATGACAGCCCATTTGCATTTGACCAGGCCATTGATTTGGGAACATTTGGGGTTGGCATTACCCAGCAAATTGCAGGTCCATTGGTGGTCAATGCCGGCATAGATTTAAACATAGATGCAGCATCTCCTTCCTACGGTGATGTAATCAACTCAAACATCGAAGTTATCTGGAGACGTCGCTCCTATGACTTCGGCTTCTATTACAACCCTTATAAAGGCATTGGCGGCGTCCGGTTCCGCCTAAACGATTTCAACTTCAACGGTACCT
>MPLX02280809.1_pt1 | contig 13731 bp, 13 predicted proteins | sample 1617341 | NCBI WGS metagenome assembly MPLX02 (sample SAMN05944804, study PRJNA350692) | marine metagenome | biome: marine; feature: ODZ; material: water; isolation source: 120 m water sample filtered on 0.2 um supor filter | place: Pacific Ocean | collected 2012-04-08 | depth 120m m | reverse complement strand
TGATTTCTTGGTAGCCATTTGACGGGACCTTTCTAAATAGCGTTTACGATTCTAAGACGATTTCTTCCCCTGAACACATGCCGCGTATTTAGCGTGCACGATCAGGGGCACCTAAGTCGTAGGGCCAGTTCCAGTAGGAGATCTTGAGCTAGTAATTCGTTTTGGAGTTCGGCGCGCACCAGCAACGCTACCGGGATTTTATCCTCAATACCGCCTAAACGCGCGTCACTGATTTTCTGTTCAACAAACATTAAATCATTCCAATAAATTACCTAACAGAGGGCTAATAAGGTGTTTTTGCGCTCCAAGTCAATAGGTTTATAGTGGTTTACGGATTAACCCAGGCTAAACTAAGCTGGCCGATATTTTGGGAGGGGATTTTAATGACGGATCTATTGCCGCTACCGGTTTCACGCACCGAGATTAAAAAAAACCAAAGCGAGCGCAAAAAGATCGCCTTTGAACGCGCCAAGACGGCGAAGTGGTATCAAGGTAAACTTGATGACATCGATGCCGGCAAGCTCGATGATCCGGAAGTCTGGGGGCAGATCCCGATTGTCACAAAAGATATACTACGTGAGTTCGATCACGCTGATTTCTTGGCGAATTTCAACGTCGCACCGCCGGAAGATATTGCTGAATATTGGCGTTCCGGCGGAGCCACGGGAAAACCGGTGTTTTATCCCCGCACATTCGAAGACGTCAATTATGCGCTCGAAAGCTGGGCGCGCTCCTATCTGGCGCTCGGTATCGGACCCGGTGATCTCTGCCATATATCTTTTCCCATCGGCATTCATCCAGCGGGCCAGATTTGGGCACGCTCGGCCCATCAAATGGGGGTCGGTATGAATTGGGTTGGCGCTGGCAATGCGGTGCCTTCGGATGCGCAAATTGATCTTATTTTGGCGCTGAAGCCGACGGTGCTCATTTCGATGCCGGGGTTTGCGCTAAATCTGGTCAATATTGCCGATACCCGGGGTATTGATCTTGCCAAAAGTTCGGTGCGCACCGTCGTCTGTTCGGCGGAAACTCTATCAGATGCCAAGCGCGAGAAACTCGGCCGCCGCTGGGGTGCTGAGGTGTTTGATGTTTTCGGTATGAGTGAGGCCGGCCTGATGGGCAGTGAATGCGACGCCCATGACGGGATTCATATTTGGGACGATATGTATTACTGCGAAGTTGTCGACGAAGAGACCGGCAAAATTCTGCCTTATGGTGAGGTTGGCACGTTCTGCGTGACGCCCCTTTATACCAATAATGCAACGCCGTTCCTGCGCTGGAACTCGGGCGATATCGTGCAGATTATCGAGCAAGGGGAAAGTTCCACCAAAGAGGCCGAGCTCTTCACCATGATCAAACATGCGGCCAGGACCAGCGGTTTTTTCAAAATTCGGGGTGTTAATATCAATCATACCGAGTTTGAAGATTTCATGTTCCGCAATGAAGATATCAACGACTTCCAGGCGGTGCTCTCAACCGGTGAGGATGATCTCGAACATATGCGGGTGTTGATTGAAGTGAAACGCGGCTCGGATGAAACCGCCGTGCATGTACACGTCACCTCCGAGATCAAGCGGATCTTTGAAGTCACTGTCAGTGTCGAAGTGCAGGAACTTGGCACGCTGGCCAAGGCGTTTGAGAGCAGCATTAAAGCCCCTCGCTTTGTCGATGAACGGGGTTAGAATTAAGGAGATATGCCAAGCGTCACATGCGCAACGAAGTGACCATTCATTCCGGCGTTAGCGACAATGTTTATGAAATGGCGACCGATGAAGGTCCGGCGCATGATGGTGAAAGAACGGTACCATCGCCGCTGGCCTATTTTGCAACGGCGATGGTCGCCTGCCTGATGACCCAGCTCCGGGCGTTTTCAAAACGACTGGATGTCCCTCTCAACGATGTCAGCTTAGCCGGCCGATATCACTGGCGGGGCACAATGGTCGGACGCAATCCGTATGAGACCGAGCCGATCGGCTTCGATCTGGATATCGAGCTTGATACTGACGCACCGTTAGACGATCAGAAGAAGTTAATAGATGCCGCCAAGAAAGGTTGTTTCATTGAACAAACCCTCGGCCAGTCAAATAACATCGGCCACCGCCTCAAAATCGGTGACGATTGGATAGATGTGTAGGGAGCAATTTCAATCTCGCATAAAAAAACGCTCGGCATTTCTGCCAGAGCGCTTTTAATAAATATATCCGGTCAAATTAGTTCTTAGACTTATCGACCAGGGCGTTGTCGGTGATCCACGGCATCATGTCGCGGAGGTTCTGACCGACTTTTTCAATATCATGCTCAGCAGCACGGCGGCGCATGGCTTTAAAGCGCGGTGCGCCAACTTTGTTTTCCATCATCCATTCCCGCACGAACTTACCGGACTGAATGTCTTCGAGCACTTCTTTCATGCGCTCTTTGACGCCCGCATCGATAATGCGCGGTCCAGAGATATAGTCACCAAATTCGGCCGTATTGGAGATCGAATACCGCATATTGGCGATGCCACCTTCATACATCAGATCAACGATCAGCTTCACTTCATGCAGACATTCGAAATAGGCCATTTCCGGGGCGTAACCGGCTTCAACCAATGTTTCCCAGCTGGCGGTGATGAGCGAGGTCAAGCCACCGCAAAGCACAGTTTGTTCACCAAAGAGATCGGTTTCACATTCTTCGCGGAAAGTGGTTTCGATGATGCCGCTTCGCCCGCCACCAATGGCGGAACCATACGACAAGGCAAGATCGAGCGCCGCACCGCTGGCATCCTGATTAACCGCAACCAGACACGGCACACCGGCACCACGGGCATATTCACCGCGCACGGTGTGACCTGGACCTTTGGGGGCAATCATAAAGACATCGACACCTTCCGGCGGCGTGATTAGACCAAAGTGAATGGCCAGACCGTGGGCGAATGCAATCGCCGAGTCGGGTTTCAAATTGTCATGAATATGCTCGGCATAAAGATCAGCCTGAATCTCATCCGGCGCCAAAATCATTAAGACATCGGCCCAAGCTGCCGCTTCTGCCGGCTCCATCACTTTGATGTTTTCGGCTTCGGCTTTAGCGATAGAACCGGAGCCTTGGCGCAATGCGACCGCAACTTCGGTAACGCCGCTATCGCGCAAATTCAGTGTATGTGCATGGCCCTGGCTACCATACCCAACGATGGCAACTTTCTTAGTTTTGATCAGATTGACATCAGCGTCACGATCATAAAAAACACGCATGGTTTATATCCCCACAATTACATTTAATTTTAGTTAGTCAAAATAGTTCAAATAGGTTCGGCACCGCGCGCGATGGCGACCACACCCGTACGTGACACATCCACCAGACCGAGCGGCTTCATAAGATCAATAAAAGCGTCCAGCTTATCGGTGCTGCCGACAATTTCGAAAACGAATGATTCATTTGTACTGTCGACAACATGGGCTCGGAATATATCGGCAATTCTCAGAGATTCAACCCGAGATTCACCTTCACCTGAGACTTTAATCAAGGCGAGCTCACGCTCAACCGAAGGTCCGTCGACAGTCAAATCCGAAACCGCACGCACCGGCACCAGACGTTCCAGCTGAGCGCGGATTTGCTCCAACACCATTTGCGTGCCGGAACTGACGATGGTGATCTTGGATAGATGCTCGGCGTCATCGACCTCGGCCACGGTTAAACTGTCAATGTTATAGCCGCGGCCTGACAACAAGCCGATAACGCGTGCCAACACACCCGGATCATTTTCCACCAGGATCGAGAAGGTGTGGACCTGCACACTATTGTTAAACATGTTATTCACTTCAATTTACTCCCCAGGAAATCAGGTTTTGCCTAGGCCAATACATTATCGTTGTCGTCGACGATCGCCATTTTCTGATTGGGTGCCAGGACCATATCATTATGTGCCGCACCGGCGGGGATCATCGGGAAAACGTTTTGCATACGATCGGTTGCCATCAGCAGAAATGCCGGACCTTCGGTCGCCAGCAACGCCTTGATCGAGGCATCAACGTCATCGGCCTTATCACATACCAAAGCGGTGAAGCCCATGGATTCTGCTAATCTGCAGAAATCAGGCCCGTGGCTGAGGTCGCATTCCGACTCGTTGTTTTCATGGAAGAGTTCCTGCCATTGGCGAATCATACCCAGCACTTTGTTATTCAGGCAGAGAATTTTAACCGCCAGACCTTCCTTAACGATAGTTGCCATTTCCTGAACGTTCATCATCATTGAGCCTTCAGAAGTAACACAGACCACGGTCGAGTCCGGATGCGCGATCTGAACACCCATTGCCGCCGGAATACCATAGCCCATAGTACCAAGACCACCCGATGTCATCCAACGATTAGGTTCGTCAAATTGAATATATTGCGCCGCCCACATTTGATGCTGCCCAACATCTGTGGTGACGTAATAGTCATCGCTGTTCAATATCTCGCTCAACCGGGACAATGCATATTGCGGTTTGATGTCGCCTTTCTTATCTTGGTCAAAACCAAGACAATCAACCGCACGCCATTTTTCTATGGTTGCCCACCAGTCATCGATTGTGTCGTGGTTAATCTTCGGCTGTTTCTCATTCCAAATCGTAATGATATCGGACAAAACACTTTTCGCATCCCCCACGATAGCGAGATCAACGGCGATATTTTTATTGATCGAAGAAGGATCGATATCAACGTGGATTTTTTGTGACCTCGGTGAAAACAAATCCGTATTGCCGGTTACCCGGTCATCGAAACGTGCACCAAAATTAACCATGACATCACATTCGTGCATTGCGAGGTTGGCCTCATAAGTACCGTGCATACCGGGCATGCCAAGGAATTGCCTATCTGTTGTCGGGTAGGCGCCCAAGGCCATCAACGTTGTAGTGCAAGGAAAGCCCGTCATTTTGGCCAGTTTAGTTAATAGCTTAGAGGCTTCCGGGCCGGAATTTATAACGCCACCACCAGCGTAAATAATTGGCCGTTTGGCGGATGCGATCATGTCGACAGCCTCTTCAATCGCCTCGCGGTCACCCTTGATTTGCGGCTTGTAATTACGAGGCTCAATGCCTTCCGAGCCGACATACTCACCCATCCCCATGATGATGTCCTTGGGAATATCGATCAGCACCGGACCCGGCCGGCCATGGGAAGCAATATAAAATGCTTCATGGATAATGCGAGCGAGATCCTCGGTTGATTTGACTAAATAATTATGCTTGGTTGCTGGCCGAGTAATGCCGGTGGTATCGGCTTCCTGGAACGCATCATTGCCGATCAATTGGCTAGTGACTTGACCGGTCAGACAAACGACTGGAATGCTATCCATCAACGCATCAACCAGACCAGTTACGGTATTGGTCGCACCGGGGCCAGAGGTCGCCATCGCCACACCGGTTTTACCGGTCGAGCGGGCATAGCCTTCGGCAGCATGAACGCCGCCTTGCTCGTGGCCAACCAGAACATGGCGCAGGCGATTTTGTTTATAGATGTCGTTATAGAGCGGAAGCGTCACGCCACCCGGATACCCAAACACGACCTCCACATCCTGATCCACCAAAGCTTTCAGAATGATCTCTCCGCCAGTGTATCGGTTACTCGACATTTTCCTTCTCCACAGTCGCGCCAAACGGCACCTTCAAATCAAATTTTAGCAATTTAGAAAAACAGGGCGCCACCAGGTCTCCCCTAATTAACCTAGGTGGGTGGTCCAGTGTGGCGCAAGTCGGCGGAAATTATACCTTTAGCGATACGGCGTCAACATTTAAATGACAATATTTGAAAAGATTTCTGGTAGTAATCTTTCCGAATATTGCTCATTTACCCTATATTTTTGAACTATTTGTCCGCGAAACCAGGTCATTTGCCGTTTTGCATAGCGTTTGGTCGCCTGTTTTGCCGCACTTACGGCATCTTCTAGGGTCATTTTGTCATGCAGATGGGTGATCAATTCCGGCACACCAAGCGCTTTCATCGCCGGTAAACTTGGCTCAAGATTGAGCTCCATAAGTACGCGCACTTCGTCTAGCACGCCGTTGTCGATCATCCAGTCAAACCGCGCTTCACATTTAGCGTAGAGCTCGTCCCGGGGTGGCTCAAAGACGATGGATTGGTAGTTGGCTTCGAGCGGTGGTGTTGCCGGTGCATCCTGATGCCAATCCGTGAGAGAGCGTTCGGTGCCGAGATAAACTTCATAGGCACGGATCATACGCTGGCTGTCAGTGGGATTGAGCCGCTCGGCGGAAACCGGATCAAATTTAGCGAGTTCCTGTCGAAACGCCTCAGGCCCGATCCGATTCCGGCGTTCAGTTACTTCTTCTCTAATTTCTCGAGGAATTTCGGGAATGTCTGTCAGCCCTTCCATCAAAGCTCTAATATAGAGACCAGTGCCACCGGTAACGATCGGCAATCGGTCCGCCCGCCAGCATGTCTCGATTTCTGCTACCGCAAGCTCTCGCCAAATACCGGCAGAACACGCCTCTGCTGCCGGAATGACGCCATAAAGTTTGTGAGATACTTTTGCCTCATCTTCGGACGAAGGCCTGGCCGTGATCAGGCGCAACTCGCGATAAACCTGCATGGCATCACAATTGATGATAACGCCGTTATATTTATCCGCCGCCGCCAAAGCGAGACTGGATTTTCCACTCGCCGTCGGCCCAGCAACGATCAAAATGGGTTTTTGAGGATAAGTAGACATGGCGGGGGATCATAATCTTAATTAGGTGACTGTCACCCAATTAATAAGTTAACTTTTTTGAGACAAAGAGCTTCTTGCGTGCCAAGGCGTCCTTGATGCGGATCAAAACCGGTTCATTTATGAAACGCGAAGTTTTAAAATTCAGCTTTTTTGCCCGCTGTGTAATCGCCAAAATCGGTAACAGCGATTACTCTAAATCCAATGAATTTACCCTTGCCGTCAAGCATCGGCATGGCCGACAACCGGCGATGAAATTCCTCGCCAGTGGGTAATCACCAACAAATATTTAAATACTCTAATTCTTTTTTACTTTCGAATTTTTCAAAAAGTAATTCTTTTTGATCGGCAGGCAGTTCAACCTCAGTGTCCCACGGCTTTTTACCCTTATTGTAGGAAACCCAGTGAAATACTCGGGTAACGTCTATAATTGTGAAAAGTTGAATTTTGTTGCGTACATAGAATAAATACCAGCACTGATATCAGGGCTTTAATATTTGCTTTAGATTAGGGCGGAACACTAAGGCAATCATGCCCGCGTAGATGCAACCAAAAATAGACCCGTTAACGATTAGTGTAAAAACAGATTGCACAAAACTATCGCCAAAATTAATCGATAGCCACCAAATACAGGCAGCAGCCACAGCTATGCAAATTACCGTTTTACTGATGACGCTAATATGTATCGTCGATGCTTTGGCATAAAATTTATAGGCTAGCAGAACTGATATTACCGCATGACTGATTAGTGAGGCAAAAGCTGCACCGATAATGCCGTATTTTGGGATTAGTAAAAAATTCAGCAAGACGTTAAGTACGGCGCCGATAAGGGTGGCGACCATATGATACCGCTCTTCATTCCAAGCCACGAGCGGGGAGCTATAAATAATACGCAGATGCATTACCACCATGCTCATCATCAATATAAGCAGCGTTGTTTCTGCTTCCGAATAGGCTTGGCCAAATAAGATCCGCAAAATAAGGTCCGGATAGATTGCAATAAAAACAACCAGTGGCAGGCTTATGATCAGAACCGATATGGCAAACGTTCTACTGCGATCAAAGCGCGTTTGCTGATCATCCCAGCCGGCTGATAGGCTGGGAAAGAACGGTGCTGTCAGCAATCCCGCCGGTATCATCGTCAAACCAACAATTTTAAAAGCGCTGACATATAGGCCGGTTTGCTGGTTGGTCGACATCAGTCCGAGCATAACGGCATCGGTGTTAAAAATAATTGTGTGCATAATGCCGGAGATCGCTAATGGCACTGATACCGCCAATATTTGCCGCCAGCGATCTCGCGCAAAGGAAAGCCTGATGCCGCCGATACTGTGCCGGGCATATAACCAAATAACGCCAACAGCTACAGTTCCGGCAGCAATTGGTATGATTGCCGCAATTAAGATATCTTCAGGTGCGCGCACAAACAAATAGACACAGATAAGCGTCATCAGTGCAGTTAAAATTTGCCGCAGGCCATTTATCCCCATTCGTTCCAATCCTTGAAAAACAAAATCGAGAACAAAAATAGAGATAAAAATTCCACTGGCCTGCACCAACAATACGGTCTTTTCCGTTTGACTACGATCTAATGTCAAAACAATGACGATAAACACGGCATAGGCGAAAATTGATAGGGTTAGGCGAAGGCCTAAAATAGGGCTGCTTATCGAAACCGCTTTATCAGGGTTTCGTGCAATTTCCCGTGTTCCATAGATATCTGTACTAAGACTAGCTACAATCCCCAGCAATGACAAAAAAGCCATACCAAAACCAAGTACGCCAAAACCGTCCACACCTAGTGCTCGCGCCAGCAACGCCGATGAAAAAAGTCCTGCCGCCGACGCAATAATTTGCGCCGCCGTTAGAATTTTAATGTTGCGTAATATAGTTGAGGTAAATGTCATTGTTAATTTCTAAATTTCCTCAATAGTCTAGCGCGTTTTTATATCAGGAAATTTGAATAACAACTTTAGATTAATTTTTTAACAAAAGAATAACTGGTTTTGTCCATGTCAATTCCTTCGTAGAATCGATGGGCTTGTTCGCGCGTCAAACCGCTACAAAGCCGGAGGGTTTGGCAATCCCGGCGTTCGGCTTCCATTTCGCCACCTTTCATCAAAGCTTCGCCAACGCCCTGGCCGCGATGATTTTCGTCAACGACAAGATCGTCAACATAAAGAGTGCGTCCCCAGGCCAAATCTTCAGCAAATCGATAACCGATTACGCCAACGATTTCATCGCCAAGATGCGCCGCGACCTGCCTGTATCCGGACTGCATCTGGCGGCGTATTTGTTCAAGAAAATCAGCTTCATCCAGATGCGGCCGTAACTGCTCCATAATTGGATAAGCCGCCGTAATTTGATCATCATCTTCACAGAATTTTACAATCACTGAACTCGTCATAGCTCCACACGTAACCTTATTCCAACATCAAGGAAATCATACCATCAGCCAGCTTAGGCTCAAACCAAGTACTTTTTGGTGGCATAATTTCTTTCGCGTCCGCCACCGACATAAGTTCAATAATGCTGGTTGGAAACAGCGCGAACGCAACCGCCCAATGGCCATTATCGACGCGTTTCTCCAACCCAATCATCCCGTGTATACCGCCAATAAAATCAATGCGTGGGTCGATACGCGGATCACCGATACCTAAAATCGGTTCAAGCAGACGCGACGTCAGCAGCGAAATATCCAGTCGGTCAACTGGCGATCCACCAGTTGGTGCTGGTTCTTTTAAAACCAAGGCATACCATTTACCGCTCAGATACATGCCAAAATTGTTACGGACCGTCGGTTTTGCCGGTTTGTCCACTTGTTCAACAATAAATTCCGCCTCAATTTTTTTGAGAAACCCCGCTTCTGAAAGCCCATTCAAATCTTTGACCACGCGATTGTAGTCTAGAATCTGAACCTCAGACTCGGGAAAACTAACAATCAGGAAAAAGTTGTACTGCTCAGCGCCGGTGTGATTTGGATTATCTGCTTTTCTGGCTTCGGCAATTCGTGAAGCCGCCGCGGTACGGTGATGTCCGTCGGCAATATAAATGACTTTAACCCTATCAAAACCTTGCGTAATTTTGGCGATGTCATCGGGTTCGGTTACCACCCAAAGTGTGTGTTCGACTTTGCCTTCGCCGACGACATGATAATCGGCAGCGCCTTTAATTGTTTTTTGAATTACTTCGGCCAGCAAAACATCAGGCTTGTGAGTGGTGAAGATCGGACCGGTTTGCGCGTTCACTGCATCAATCTGCCGTACCCGGTCGGTTTCCTTGTTGGGCTGCGTAAATTCGTGGCGACGAATAAGATTGGCTTCGTAAGCTGCCACCGAACCCGCACCGACAATACCGGTTTGGATATGATCACCTAGCTGAAGCTGATAGATATAGTAGTAGTCTTCCGGGTCTTGCCTGAGAACCCCTTCATCCATCATGTGCTTGATATTCTCGGATGCCTTTGAGTAAACTTCATCGGAATAGACATCCGTGCCTTCCGGCAGATCGATTTCAGGCTTGGAGATATGAAGAAAACTCCATGGCTTTTCTTCCGCTAAAGTAAGCGCTTCAGCAGTATTCACCACATCATAGGGCGGCGCGACAACCTCTTGCGCCAAATCTGGAATTGGTCGAAGCGCCGCGAACGGCTGCACGATATGGTCTTGCCGCGAATTCTGTGTCGGTTTACTCATTAAAATTTCCTACCAAAAAAAAAGGCTGCCGCCTGATCCTTATAACGATCAAACGACAGCCTTATTTAGCAAGCTTACCAGCCAAGTTAAACCGGTAATTAGCTGGTAGTTAATTTATTCGGCAGCAATCTCCGGCAATTCGGCAAGCGCTGCATTTAATTTATCTTTATCGTACTGAACATCTTCCAGTTGACCGGAAAAATAATCGGTATAAGCCTGCATATCGAAATGTCCGTGTCCAGATAGGTTAAACAGGATTGAGCGCGACTGTCCTTCTTCTTTACAAGCCAAAGCTTCGGCAATTGCGCCGCGAACAGCGTGGCTCGATTCAGGAGCCGGAACAACACCTTCAGCACGGGCAAAATCAACAGCCGCTTTAAAGCATTCGGTTTGATCATAAGCGCGGGCCTCGATCGCATCCAATTCCACCAAATGACTAACCAGTGGCGCCATCCCGTGATAACGCAAACCACCAGCGTGAATTCCTGGTGGCACAAAGGCTGAGCCAAGGGTGTGCATTTTAACTAATGGGGTCAGGTGGCCGGTATCACCAAAATCATAGGCGTAACGGCCTTGGGTAAGCGTCGGACAAGCAGAAGGTTCAACGGCAATCGCCCGCACGGCTTTGACACCCCGGAATTGCTCACCGAGGAACGGAAAGGCGAGACCGGAAAAGTTACTGCCGCCGCCGGCACAACCGATCACGATATCCGGATAATCATCCGCCATTTCGAGCTGCATGATGGCTTCTTGACCAATAATAGTCTGATGGGTCAGCACATGGTTAAGCACACTACCGAGCGAATATTTAGTGTCGTCATTGGTCGCAGCAATCTCGACCGCTTCAGAAATCGCAATACCGAGACTTCCAGTAGAATCCGGGTCTTGCTCAAGAATAGCGCGGCCTGAATTGGTTTCCTCACTAGGCGAAGCCACACAACGCGCGCCATAAGTTTCCATCAAAGCCCGGCGATACGGTTTCTGTTGATAACTAACTTTCACCATATAAACGTCGACTTCGAGATCGAACAATGAGCCGGCAAAGGCAAGCGAAGATCCCCATTGGCCTGCACCGGTCTCTGTAGTGAGACGACGGACGCCTTCTTCTTTATTGTAGAAAGCTTGGGCAATGGCTGTATTTGGCTTATGGCTGCCGGCCGGGCTCACGCCTTCATATTTATAAAAAATCCGCGCTGGCGTATCGAGAGCTTTCTCTAAACGACGAGCCCGCATTAATGGCGATGGCCGCCATTGGCGATAAACATCACGCACCGGTTCAGGGATTTCAATTTCCCGTTCGGCACTGACTTCCTGCATGATAAGAGCCATTGGAAATAACGGCGCGAGATCCTCAGGCCCAATCGGCTGGCCGGTTCCTGGATGTATAACCGGCGCCAGTGGCTCCGGTAAATCGGCAGCAATATTGTACCAATTTTTTGGCATCCTATCTTCGTCTAAGATGTATTTTATAGTGTCACTCATGTTTGGAATAACCTCCCTTAATTTATATGAGATTGTGATTAATTTTATTTGAAATTATAACTGATTAAATATTAATTCTCCCTAAAATACCAGTCCTTGATCTTAATTAAAAAAACGGCCGCCAAAGGCGGCGTTTCTCCGCATTAAAAAAATTGCAGATTATTTCTTGGTGAGACGCAGCGCGACAAAGCGCAATCCCGCTTGCCCCTCGATCAGAAGTAACACCGATTTCCGCCCCGAGGACTTGACATCTTCAATTCGCTTTTTTACCTCTTTCGGCGACGCGACTTCGTTTTGGCTCACTTCAACAATGACGTCGCCGACTTTGACCCCTTTTTCAGTCGCCACGCCATCTTTGTCGACATCAACAACAACCACGCCTTTTGATTTTTTCTTGAGATTAAAGCGCTTGCGCGTGTTGGCGTTCAGATTGCCAACGCTAATACCTAAGTCGGTTATCTTCAACTCTTCGTCTTTACCACCATCACCCGTTTCACCACTACTGGTTTTAGCTACTTGCTCCTCATCCAACTCGCCAACATCAACTTGAGTTGTGACTTTCTTGCGATCACGCCAAACTTCAACATTAACATTTTTATCAATCTCGGTTTCGGCGACTATTTTCGGCAAGCTGCGCATTTCTTTAACGTCGCGATTGTTAAATTTAAGAATTACATCACCCGCTTTAATGCCGCCCTTCGCGGCAGGACTGTTATCGGTGACACTAGCCACCAAAGCACCCTCAGCCTTTTTAAGACCTAAGCTCTCGGCTATTTCATCGGTAACTTTTTGTATTCGAACGCCCAGCCAACCGCGACGGGTTTTACCATATTTAATCAGCTGCCCGATGACGCCACTTGCGATCTTCGAGGGAGTTGAAAAGCCTATACCAATGCTGCCACCAGATGGCGATAATATCATCGTGTTAATGCCGATCACTTCGCCTTCCATATTAAACAAAGGCCCACCGGAATGTCCCTTGTTAATCGAGGCATCGGTTTGGATAAAATCGTCATAGGGACCAGAGTTGATATTCCTCCCCCGTGCCGAAACGATACCGGCTGTCACCGACCCGCCGAGACCATACGGATTACCAATCGCAACTACCCAATCGCCAACACGAATTTTATCTGAGTCGCCCAAACTAACTGCCGGCAAATCGCCTTTTGGTTCCACTCGGAGTACAGCAATATCGGTTTTGGGATCACGGCCAATAATCTCAGCCTTCAGCATTTCATTATTTTGCAAGATAACCGTAATTTCATCAGCGTCTCGGATGACATGATTGTTGGTAATCACAATGCCTTTTTTATCGATGATAAACCCCGAACCGAGTGACGTTGATTTGCGCTGCTGCTGAGGTCGGTTGCGATCAAAGTAATCACGTAAAAATTCTTCAAATTGTGAGCCAGGAGGAAATTGCTGGAGTTCCGGTGTTTTGCCGCTGCTTGGTTTTGCCGTCGCCGTGGTCGAGATATTGACCACCGCCGGCAATAGTTTTTCTACCAGATTAGCAAAACTTTCGGGAGCCGAGCGCGCCATCGCGCTGGCGGAAATTAGAACCACTGCCAGAATAGTGGAAACGACAGAAACTTGAACTCGATAGTTTAAATAACGCGTCACTCTGATTTTCTCCGATCAAATAACGATAGCTTTACTGAGGCGAATATTCATTTGCCTTTATATAGGCCAAATGGCGGTAAAAACAGGATGAATACGCTATTAAGTCTTATAAATTCTGCGTGAACATTAACCCATAACTATCCACGTATCAGCCAAACCAGCGCGACTCCAGCAATTACCGCAGTTAATCCCGCCCGCCGTAACAGCGAATCCGGCTGATCCAACACCTGAACCATGAATTTTTTCATCG
>MPLX02129282.1_pt1 | contig 13736 bp, 13 predicted proteins | sample 1617341 | NCBI WGS metagenome assembly MPLX02 (sample SAMN05944804, study PRJNA350692) | marine metagenome | biome: marine; feature: ODZ; material: water; isolation source: 120 m water sample filtered on 0.2 um supor filter | place: Pacific Ocean | collected 2012-04-08 | depth 120m m | reverse complement strand
CTCGGGTAAGCCAACAGACTCAGTGAGCCGTTTGATACTTAAGCATGCCCAGCGGATACCCTGCAGTGGGGAGGAGTTCGCCCTAGACGGTCTAAAGCTTACTGTCAAACGAGCGACACCAAGACGAATACATGAAGTGCTCGTTGCGCGCGAGCCTGATACCGCCTCCCAGTTGGGGTTGAAGTATCCGTCCGTTAAATAATGCGCCTGCGTAGGAATTCATTCCCCAGGTTTGGCATGGTACTCAAGGTCAGCGGAGAATAAGACTTCAAGGGTGTCGATCTGCGTTGAGCCGATGATATCCTGCGCGATCGCGGACGCTTTGGCTTCGATCGAACTCCGTGTATCTTGCGAAGGTAATGGCAAGGTAAGCTGTGCTTGGATCTCGGTCTTTAGAAAGTGAAGTACCAAGTTTGTGTAATGCAACCCGCCGATTTCCCATTCGGATAGGCCGTGTCGGATCAGGATCTGCTTCACGGATTGTTCAATCTCTGGGCGTAGCGCAAGGGTGTTAACGCCGGCAGATACCGTGTCATCTTCGGGATCGACATGAACAATAACATCCGTCAAAGACCTGAAGCGCTGCTTTAGGATTTGCAGGACTTCATCGCCGATCCGGTGACCTTCGGAGACGCTGATAAGGGGGGCTACCCGAATATGCACATCGGCCAGTACCTGGGATCCCATTCGGCGCGTTCTTAATTCGTGAGCGTCCAAAACCCCGGGAATATTATTGATGGTTTTGCGGATCTCAGCCTGGGTCGCCGGGTCGACAGCAGTGTCTATCAATTCGTCAACGGCCTCTTTGCCAATCCGGTAGGCAACGTAGAGAATCATTGCTGCGACGCCAATGGCGGCTGCAGCGTCCGCCCAGGAATAGCCTGCGAGGACGCCGATTACCCCTGCAATCACGACCAAAGAAGACAGCGCATCCGACCTGCTGTGCCAGGCATTGGCCCGAAGGAGGTGAGATTCCAAGCGCGCCGCTGCCCGAATGGTGTATTGATAAACCCCTTCTTTGAGAACAACTGATGCGGTTGCGATCCCAAGCGCCCCCCAACCCGGCTGTAGGAGTACGTTGGAACCCCTTAACCGGGCCAATGCGTCCCAGCAAATTCCCACTGCTACCAGAGCCAACGAGACGGCCAATACTGCGGTAGCGATGGCCTGGATCCGACCATGGCCGTAAGGGTGTTCCAGGTCGGCCTGGTGGCTGGCCTTCTTGGCTGCAAAGAGCACGAAAAGATCGGTTACCAGATCAGAAAATGAGTGGATGCCATCTGCAATCAAAGCTTGGGACTGCGTTATTAGGCCCCCAGACACCTTACCGAGCGCGAGCAGTACGTCGACGACGCTGCCTACCAGAGTGACCGTTCGAAGTTCCCGGTAACGGGTGTCATCATCGCGGGGGGTTGTTGGGGCGGTTGAATAGCTCATTTTGGGGTCAATGCCGACAGGAAAAACAGTGTATCAGTTTCAACCCAAGGGGCCGTCACCATCACGCCACGTTTGATTAGAGAAATTGATCTGAACCGGTGGACTGCCGGAATCTTTCAAATTCTGTGATAATTAAGGGGTTCGGACCGGCCCTTCTCGGTTCACACCCGTAGGAAGGCTTTCCATGCGAATTTTGATCAGCAACGACGATGGTTATCTGGCACCCGGCCTGACCGCCCTGCATCGCGCGATCGATACGGTTGCACAGACTCTGGTAGTCGCACCTGACCGCAACCGCAGTGGCGCGAGTAACTCGTTGACCCTCACCAGGCCGCTCCGAGTGAATAAAGGGCCCAATGGCTTCTTGTATCTAGATGGCACACCAACCGATTGTGTCCACGTTGCATTGACCGGTCTAATGGATGACGAGCCGGATATGGTGGTTGCCGGTATTAACCACGGCGCCAACCTCGGCGATGACGTAATTTATTCGGGCACCGTGGCCGCTGCGATGGAGGGCCGTTTTCTCGGCCTCCCGGCAATAGCCGTCTCTTTGGCCGGATCGAATCCCACCCACTTCGGTACCGCGGGCCAGGTGGTATTGCAGGTCTTGGAACGGATTGCCCGAAACCCACTTCCCGCGGACAGCATTATCAACGTGAATGTGCCAGATCGGGAACTTAGCGAGATTCGAGGGTTCAAGGCGACTCGTCTGGGCTACCGTCACAAGTCCGAACCAGTGGTCCGGTCGCAGGACCCCCACGGGGCAGACATATACTGGGTCGGGCCGGCAGGAGCCGAACAGGATGCCGGGCCAGGGACTGATTTCTGGGCGGTTCGGGAAGGCTTTGTCTCGGTGACACCGTTACAGGTTGATCTTACCCGTCATGAACAGCTCCAACATTTCCAGGAATGGTTGGACCACCCATAGACGTGAATTCTCGGCACGTGCCTAACTCGGGAGGGTTTATCTCCTCCCGCACACGTCAACGCCTTGTGGACAGTTTGCGTGCCAAAGGAATCGTTAACGAGGCCGTGCTCCAAGCAATCGCAGATACCTCGCGTCATGAGTTCGTTGAGGACGCGTTGAAAGGGCGTGCCTATGAGGATACTGCACTACCGATCGGATACCGACAAACTATATCTCAGCCTTTTGTAGTGGCGCTCATGAGCCAGATTCTCCTCTGTGGCCAGGAAATGATCGGCCGGGTGCTGGAAGTTGGGGCTGGTTCGGGCTATCACGCAGCCGTGCTGTCGCGGTTCACTACTCAGGTGTATTCGCTCGAGAGGGTAAGCCAGTTGTACATAAGTGCTAAACGCCGCTTGCAAAGGCTCGAGATCAACAACGTGCACCTAGTTCACAAAGATGGGGCGGACGGTTGGCCCGCCAGGGCGCCTTACGATGGCATTATGCTGACAGCCGCACCGCACCAGGTGTCGGCGACACTTTTTGATCAATTGCGAGAGGGAGGAATTCTAGTGGCACCTGAGGGTGACGATCAGAACCAGACACTTACCTATTGGGTTAAAAAAAATGGTCGCATCCAGCGGCACGAGTCAATTCCCGTCGTGTTTGTTCCGTTGGTCCTGGGAGTGACGCAATGAGAATATTTTCCTCGCTGTACGTCATGGCTCTTCGGTGGGCAGCACACCGCCACGCTCCGAGATACCTGTCAATTTTGTCGTTTGCTGAGTCGTCATTCTTCCCGATCCCCCCGGACGTGATGCTCGCGCCGATGGTGCTCGCCCGAAGGAACCAGGCCTGGTTTTTGGCCAGCCTCACCACAGTCTGGTCGGTGGTCGGCGGCGTCGTGGGATATTTGATCGGCCAGTACCTTTTTGCGTTAGTGGCCCAACCCATTATTGATTTCTACCACGCCCAAGCGGGGTTCGAGCAGACCCGCACCTGGTTCCGTGATTATGGGATCTGGATTATCTTCATTGCGGGCTTCACCCCAATACCCTATAAGGTCTTCACTATAACGGCAGGACTGGTCGGTATGGCGCTGGTGCCATTCGTTGTAGCATCGTTAGTCGGAAGGGGCGCACGTTTTTTTATGGTGGCCGGGTTGATTTACCTGGGAGGAGAGCCTTTTGAGCGCCAGTTACGCCGTTATGCCGATATCCTGGGATGGGCCGTGGTAATTGTAATCATCACCGTGGCGGTCTGGCTTCGTGGCTGACCGGCATAGCTTGAAGCCAGCTAAGGCGATTGCCCTCCTTGCGATGGCAACCCTTATATCGGCCTGTACCGGTAGGCCGGTGGTGCCGGTTAGTGATTTGACGAGCGGGCGGACACAGTACACTGCCCGCATCGTACGGGCGGGAGATTCACTTTATACGATCGCCTGGGAATCCGGTCTCGACTACCGGGACGTAGCCCGCTGGAACCAACTGGAAGCGCCATTTGCGTTAAAAATCGGCCAGAAGATTTTTCTCGGGGGCGCAAGGCCAGCGGGCGCCCGATCGCAAACCTCCTCAATTACTGCCTTGCCAAAAACACAAGCTGTGTCCGGGGCTAAATCAGCGAGGTCTGCGGCTTCCGAGAACACAACTCCGGTTGTTGCTAAGGCAAAGCCCAACACCGAACTGTCCTTATCTAAAAATTCCCTGGGCTCACGCGAGTGGATATGGCCCGCGCAGGGCAAGTTGGTGGGAAGGTTCGATGGTGCCTCGGGCGAGAATGGTATAGACATCGCAGGCGTGGACGGGAGTCCCATTCGGGCTGCATCCGGGGGTAGGGTGGTTTACGCCGGTACCGGTCTAAGGGGCTATGGACTATTGCTGATCGTCAAGCACGACGACACTTACCTCAGTGCGTACGCCCACAACCGCGCCGTAATGGTGAACGAAGGCGATCAGATCCACAGCGGCCAGGTGATCGCCGAGATGGGGCAGTCCGGATCGGAATCGGTACGCCTTCATTTTGAAATCCGCAAAGATGGTCAACCGGTAGACCCATTACATTTTTTGCCTGCCGGTGACGGCTGAGGCCCGTAGCGGAAGAATAATTGCCGCCGCAACGGCGCGGCCATCCAAGGCAAGTAAGTTGTATGTCGCGCATGCACTGCGGGAACTCATGAAGTCGATGCCGCGGCCGGCTCTAGCGAGCATACGCTGCAAACGTAGATCAGGGAGATAGTGCTGATCCCCAGTCCCGACCAACAGCACATCCCAGGATAGGGTCAGAATTTCAGCAAAATCCGATTCGTTGATTTGCGAGAATTGCTCGACCTGCCACTCAACCGGGCTGCGAGCGGGTGCCAACAGGAAACTGCTTGCGTAGAACGATTCTCCGATTTGAACCGAGCCGGCCTCGTAAGCTCGTATCAATTGGAGGTGTTCAGAATTTTCAGGACGTAATTCCATTTGATTCACAGTGGCTCCGGTCCCGCTCCGTTTTCGGGCAGTGACCGGTTTCATGGTACGGCGCGCAACAACCCAACTGCTTTGCGATACAATCCCGCGCTCGGCGAGCGTAGATAATATCGGAAACTGCGCTCAATCCCTCCCGCCGGATTAAAGGTATATGAAAGCTGTAAATATCGGAGTGATCGGACTGGGTACCGTCGGCGCGGGTACCGTCGACCTGCTGCACCGAAACCAAGAAGAGATTACACGTCGCGCCGGCCGCGAAATCAAGGTCACCTGCGCGGCCGTACGGGATCTTTCCCGTGGGCGTCATTGTGATACAGCCGGGATAACCCTGACCACTGATCCGAACGAGATCGTTTCGGACCCGAGCATTGATGTGGTGGTGGAGTTGATCGGCGGGTGCGAAGTGGCGTTCGATCTGGTTACCGCAGCACTGGCCCAAGGCAAGCATGTGGTGACAGCCAATAAGGCGCTCATAGCAACTCGCGGTAACGAGATCTTCGAGCAAGCGTCGACAGCAGGTCTGGTCGTCGCCTTTGAAGCTGCGGTCGCTGGCGGAATCCCAGTGATCAAGATTCTCCGGGAAGGCTTGTCGGGTAATCGCGTGGAGAAATTGATTGGTATCCTCAATGGCACCTGCAATTTTATTCTTAGCGAAATGCAGGAAAAAGACGCCGATTACGCCGAAGTGCTTACCCAGGCGCAGCAGGCGGGCTATGCTGAAGCGGACCCGTATTTCGACGTAGAGGGCGTCGATGCGGCCCATAAGCTCACTATCCTCGCCTCGATCGCGTACGGGGTGCACCTAAACTTCCAATCTGTCTATGTGGAAGGTATTAGCGCCCTGACGCGAGATGACATCATTTTTGCCCAGGAGATGGGCTACCGGATCAAACACCTCGGGATGGCCAGAAGGTCAACCACGGGTTTGGACTTACGTGTCCACCCCTGCCTGATCGCAGAAGACCACTTGTTGGCCAATGTAACGGGCGTCATGAATGCCGTTGTCGTGGAGGGTGACGCAGTCGGTGAAACGCTGTATTACGGCGCAGGCGCCGGGGCACAGCCCACCGCCTCCGCAGTCGTTGCAGATCTGATCGACGTCGTGCGGACTCTGACCGCCGACCCAGGCAACCGGGTACCCCACCTGGCATTTCAGGCGAGCGCGCTTGCGAAACCGGGGATTATTCCGCTGGCTGAGGTTTACTGTGCACATTATCTGCGATTGACAGTGCAGGACCAGCCCGGCGTATTGGCAGATATCACTAAGATATTGGGGGGCCATGGCGTGAGCATCAAGGCCATCCACCAACATGGTACCGGAGATGAAGACGGTAAGGTACCTGTCGTGATCGTGACCCACGTCGCCCAAGAGGCTGCCGTGGCGGCCGCTGTCTCGGGCATAGAAGCGCTCCCCGCAAGTGCCCACCCCGTTGTTCGGATTCGCCTTGAGACACTCGAGGGGCATTGAACATGCGCCCCACTGACGCCGGTGTGATCGCCCGCTACCGCGAGCGGCTTCCGATACCGCACAATGCCTCCGCCGTCAGTCTTAACGAGGGCAACACGCCGCTCGTACGGCTGAACTCGTTGTCTGATGATCAACGCGAAATTGAAATATTCGCCAAGGTTGAAGGCGCAAATCCAACCGGTTCTTTTAAAGACCGGGGAATGACTGTCGCGATTTCGATGGCAGCTCATGAAGGCAGCGAGGCGGTAATCTGCGCTTCAACCGGCAATACTTCTGCCGCGGCAGCGGCCTATGCGGCACGGGCCGGGATGAAGGCCATTGTCATTATCCCCGATGGTCAGATTGCCTTGGGGAAGCTTGCCCAGGCAATGATGCACGGCGCCCGCGTGATCCAAATAGCCGGTAATTTCGATCAAGGCATGGAAATCGTCAAGGCGATTTCTCAAAAGGCCCCAGTGACCCTGGTGAACTCTGTCAATCCCTTCCGATTGCATGGTCAAAAAACAGCTGCATTTGAAATCGTAGATACTCTCCTGCGCTGCCCGGATTATCATTTTTTGCCGGTAGGGAACGCTGGGAATATCAGTGCGTATTGGATGGGTTACTCGGAGTACCTCGAAACGGGAGATCTGGCACGCCGGCCGGTGATGGTAGGCTGCCAAGCCAGCGGGGCGGCGCCTTTTGTACAAGGAACCCCGATCGAAAGGCCCGACACTATTGCCACTGCCATTCGCATCGGTAAACCCCAGTCATGGGCCCTGGCGCAGGCGGCATGCGAGGAGTCCGCCGGCTGGTTTCTCGGCCGAAGCGACGAGGAGATTCTTGCAGCGCAACGCCATCTAGCCCAGAACGAAGGGATCTTTTGTGAGCCAGCATCGGCGACTTCTGTCGCTGGCGTTATGCTTGCGCTTGGTGAATCCGCTATTCCCAACGGGTCGTGTGTCGTGTGCACGCTGACCGGTCAGGGGCTCAAAGACCCCGATACTGCCATTAGCCAGTGCCCCGAGCCACAGCGGGTCTCGCCACAAATTGACGCCGTACATGACGCTATCCTGGGTTGAAGCCCATACCAGCCCGGCTTCTCCGAGCTGAGAATCACGCAGAGAGGTCACTTTGTTCGGGGAGACTATTCTGGTATTTGATATCGAGACGGTCCCAGACGTCGCGGGGGGCAGGCGGCTATACGACCTGGTGGGGCTTGATGACGCAGATGTCGCAAGAGCAATGCGCACACTTCGGTCGCAAAAAACCGGGGGCAACGATTTTCTATCTCACCCTCAGCATCGAATCGTTGCGATTTCGGCGGTGCTGCGCCGAGGCGACAATCTTAAAGTCTGGTCCTTGGGCGAGGCAGAATCATCCGAGGCAGAACTTTTGCGACGCTTCTTTGATGGCATCGAGAAATTCACGCCTACCTTGGTCAGCTGGAATGGCAGTGGCTTTGATCTGCCCGTTATACACTACCGGGCGCTTAAACATGGCATCTCGTCGGTAAAGTACTGGGATAGCGGTGACCATGATCGTGACTTTAAATGGAACAATTATCTTAGCCGTTTTCATGCCCGCCACCTTGATCTCATGGATGTTTTATCGGGATATCAGCCCCGCGCCTGGGCTCCGCTCGACGAGCTTGCAGTCACACTTGGATTTCCCGGGAAGATGGGCGTGAGCGGTGAAGGCGTATGGGATTCGTTTCAGGCAGGAGAGATCGAAAGTATCCGCGCATACTGCGAGACCGATGTTCTCAATACCTACCTTATTTTCCTTCAGTTCGAACGTATGCGGGGTCACCTTGACGAGGCGGCGCTGATGCATGAGCAGCAACGGCTCTGCGATCTGCTCGCACAAAGTAACGAAAGTCACTTAGTGACCTTTTTGGAGCGATGGCAGGCTGGTGGGCGTGAAGCGTAGGCCGGCCGCGCCTTTCACTGCAGAAATAGAAGGGTTGACCCACGATGGGCGCGGGATTAGCCGGGTTGAAGGCAAAGTCTGGTTTGTCGAGGGCGCACTGCCGGGGGAGACCGTACTGGTTCGCCCGATGCGGGGAAGGCGATCCTACTCTCTGGGTCGCGCCGACAAGTTGTTTAGTGAATCGTCCGAACGGTGCACTCCGTGCTGCCCGGTTTTCGGAACCTGCGGTGGCTGCGCACTGCAACATTTGGAGCACAACGCCCAGGTGAACTTCAAGCGGCAAACCTTATTGGAGGCGCTGCAGAAAGAGGGGATTGCTTGGACTGCACCGGTTGAGGTGATTAGTGCCGAGCCCTGGCACTATCGCCGCAAGGCCCGGCTAGGGGTGAGGCTCGTTCCCAAAAAGGGTGGAATTTTGGTGGGTTTTCGCGAGCGGCATAGTAGCTACATTACGCCATTGACGACTTGTCCTGTGATACATCCATCGGTTGATTCGATTCTTGCGGCATTACCAGAACTTGTCGAGAGTCTCAGTGTCCCGAGCAGAATCCCACAGATCGAAGTGGCGGCCGGAGAAAATGCCACCGCACTGATCTTCCGCCATCTGTCGCCTTTGACGGAGGAGGACGTTGCCAAACTCACCCATTTCGGCCGGGTCAATAATATGCTGATGTATGGCCAGGCAAACGGACCGGACTCTATTCAGCCGGTGTACCCTCCCGATCCAGCCCTGCTCCAGTATGCATTACCGGATTTTTCGCTGACCTTTTACTTCAGAGCCACTAGTTTTGTCCAGGTTAACGCCTTAGTAAATCAACAGTTGGTCGGTACCGTGATTGACTGGCTGGCTATCGGGCCCAACGACAGGCTGCTGGATCTTTTCTGTGGGATCGGAAATTTCTCATTACCCGCAGCCCGCCTAGCGAGACAGGTCATCGGGGTCGAAGGCGATGCAACCCTGGTTCAATTGGCCGCCGAGAATGCTCGGTGGAACGGGGTTAAAAACGCGGTTTTCGAGACTCGGGATCTGTTCGACCCCGAGCTTAATCACTGGCGCCTGCCTGAGTGCTCGCGGTTGCTTTTGGATCCACCACGCACGGGTGCGCTCGAAGTTTTGAAGCGGGTGATAAACGGGCCTAAACCCCAACTTCTGGCGTACGTGTCCTGCAATCCGGCCACGCTGGCTCGGGATGCACGGTTCCTGACCGAAAGCCAATCCTATCGACTGGAGCGCCTAACGGTTGCCGATATGTTTCCACACACCGCGCACATCGAGTCGGCGGCGCTGTTTCGCCGTGTAGACAACCCCGGTACGGGCGTCAGTGAAAAGGGCTAATCTTTAACCACCGGTCCCCGTTTTTTCGGTCGCGCCGGCGCTTTTATTGCGATTCGAGTCGCTGCGATCCTCTACGGGGCGACTAGGTTGGCCCTGTGAGCTTCTAGCACGCCCCCCTTGGCCGCTCGAGCGCCCTCGACCCCCGCGGGAGCGCCGCTGGCCACCTTTTGAGGCTCCGTCCGAGGCTGAGTCGGTTCCGCCGCTCTGGGTTCTTCTTGAGGCCGAATTCCGGTTGCGCCCCTGATCCGGTTGTTCCTGTCGGCCCTGTCGTTGGCCCTCCTTGCGACCGGCGGGTCGGCGCCCGCGAGAGCGGTTTCGGGGAGGACGGCCAGTCCTTTGCGCGGACCCGGCTTGATCGTCCTCCTTTGATTTGGTTTCTTGGCCCTCTTTGGTCAGAGATTTCCAGAGCTTTGCGATGAAGCCAGCCCGAGGGGCAGGGGCTTCTGCTTTTGGGGTTGGGGGGGGAGGGGTGTCGATTTCGTCCAGATTAACCGCGGGGCGATTCTTGTGACGTGTTAACGAATATTCGGCCTCATTTTCGCTGTCAGGGGCGATCTTGATTTTATGGCTGGCAAGGGTATTCTCCACCGCATCTAAATCCTCACTGCGCAGGCGTTGAATATTAAACTGAGACCCTTGCAATTGTGGCGAGGGGATCAGCACGACCCGGGTACCAAGACGTGCCTCGACCTGATTGACCTCATGGCGCTTTTCATTCAATAAAAAGGTCGCAATATCAACAGGTAATTCAGCGAAGACGGCTTCGGTGTTCTCTTTGAGCGCTTCCTCTTCCAGAATGCGAAGAAAACTGAGGGCGGATGATGTGACATGGCGTACCTGCCCGGTGCCATCGCACAGCGGACAGACCCGGTAATTTGAATCACTGATCGATGATCGTAGCCTCTGCCTTGACAATTCCAGCAGTCCAAAACGAGAAATATGACCGAGTTGTATCCGCGCGCGATCGTTGTATACCGCTTCGTTAAAACGAGTTTCGACGGTCTTTTTGTTACGTGTCGAGGTCATATCAATCAGGTCTATTACGACCAAGCCGCCGAGGTCTCGGATTCTCATCTGACGGGCGAGTTCATCTACCGCCTCAAGATTGGTCTGAAGGGCGGTCTCCTCGATATCAGCTCCCTTGGTGGCTCGCGCCGAGTTGACATCAACTGAGATCAACGCTTCGGTATGATCAATAACGAGTGCACCCCCTGAGGGTAATTTGACCGATCTGGAGTAGGCGCTCTCAATCTGGTGCTCTATCTGAAAACGGGAGAACAACGGCACAGTATCCTGGTAATGTTTCAGTTTCACGACGTTTTGTGGCATCACCTGTGACATGAAGCGTGTTGCCCGGTCAAAAACGGACCGTTCGTCAATGAGAATCTCTTGGATGTCCGTTCTCAGGTGGTCTCGGATGGTACGCACGATCAGATTACTTTCCTGATAAACCAGGAAAGGGGGCTTTTGTGTGGTGGCGGCATCCTCGATAACGCCCCAGAGTTGCATCAGAAAGTTCAGATCCCATTGCAGTTCTTCAGCAGATTTGCCGATTCCTGCGGTACGCGCGATCAACGAGTGTTCCGCGGGGACCTCGAGTCCGGACATCGCATCGCGTAAATCAGCCCGTTCCGTTCCGTCAATTCGCCGGGAAATACCACCCCCTTTGGGGTTATTCGGCATAAAGACGAGGTAGCGCCCCGCGAGACTGACGAAAGTCGTCAGAGCCGCCCCTTTGGTGCCTCGCTCATCCTTTTCAACCTGAACGAGCAGCTCCTGACCCTCTTGGATGACGTCCTTGATGCGTACCTGAGCCATCGGAGTGGCAGGGGAGAAATTTTTGAAATGAGCCCGGGAGATCTCTTTGAGTGGCAAAAAACCCTGGCGCTCTGCACCATAATCCACAAAAGCGGCTTCAAGGCTTGGTTCGACCCGGGTGACCCGCCCCTGGTAAATATTGCCCTTGCGTTGGAAGTGGGTGGATGACTCAATGTCTAGGTCGAGAAGTTTTTGCCCATCAACAATAGCGACGCGCAACTCTTCTGGATGAGTTGCGTTAAAAAGCATTCGTTTCATTTTTATGTTCCGCGTAGACCGGGGCGTGGCCGCGTTAAACAGCCCGTACGGAATCTGTTTTTCAGCCTGCAACCCGGATAATTATCCGTTTTATGCTTCTGGAGCGAAAAAAACGAGCGGGCAAGAGGAGGCGAGGTACAACAGACAGGAGGCGGATGCGAGCGCCCAGTGGTATCTTGACGGGGCCGTGCCCCGGCATGCCACAGGCGCCCTCCAGAGGCCGGCTTAGGACTCCTGGCGGGGTTTTATCCGGGGTGTTTACTTCCCCCAGAGGTGTATCCCTTGCATCGATCCCGTCAGTGATAAGCGGCGGGATGTTCAGCCCAACTTGACTGCTCTTGTGGTTCCACAGGAGCAGTATCCTGTTCGTTTTTTCGCGCCCGAATCAATAACTGGGGCGCTGATACCTCGCTACGGCGACTGCGTATCGGTCGCTGGTGCAGACATGCTCTAAAATACAAGCATTCTTACGCGGGGGTGGTAGCGAGAGATACCTCGCTGTCTTATTCCCGCGGGAAACCTGCACCCGGTCTTTACCGTGCTGGCTTGTCTCTGCTCAACAGAAGACCCACCAATTGTAGCCAAAACATACTATTTTTTCAATCAGATAATGGCCGATCTGCAATCTCCATCCCAACCCGGAAAACGCCCTGCTGAAACACGCACGGTAACGGAAGTGGAATCAGGGCAACGACTGGATAACTATCTTGTCCGCCACCTTAAAGGGGTGCCCCGAACGCACATCTATCGTATCGTTCGCGATGGGCAGGTTCGGCTCAATGGCGGGCGGGTGCGACCATCCGTAAGGGTTTCCGAGGGGGATCGCGTTCGAGTGCCGCCACTTCGACGGGACGTCAGCCAAAATGCCGGTGTAGGCCGGGGCAATTCCGATTTTCGCGCCTCCATCCTTTTTGAAGATTCGAACCTGTTGGTCATTGATAAGCCGTCCGGTATTGCGGTTCACGGGGGGAGCGGGTTGAGGGGTGGGATCATTGAATTCCTACGCTCACGCTCGGAACAATACCTTGAACTCGTCCACCGATTGGACAAAGAGACGTCGGGTGTCTTGGTACTTGCCAAAGACATGGCGACGCTCCGAAGCATGCATGAGGCCCTGCGCCAGAATGTTTCCCAAAACCGGATTCGCAAGAGCTATCAGGTCTTGTTAGTCGGGCAGTGGCGTGGCGGACGCCGCGCGCTCAGTCACCGTTTGCAGACTGTCCGAAGACCCGGTGGGGTCAAGCGATCTCAGGTCGATACAAGGGGACGGGAGGCTTATAGTGTATTCGACCCTCTGGAGCGGTACTCAGAACACACACTGATGCGGGTGGGGATCAAAACAGGCCGTCTTCATCAGGTCCGAGCGCATGCACAGGCTATCGGGCTCCCCGTCGCCGGAGATCGGGTATACGGAGACTCCGACCAGAATCGCGCGTTGCGTAAACTCGGGCTTCACCGACAGTTTCTCCATGCCGATCGCCTGCGATTTACCCATCCGGTGACCGGCCGCAAGGTCGATATTCAAGCGCCACTCCCGGAGGATCTTGCCGGGGTGCTCGCCTGCCTTGAGACAAGCCGCCGAGAGTCGTGAGTTGGAAGATGTCCCTTACATCGCCCTTTGTGATTCAGCCCAGATCAAACGCGGTGGCCGGGGTTTTCGATTCGTCGTCGAGCGGGATCGGCTTACACTGCCGGCTTTTGTTATACGCCACGAATTGGGTGTTTCGGCGTTCATCAACCGTTGCAAACACCGGGATTTAGAACTCGACTGGACACTCGGCGATTTTTTTGATCCTGAAGGGGGCCAGCTCATTTGCGCTACCCATGGAGCACGCTATGATCCGGTCGATGGTGTTTGTCTGGCGGGTCCATGCGCTGGGGAGGCCTTAACCCGTCTAGAGGTGGTCGAAATCGGCGACGTCGTTTACCTCTCCGACACTCGATGGAAACTGAACCCTCAAAGCACTGTATGAGCAGCGGGACGACCAAAACAACTGAAAAAGACAAGTGAGACAACCCATCATCCCGAGGGCCCTGGCGCGAAACGTCATTGGGACACCAGAAATCGTCGACTTCTCAGTACGCAGCAACTGGAGGGCAAGATTGCTGGACCAACTGGCGGCCCGCGTG
>MPLX02355489.1_pt1 | contig 13743 bp, 10 predicted proteins | sample 1617341 | NCBI WGS metagenome assembly MPLX02 (sample SAMN05944804, study PRJNA350692) | marine metagenome | biome: marine; feature: ODZ; material: water; isolation source: 120 m water sample filtered on 0.2 um supor filter | place: Pacific Ocean | collected 2012-04-08 | depth 120m m | reverse complement strand
CTGATACAATTAATCCAAAAATAAAATCGATTGAATCATCCACTGTGGGTGTGGTGAAGTGAGGGGCGGATGAAGTCGTATCGTTTAGCAATATTCCGATAGGGGCAGCCCATATATAAGATAGGTCTATGTTTTCCTCATCATATGATTCAGATCCATCTAGTGTTACCAACTGATTTTCAGCAACGATTTGATCTGGTCCAGCATTGGCTATGGGCGGAAGATTTCCAGTGCCTGAATCACATTCTCCCCAAACACAGCTTACCCATTCCGGGTGATCAATGAAGGGGTTTCTGTTTTCTTGAATTGTATAAACAGCATCATTCCGATCCAATTCTTTTTGACTCACCGAATCCTGTAAGTGCCAATCCATTAACATGTCTATTGCCCAGACTTTCAGATTTGCACCGTTAACCATATCGTTATCGTCCCACCCGGAATCCTCAGTATAATAACGCGTTGACATATAAAAATAGGTTCGGGCAAAATCTCCTTTATATTCATCAATTGGCTCAAAAACTGTGCCGTTGTGGGTGTAAGAATTCATGTTTCCACGTTGACTGCCATTTTGCGATGTCCAAGTTGTGCTTGCGACTTCCCCATAGGGATGGTTGGATCGCATACCATTCACATAACCATCTGTTGGATAAATATGAAACAGATCCGTGTTCATGGGCATGCCCTCATTGAACCAGCTTTTTGGCCAAGAATGCTCCCGGTTAAAACAATCTCCTTCTCCGCCATAATTCCCGCATTGGTCTGCACTTGTAAAGTGGTAAATATAGGGTGGTGTTCCGTCGGGAATATCAGAATACATATCCCAAATAGTCCCGTCAGATTTTGCATCAGTTGATTGAAAGTGGCCATATAGAGAGCTATAACTTTTTGGAATATGGTCATCAATAATATTGTGCAGAGCCAACCGCAATGACTCCCCATCTAATCCTTCTGCGTCATCATAATATCCCGGAGGAATATCAGCTGTTAAAAGGGTCGTAATAATAAACGCAGAAAATAATTTTATCTTAAACATTTTGCGTTAATACCTTTTTTCTATTAAATAATAAATTTGTTCAGGCGAATTTAAAAACGGATACGTAATTTGTTGTTCCCGGTACGCCTACAGGCACACCGCCAGTAATAACATATTTCTCATCTTTCTTGAGAATTTCTTCACGTGATAAAACTGCATTGGCAACATCTTGAATTTCACTTGATAAATTATATTCATTAATTACAATGGGCATGATTCCCCACACAATTGAAAGTTGGCGTGATATTTCTTCAATGGGTGTCATGGCAATTATCCGAGCAGCTGGTCGATATCGTGACACCATCCTAGCGGTACTTCCGCTATGAGTCATGGTAATTAAAATTTTAATATCCTGGTCATGGGCAACCGAACATGCGGCGTGACTAATTGCTTGCGCTGTATTTAGATGTTTATTCCCACGTGAAATATAATAGTCCTGATAATTAATGGCTGATTCCGTTTCCTCAATCACTCTAGTTAATACTTGAATAACCTTTTTTGGAAATTTGCCCATTGCTGTTTCACCGGTAACCATCAGCGCATCTGCGCCATCTAAGATTGCATTGGCAATGTCGCTGACTTCTGCTCTAGTTGGAACCGGCCTATCAGTCATTGAATCTAAAATTTGAGTGGCAATAACTACAGGCTTTCCAGCTTGTGTGGCTTTATCAATCACTTCTTTTTGGATCAACGGAACACGCTCAAGGGGAAGCTCCACGCCTAGGTCTCCACGGGCTACCATGACTGCATCAAATGCATCAATGATGCCATCTAGGTTTTGAACAGCCTCCCATTTTTCAATTTTTGCCATGATTGGAACAGCAAACCCAAGATTTCGAACACGAGAACGAACCAGGTCATAATCGTGAGGGGTTCGAACAAAAGAAAGCGCAATCCAATCTGCGCCATTTTTCAGCGCTAACTCAAGATCCTGTTCATCCTGTTCTGTAAGGCTGGGAACGTCCAGCGCCACACCGGGGAAATTGACACCTTTGCGATTTTCTACAGCGCCGGCAATGATCGTCCGACATTCCAGTGTAGAATTTGAAACATGCTTTACAACCTCCAATGCAATACGACCATCATTGATCAATATCTGTGCACCTGCATCAACTTTTTGAAATTTTACACCTTTTGAAACGGGAATGGTATTTTTTCCTATTTCTTCGTTACTGATGGTAACAACATCCCCTTCTTTTAGTTCATAGTCGGATTCGAGCCCACTCACTCTAATTTTGGGCCCCGCAAGATCCCCCAAGATAGCTGGACGACCTCCGGAAGGTAGATGAGTGGATTTAATCAGATCAAAATAGGATTGTTTATCTTCTGCGGTTCCATGGGACAGATTTACACGAAAACAGTTTACGCCCCGATCAACGAGCGATTGGATTATTTTCAACGTTGAACAACTGGGACCTACTGTAGCAATTATTTTAGTACGACTTATTTCCATGGGTTTAAATTACCGGTAATCATAATCGTTTTACACGTATTCAATGAAACAAATTTTTTCGATATTTATTATTTTATGTTTTATCTCATGCGGTGGCCCAACGGGAAATTGGTCCGACCCCAGGGTAATACTTATTTCCATTGATGGGCTACGCGGTGATATTTTAAACAACCCTGCCTATACAAAAGATTGCCCAAACTTGACCCGGCTTATGACAGATGGAGAATACTGCACAAATGTTCAAACTGTGTTTCCTTCTTTAACATATCCAGCTCATACATCTATGATTACCGGTGTTACGCCGGCTAAACACGGAATCGTAAACAATCGGCCTTTTATGCCAAAGAATAATTTTGTCGATTGGTATTGGTATGCAGATTCCATAGAAGTTCCAACGATTATTACAAAAGCAGCGCAAAAAGGACTGGTCACCCTGGGTGTGAGTTGGCCCGTTTCGGTTGGAGCAAAAATGGATTGGATGCTCCCCGAAATAAAATCAGTTAATGACACTATATCAACAATCGACCTTGTACGAAAACACGACCGTCCGGAATCATTTTTGGAATCAGCTAAAGTACGTGGGGTAGTGCCAGAGGATGGCAATCCATCGGGTTACAATAGAGATCTGTTACTTCACGAAATCTTCATGGATGCCTTTGTCCGGAAAGCACCTCATTTGAGTTTATACCACATGATTGAGACTGATCTTATCCAACATGAATTTGGGAAATCTTCGAATGAAGCTAAGGATGCATTTATGTTCATGGATTCATTGGTGGGAAATATAATCGCCTTTTTAGATGATAACAAATTGTGGGAATCCACCACGCTCATAATCACAGGGGATCACGGATTTAGGGATTATGAAAAACAGGTGAGTTTAAATCGTTTATTTGAAAAAGAGGGCTGGCTCACATTAAATAATGGTTCTATTTCCGATTGGAAAGTAGTATGCCTCGGTTCTGGTGGGTCTGGTTTTGTGCGGCTTAAAGATCCTACTGATCAGGAATTTAAGAAAAGAGTTCGTTTATTATTATCCAAGCAGGATGCGTTTGAAATATTGGAACAACGACATATGAATGGTGCACTTTGGGCATCCCGAAAAACAGATTTCGTCTTACTGGCTAATGATGGATACGGGTTTGTGCGCAGCACTGATCAGCCCTTTATTGTGGAAAAACCTGGCGGGTCTCATGGTGGGGATCCGAGACGTAAAATATTAAAAACGGGCTATATTGCTACTGGGCGCGGTGTCAAAAAAGGCCCAATTAAATCCATGTCTATTACAGATGTTGCATTCAAAATATCTGATCTTCTCGGGCTTTATTTAGAAAACTAATTCAAAACTTGTGGTGCCACTAATCGGAAAGGTTTGATGATTGTGTCAAATTCATTTCCGTTGTCATCTATCATCCGAAAACTTCCTTCCATAAATCCCATTGGCGTTGGTAGAGGGCAAAAACTAGTATACTCAAAATATTCACCTGGAAACAATTTTGGCTGTTCCCCTACTACACCGGGCCCATGGATATCTTCTGTGTTGCCCTGCCCATCGGTGATATGCCAATAGCGACTCAAAAGTTCGACTTGATTGCCACCCCGGTTTAAAATGGTAATATGATAAGAAAATAAATAGTATGAGCCAACAGGGTTTGATTTTTCAGGAACATAATTTGGTTTTACGGTAATTTCGACAGAATTTTTCATGTGAGAAAATTAATTCCTTTATCTTTGTCTTCCGATTTTTTCCTTAAATTTTAAAACGCTATGAATAAGAACACCAATTCACTTTACACCTATATATTTATTGTATTCCTTGGTTTGGCCATGATACAGATGAAAAATTTCGGCACATTCCGATCAGGGTCTTCTCCATCTATCATTGAGAATGATATTATGGATCATATTCGGTATTTATCACATAAAGATAAAGGTGGCCGTTATCCCGGAACCCGCGGATCTAAAGATGTAATCTCCTATTTAATTCGGCAATTCAAATCTTTTGGTGTAAAGCCTGGTGGGGAAAATGGGTCGTTTGTCCAACCTTTCAATATCACGGATGGGATTGAATTAGGCAAAAATAATTCTATGATTATTGATGGGGACAGTCTTGTGACTGAGCAGGATTATATGCCACTCTGGTTTTCAGGAAATGAAACCGTTTCTGCATCTGCTGTGTTCACGGGATATGGGTTTTCCATAAACGAAAAAGAAATCAAGTGGAATGATTATAGTGGGTTGGATGTAGCAGGAAAATGGGTCATTGTCATGCGGCACAGTCCGGAGAGAAATAATCAACATTCTTTATACGCACCACATTCGGGACTTCATAAAAAAATGCTTATCGCTCGGGACAAGGGGGCTATTGGTATTATTTATGTATCACAAATTGAAGATGATGATTTATATCCATTGAAATACAGGGCGGGGTTTTCTAATGCCGGAATTCCAGCAATCCATCTCTCAAACGAAATGGCAGATAAACTATTTAAAGTTGTTGGGCAGACTCGGAAAAATATTCAGAATAAAATGAACAAATCTTTGAAGACGATTTCTTTCAAACTACCTGTCACTATCAATGCTTCCGTGGATTTAAACCCTATCCAAACTCGTGCAGCCAATGTTGTGGGATTAATTCAAAGCGGAAACAGGAAATATAGAAATGAATATGTTGTTATAGGCGCACACTTTGATCATTTAGGAATGGGTGGGACAGGGACAGGTTCACGCAAACCGGATACAACAGGTACACATAGTGGCGCAGATGACAATGCATCAGGAACATCTGGTCTTTTAGAAGTGGCCCATAAACTTGTTTCCCAAAAAAGTAGATTAAAAAGAAGCATTATCCTTTTAGGATTTGACGCAGAAGAAAAAGGGTTATTGGGTGCGAAATATTTTGTAGATAATCCATTGTTTGACCTTAATAAAATAGTAGCAATGATCAATCTGGATATGATAGGGCGAATGAAAGATTCATCAGTAACTGTAGGTGGGGTTGGTACATCTCCATTATTCGAACCACTACTAAAAAAAGAATCTATCGGACGTAATTTCACATTAAACATGACTAAACCTGGATACGGACCTAGTGATCATGCTGCTTTTTACACAAAAGATATTCCCGTTCTTTTCTTTTTCACCGGTTTCCATAATGAATACCACACACCAGAAGACTCATGGAAGCTTATTAATTTAAAAGGCGAAAAAGACATATTAGATCTTGTTTATGATATAACGTTTCAATTATCTCGACTGCCCGAAAGACCAGTGTTCACAGAAGCAGGTCCAAAAGAGGGTCGTATGAAAAGAAATACAAAATTTAAAGTCACTTTCGGAATTGTGCCATCTTATGGAAGCACCAAGAAAGGGCTTGAGGTGGATGGAATCTCAAAAGCGGATGGACCGGCAGCGAAGGCAGGAATTAAGAAAGGGGATGTTATAAAATTCATGGGAGATAAGCCCATTAATGATATATATGAATACATGGACCGACTGGAAGAGTTAGAGCCTGGAATGACTATTACTGTGCTAATAGACAGGAATGGAACTGAGCATGAATTATCTGTTACATTTTAATAGTTATAAATTATATATAAGAACATATTAAAAATTAGCTACTTGGTTTGTTTAGGTAGGGCTCAGTATAACGGGGAGAGAAATGCGGTAGAACACCATCAAAATATAAAATTGTAATATATATATAGTGTAAAATCATAAAATTTGAAAAATATTTATGTAAGTTTAACTTAAATCCATTTGTAAATATAAGGGTTTTCTTACTATGCATTAAATATTTTGTATCTCTCTTATAATCAATAACATAGGTAAATTATATTTATAGTATTTACCTCATGTTTTAGAAGGTAGTTAATGGTCAGTATTGAATATTATGGCAGTATGAAATAAAACAGCTAAAACAGGTTAAAATACCCAATTCAGGAAATTATGATCAACACAAATGATAGTATTAAATATTTAGTGTAAATCATATCGACTTTTATACATTACTAATTATATGCTATTATGATTATAATTATTCAGTCGTAAATGATTATTTAGAATGTTGAATAATAATAGTGTTTTTATCATATTATCTAAAGTTCAATAATGCCATTTATACTATATATATAGTGTATTTATTCCTATTAATTGTGTATTATCATATACTTACATAACTTGTCATAAATATATTATTCTAAATTTTATTTTCATATATTTTGTTCACTAAACTGCTGTCCATTTATGAGGATACTCTATTGTTGCAGACCCCAATTTTCCCTTTTTGAGCAACCTTAATCCCATACTAATGAATGAATAGATTAAAAGAATACAGATAACATAATTATATATAACTGTAAGATAGATTATATACGGCTGTGGTGTTTCCTCCTTTAGGTCTCTCGTATATATATTCAATTGGTAAATGATTTTTCATCATTAATTGCAGTACAAATGATGAGTTATCCATGAAACATTAGACTCGATGATTATTCCTTTATGTCTTGTATTATCAATAACTAACTACATCTACACATCCCCTATATTGTTCAAATATATCTCATATTATGATAGATGATTTTATCCAAATAAAATAGTATTTATATTTATGAACCAATATTTAATAATAACATATGAATGACATAGCTCATTTAAATACTGTAATTATTTACCTACCTGATAATTCAAAATCTATTTTAGTAAATTTTACACTATAATTCAATTTCTACTCCATTATTATTGCAAAGTTTTATATAAAAATTATACGAAACATTTTATAGTAAATAATATATTAATTATAGTATGTAATATCCATTAATGTACAATAAGTACATAATAATCAGTAACATATATAATGCATGGTTTTCATACACATTTTCATATATACTTGTATAATATAATTCAATAATGTACTCAAATATTTCAATAATATTTGTTTCAATGTCAGGATTGATACTGAGTAATAATTTTAATCAAAGTAAATATTATCTTTACATAAAATGGCTTTATCAACATCACTAACGGAAAATAATTTACTATATATATTAATGTGTCCTTTACATATAATCTTTGATGGGTAAATTTATATTATCCCATTTCTAACATACAAAACCACAATGTAATAATCCGACGAACAGTAATATCCTAAGTATAATATAAACAGTTACATAAACTATAATAATATGTCCAATTCACAAGACAAATTATACAAAATTTCATAATCTATCTTCATTTCTATATAGTTAGAAGGGCCTGTAATATAATTGTCCTTCAACTAATTATATTAATCGATATTATTTCAAATACAAAATTTTTCTTGCACTAGTTAAGCTGCCGCTTCTCATCACCAATAAGTAATTCCCCGATGGTACCTGGTTTCCCACTGAGTTTTTACCATTCCACTTAAGTTTATGTGTCCCCGGTAACATTTTCTTATCAACTATGTTTATAATCCATTTTCCTGATACATCATATATACCAATACTTACATGTTCTAACTTCGTGATACCAAATTCAATTTGTGTAGAATTATTGAACGGGTTTGGAAAATTATTTTTTAAATATGGGTATTGTGGAACCACAGATTGATGTTCGTTCACCTCGACCTGAATGGCATCTTCATCCATAACTATATCAAAATTTCCATAAAGCCCATCTATTCCTTCTTCTAAAGGAATCACCAGGCCTGAATGGTTTGCGATCCATGATTCGTCAACCTCTGGATCAATTAAAAAATAACACTGTGTCACCAATTCAAGATTATCTGGTGTTGTAATCTTATAATGAAAATGTCTTGGGCGCCCAGGATAGTATCCTGGCCAAATTGATTCAAATGCATATTCCCCGTTTTCATTAGTCAACATTTGCCCACGTAGATTATAGGGGTCCTCATCGGTATTCCCCGAATCACATTCCTGAAATATGGTGTAACATCCATCATCATTGGCGTGCCACACATCAACAAGGGCATTTTGAATAGGAGTTTCGCAATCATTCGCTTTTACCGTTCCCGAAATATGTATACGTGTACCTGGTTCATCTATATTAGCTAAAACTGCTCTGTAGGGGTGATTTTCGACCCAATATGGCCCCAGTATATCAATATTGGTCACATTACAGTCCTGCCTGCTTAATAAAGCTGTAGGTGCCATACTTATTGCGGCCGTACCCATTAACCCTGTTTTGATAAAGTTTCTGCGTTTCATTGAAGGAAATTAATCACTTTAAGCTGAATTTCTAGAAGCATTAATATTTCCAAATAGAGATCGTATAATAATTTTTTCCAGTGTTTCTTTTTGTGCATCAATTAAATTATTTTCTCTCAATTTCATTAAAGCGTATTGCTGAATAACGAGGAGAGGCAATACGGTTTCTTCCCTAAGGGCAATAGATTCTTTTATGCTTTCGTTTTTTTCTAATAATTTGTTTTGTCCAGAAATTTTCAAAATATGGGTTTCAGTTAAATCATATTCCCTTTTCAGTATGGTCCAAAACTCACCATAAACTGGATCATCTTTCATGTAGCGAGTGAGGGGGAAATATGTTTTACACATACTCTGCATAGAGTTTTCAATTAATGCTCTAAAAAAACCAGACTGTTTATAAAGTGAATAAACTTCATCTATTTTCCCTTCATCGTCTAATTTATTTAAGGCAGTTCCTAGCCCATAATAACCTGGAATATTTTGTTTTAACTGAGACCACGCGCCTACAAATGGGATGGCTCTTAACTGTGTTAGGTCGAGTTGGTCTGACTTTGATCTTTTGTCTGGACGTGAACCAATGTTTGTTCGGTTATAATATTTTAATGGCGACATTTCCATTAAAAAATGTGTGAAGAGTTTGTGGTTTTTTAATTCTGTATACGCGTCCAATGCATACCGGCTCATGTCATTTAAAACGATTCGTTCTTTGTCTTTAAACTTTTTATGCTCATCGTCAAAAATTAAGTTATCTAAGCCGGCGGTCATAAGCTGTTCTAAATTCAATCGAGCAGATTCAATAGTGCCAAACTTGCTGGATATCGTTTGCCCCTGGATAGTGATTTGAATTTCTGTTGATGCAATTTTCGACCCCAAAGACACATAATAATTATGTGTATTTCCTCCACCTCGGGCTGGTGGGCCTCCTCGCCCATCAAAGAAAACTATTTTAATACCATATTTTTCAGATAACGATGACAGTGATTCGCGCGCCTTATAAATATTCCAATTCGCGCTCAAATAACCTCCGTCTTTTGTACCATCAGAAAAACCAAGCATAATTGTTTGTTTATTATTTCTTTGCGTTAAATGGTTTCTATAAATATTATTTTCAAATAATGCAGTTACTATTTTTTCTGCGTTTTTTAAATCATCAATTGTTTCAAATAGTGGAATAAAATCTATAGGAATCTTTTCACCCGGAAAGGCGGTTTGTTTCGCTAGAAAATAGACGCTTGCAATGTCCATTTCATCCCGGCAATTCGAAATAATATACCGGTGACACCCTCGTTCTCCATTTGTTTCTTGAATCCTTTTTATCGTTTTAAACGTTTCAAGTGTATCGCCAATTCGATCATCTGTCGATGGTAAAATATCTATTGGTTTTTCAATATTAAATAGAGTCTCTGCGGTAACATCCTGTTTCAACAATGTATCTAAAGAAACATGTTTTAGTGTATTTTCAATAACACTTCTATCTTGTCGATAATCCAAGGCAGCAAAATAAAATCCAAATAATGTAAGCCGATCGAGAAAATCTTCAAGGAGCTCTTTAAAAACGCCTTTATGATGTGTGTTTAAGTCGTCTAAAATTGATTGAATCCCATTTTTAAAAGAATCGCAGTCCAATGAATCTTTTCCACGAATACTTTCTAATAACTGTTGTTCAATCTCCAGGAGTTTTTCATAAACTCCCGTAAATGAAATGCGCCTTCGAATAATTCTAATATCTGAATAATAACATTTTAAAATAGTTTCTTTTAAGCGTCGGGCAACACTGAGCGTTATGTCTGTATTTACAAAAGGGTTTCCATCGCGATCACCGCCGGGCCAAAACCCCAGTTGAATTAATTGAAGATGTCCCGGGTTTAAAGAAAGATTTTTTCTAAGTGATGAAATAATGTTCCCGGCGCTATTGTAAAAAATATTTTGTAGATACCATGTTAAATTCACCGCTTCGTCGTAGGGGGTAGGTTTTTTTTTCTTGAAAAACGGTGTCATCCCGAGCTGCATTAAATAAGTATTAATCAAGCCTGTTTTATTTCTTTTAATTGCATCCGTTAAATCGGTAATAATTGCTAATACACGACCGGGATAAAATTGTGTGGGGTGCGCAGTTAAAACGGGACGTATTGAAAAATTATTTATTTTTTCTAGCAGCGTATTTGTCTTTTTTTCCTCCTTTGCCTGGGTTAACAAGCTAGAAATCGAGCCGGGACCGTTCAAGTTATTTAAATCTTCAAACGTTGCATCTTCTAATGCATCTATTAATACCACCTGTCTTTCAACAAATTGTATGACGCGAAATAGAAAATCAAATTTCGCTGTCTGGTCTTTTGTGTTTGGCTGTTCTTTTAAAAACTGCTCTATAATTTTCTTTGGTGTTTCGCCTTGCTGGAGTTTTGTCCGGCACGTTTCTGCCAAAACCGGGATTAGAATACCTACGTCTTTTACGCCACCCAGGGGTAGGGTTAAGAAGAAAGAATTATATAACTGATATTTTAAGGCAACATGTTGATTGTATTCAGAGTTTGTGCCCGAGGGGGATTCTTTCAATCTTTAGTGGTTCCTTCCGATTGCGATTGATTTTTTATTTCATTTCTTAACTCTAAAACAGCCATGACATAATTATCTGCATGATTATAGGCATAAATAGATTTCCAAATATCTCCATCTCTATCATAATTGCTACTATTAGGCTTGTAGCCATTTAGTCGCAGATAATTAGCTATGCTTGCCAATACATCTGGCCAGTCATATGGCTGCCTTACGCCATCTTCATTAAAGTCTACCGAAAAGTTGTTAAAACTGGATGGAATAAATTGTCCAAAACCAAATGCTCCTGCATATGAGCCGCCAATTTCCTGAGGGTCCAACTGATCATTGTAACAATATTTTATAAACTCCGCTAATTCCTTTGATGCCCATTTTGCTCTTTTTGGCATGTCATGTATTTGAGAGTACAATGAGTTAAAAACAGAATATTGGGAGTGGTGGGAACCATAATTGCTTTCGATGCCCGCAATGGTAACTATAATAAATGGATCTACTTTATACTCACTGGAGACTGTTTTTATTAATTCAATATTTTCTTTATAAAACTTTGCCCCGGCTGCTATTCTGGAATCTTTTACAAAAATTTTTCGATAAACTTTCCAGGTTTTTTTTTCGTAAGGTCTAGCAAATTTTTCTGCAATTTCTTTATGAATTTTTATTTCATCGTGGGTGAATGCTTCCCTTATATATGCTTCGGGGATATTGGATCCTTGTAGATGATTTGAAACAGTTTGATAGGCCAGATCATCGCTCAAGGACTGAGCAAAGGTTAAAATAGAAAACGCGAGAAAAACAATTATATGGTTCATTGAATATTCCAATAGGATAATTAAAGAAAATTACAGGGTGAATTTAACAACGTCTTTGCAGGTGAAATACATCACAAAATTTAGAAGTTTAATAAAGGGTGTAGCCCGATGGCTTTGTTTGTGGGATAGGTTGCTAGATTATAGAAATGGGCCTATGAATAATCATTATCTTTAAAAAATTTCAGCGCTTCATCTCTTTGGGTTTTATTTCTTATTTTATTACACTTGTCTATGATTTCTTCCCTGTCAAAAATATGCTCTTCAGGCTCTTTGCGTATGGCCTTTATAAAAGAGTGGACCGGGTTCGTCACTGCCTGATAGGTGAACATTAAAAATGTTTTATACAAATAGTATTGAATTGGTTCTGTGAAAAAATGGCTGTAGCTAATATTTATATCATAGGAGTAGGTGTAATGAAACCAGTATGCGGGCATATACAGCATATCCCCGGGTTCCAGCCTGAGCGCTATTTCTTCCGTTGGGTCTTTTTCGGTTACATAAAGCGGATTTGGGTTGAGAAGGCTTTTATATTTGATGGATTGAAACCGCTCACGTGATTTTGATATATACCATGTTTTATTCCCATATAAATGCATTATCAGACCTGAAATGACATGGGCATGTTTAGAGAAGGTACATTCCTTGGTGCTTAAAAACAGTGTGTTTTGTCTGGATGTTTTACCAAATGATAACAAATAATCAAACAGGTGTTTTTTGTTTCCTCTTACCCGCTCCAGATAGTGTGTATCTATGTGCTCCTTCAGCTGGTTGCCAATTTTAGTGTTTGCCCTTAAGCGATATTTTTTGCCCTGATTCACTTTCCTAATTAACTGTGACACTGACATGGTTTCTTTATCTGAATTTTCATTAAGAGCAATCACATCCTGGTTGCTGAAATGTTTTTCCAGGTAGTTTAAATCTATGTTGCTGCTGAAGGCATTTTTTATAACAAAAGGTTTTTTTTCAGTGTTAAAATAATTTTGTATTTCATTAAGATCGGTTGTGTATTCAAAAGTTTGTATTTGGTCTATTTTTTGCTTCATCGGGAGAATCTGCTAAAATTTGAACGTGGGGTTAGTCCAGAATATCTGGCCCAAATACGGGATGGTAATTTTCTGATTTATATAATCTTTTAACTGTAAAACCTAAAATCTTTAGATCCACATATTGACCATTATAAAATGGGCTGTGGTGGGTGCGGGCATCCACATTAAATATGCCATTATTCGCGGGATAATAGCGAACACCAGCATCAAAAGCCATGTTGAGTGGGCTTTGAATATCTTTGCCCCATAGGTCAGAATAGGCTCCCATTACATTAAACAAATGGACATTTGCATCAACAATCAGGTCTTCCCTGAAATGATATGTAAATGTATTTGTGTAGGAATTAATGGACATGGGAAATCCCCGGGATAACATGAAACTGGATGATAACCTTTGCTGGTGTTTGAACCGCGAATCATCGAAGAAAGATTCATCATCCAATTCGGGGCTGAAATCTTCTTCAATGCCGGGGCGAGTACTGGTGGGAATATCTGTCCTGAGCTGTCCCAGTGCAATAGAAATAGTTGCAACCCACAAATAAATTATATAAAATTTTGTCATTGTGTATTATTATTTCAACAAGATCATTTTCTGTGTCTTAATATATTGACCTGTCTCCATTTTAAGGAAATATACACCACT
>MPLX02019721.1_pt1 | contig 13753 bp, 20 predicted proteins | sample 1617341 | NCBI WGS metagenome assembly MPLX02 (sample SAMN05944804, study PRJNA350692) | marine metagenome | biome: marine; feature: ODZ; material: water; isolation source: 120 m water sample filtered on 0.2 um supor filter | place: Pacific Ocean | collected 2012-04-08 | depth 120m m | reverse complement strand
TTGTGCTCAGGGGGTCGTCTTCTACGCATTAAAAAAGCCCCGATCAACGGGGCTTTGGGATGTGATTGTTCAGGGTTGGCTGCATCAGAGGTGACACAGCCCCTATCAATCACTTCTGATACTCGTGACCGCGATAGGTCAGCACAGGGTGGGTGGGAGCAGTTTCCTGCCTTCTGGTGGCGTAGACACTGCGTCTGTAGGTCAGCTCAACGGGCTGCTTGGCAGCAGCTTCGCTGTGCTGAGCGTACTGATGGCCGCGATAAAGAAGTGTGGTCATGATTCAGAGTCCGAAAGGATGTCCAAGTCCCCGTTCCATGGCTTGGCTCGAACTGCGCCCTGGCAGATTGCAGGGTGAACGCTTGGTAGCGGTGGCTACAAAATCATTATGGACCTGCAGCAGCTTCGCTGGCGTTCGTGGTGATACAAAACATTGATACTGCCTGAGAACAAGGCTTGCGAGTCGCGACAGGTTCTGTGGCCAATAGTCAGACGCCTGTATGCAGTGGCTTGGGCCTGCTGAATGGTTGAGGGCCTATCAATGCAGGCCTGGGGCAGATCAGAGGGGGTTGCCACCTTGTGTTCACAATCAGAGTGGTGATTTTCAAGACCAACCCTGCCAGGCTTCAACGGAGTCCTCAGCCGTTCGTCAAGGATCAGGATGGAGTAGGCGGAAGTTGCGCTTGCCGATTTCCAGAAAGCCATCTTCACAAAGTTTACGCAGAGCACGGGAGAGGGTTTCAGGCGTCGTTCCCAGCTCGTAAGCCAGATCTTTTCTGGATTGCTGAAGCACACCGTGATTGGCGCCATCAGGTCTCGCCTGAGCCTGCAAATACTCGAGAAGTCGTTGTCGCAAGGTCTTCATGCCGTGGGATCGCAAGCGATGCTGAAGCAGGCGACATTTGCCGGCCAACATCTGCAGAAAAAAAGATGCCAATTTCGGCGTACCTGTGATTCGCTCCCAGGCAGTCCTGTGACTGAACCAAAGCAGCTCACTGCTTTGCAGGGCCTCGATGTGATGGGGAAACGGCGCCTCCGCAAAGGCAAGGGCCGCCGCGACAATTTCACCGTCCCCGAAGCGACCCAGCTCAAGCAGGCGCCCTTCGCTGCTGATCTGGTGAATGCGCACCAGGCCATGGATCACCCACCAGAATCCATCCGCGTCTTCACCTTCCATGGCCAGGGTGGTGCCTCTCTCAATCCGCCGCCGCTGCCCCAGGTCCCTGAGACCCTCCAGGGCTTCGGCAGGCTTGATCAAAGTCAAGGAATTCTGCTGCGAATCATTCCATCTTCGGTGCATGGGCTTCGGTTGATGCCGTGCCATCCATTCCAGGAGGATGTCAATGTCAATGTTCTGTTTTCAGTGTCAGGAGGCGGATAGGGGCAAAGGCTGCACCGTTGCAGGGGTTTGTGGAAAAACTGCAGAGACGGCAGCTCTTCAGGATGCCTTGATGCACATGGCCCGTGGTGTTGCCATCTATGCCACGGCCCTTGCGGATGCCCCCTCTGCAGAGGTGTGTGTGCCAACTGATTGCTACGCCTGGTTGCGGGTTGCTTTATTCAAAACAATCACCAACGCCAATTTTGACGATGCCGCAATTGAGTATTCCGTCTGGAGAGGTGTGGCCTGGCGACTGGCGTTGCAGCAAGACATTGCCAGGGCAGAGCTGAAGGTACCATTGGCGTCTGAACATGCCGCGGGATGGAACCCGACCAGTAGAGATGAGTTATTGAATGCCCAATCTAAAACAGGTGTTCTGCGCAGCATTGATCCGGACTGCCGTTCACTGCGTGAGTTGTTGACCTACGGACTCAAGGGACTCGCCGCTTACCTGCATCATGCCGCAGAACTGGGATCTGAGGATGCAGATCTCAATGCTTTCCTGGCCAAGGGTCTGGTGGCCACCATCAACCCTGATCTGGACGCCAACAGCTTGACAGCTCTCGTGCTTGAGGCGGGTGAAAAGGGTGTGGCAGCGATGGCCTTGCTTGATGGTGCCAATACGGCCAGCTATGGACATCCAGAAAAGACGGAGGTGCGCATTGATGTTGGAGAACGTCCAGGAATTCTGGTGACAGGCCATGACCTCGCCGATCTGGAGGCCTTGCTTGAACAGAGTAAGGATTCAGGAATCGATATCTATACCCATTGTGAAATGTTGCCTGCTCACAGCTATCCAGGCTTTAAGAAGTATCCGCATTTATATGGGAATTACGGTAATGCCTGGTGGCAACAGCATAAAGAGTTCACTAGCTTCAATGGGCCAATCCTTTTTACGACCAATTGCATCGTTCCTCCACCCCATAAAGCCACCTATACAAAAAGAGTATTCACCACAGGCGCAGCAGGATTTCCAGGTTATCAACATATAAATCCTGCTGCTGATGGTAGGAAGGACTTTTCTCAAATAATAACAATGGCCAAACGATGCCAGCCGCCTGAAGGCATTGAGAATGGAAGGATCACAACTGGTTTTGCCCATCATCAAGTTATTCAGATGGCGCAGCCGATCCTCGAGGCGATGAAGAGTGGGGCTGTAAAACGATTCATTGTGATGGCTGGTTGTGACGGTCGCCATACACAACGAAGCTATTACACCAACTATGCCAAGGGATTGGACGCTAGCGATTTAATTCTCACAGCAGGATGTGCTAAATATCGTTATAATAAACTAAATCTAGGCTCAACCTTAACTCCCACTGGTGTTGAAATTCCAAGAGTTCTTGATGCGGGTCAGTGTAATGACTCATATAGCATTGCCCTGACGGCGCTTGCCCTCAAAGAAGCGCTGGGACTTGATGATATCAACGAACTACCCATCGAATACAACATAGCCTGGTATGAGCAGAAAGCTGTAATCGTGCTACTAGCTTTGCTCCATCTTGGTGTAAAGAGCATACGACTAGGACCAACTCTACCGGCTTTCCTTTCCCCAGGTGTAGCCCAGTTACTTGTGGATCAATTTGGTCTACATGGCATACCAGATCCGGCCACAGCTGAATACTCACATTGAGCATTAACCATGAATCGGTGAGCCAACACTATGAGCTACTATCCCACAATAAAGGGCTTGCATATTACATCTGTAGTCTTCAATATTGGATTCTTTTCATTGCGATATTTCTGGATGATCAGGGATTCCCCAATGCTTTCCAGGAAATGGCCTAGTAGAGTTTCTGTTCTTAATGACTCGTTTTTACTTGCTTTTGGAGTTAGCCTGGTTGCAATGTCTACACAGAATCCTTTTCAATCACCTTGGTTAATGGCAAAACTTATAGGCCTTGTAATGTATGCTTCGTTTGGAACTATTGCAATCAAGAGAGGCAGCAACAAACTAGTTCGCATTGCCATGGGAATGATTTCACTATTAATTGTCGTTTATATCGTCTGCGTAGCCATCAATCATTCGCCAAGTATTCCTATCATGTATGGCCATTATAAACAAGCTTTGTCTAACTAACTTTTCTGTAAATTGGCTCTTAACAATGCTGTTTAAGTTCATGGTCTTGCTCCATGCACTGGCTGCCACGGTTTGGACCGGTGGCCATTTACTTCTGGCTTTTCGGGTATTGCCCAAGGCGCTTCGTGAACAAAGTCTCTCACAGATCCGTTGCTTTGAAGAGATGTTTGAACCATTGGGACTACCAGCCCTTGGCATTCAGGTCTTAACCGGTTTTGGCATGACGTGGTTCGTTCTGAATGGCCAATTAAGTCTGCTCAGCATCGAGAAGCCAATAGCAATCCTGTTGGCGACTAAGCTACTGCTACTTGTCATCACAATCACTCTTGCCTTGCATGCCAGGCTGCGGCTTATCCCCAATATCAATGAAGCAGATCTTCCTCAACTCGCCTGGCACATCCGAGGCATCACAGCTGCATCCATTGCCTTTGTGGTGGTGGGTGCTGGAATTCGGCTCGGAGGCTTCTGAACCGACATCGAAAGACTCTAATAAGCTTGATTGTGCCTGATTGGCTAATTCAATGCACTGATCGAGGAATTTATTATCAAAAGCAATAAAAACTAGTAGAGTACAGAAATGAGTTGAGGGATCAAGCAACAATGAAGTCTTTCCCAGACAATGTTCTCCCATACAAGAAAACACCAGAGTTCACGGAGAGGACTCTGCCGGATGCAGTGAGGGAATCCCACCGCACTAAAGAAGGTGTTTGGGCGAAGATTATTGTATTGGAGGGCTCCCTGGAATATTCAATCCTGGAGGGAGAGATAGAGGTGGTTCCATTGAAGCATGGTGTTGTTGGAGTTGTGGAGCCGGCAATTCATCATTGTGTCAAGCCTATTGGGGCAGTGAGGTTCTATGTGGAATTCTACAAATAAGACATCTCAGGATATCCGAAACAAGCCATAACCTTCTTGATCATAATAGTAGCCTATTGCTTAATAATCAGACAATCTCAATCTACTTTTTTGCTTACATTTTTTATTAGTAATGAGAATTGCTGAGTGTTCAGCCTTCATCTGTCTCAACAGATCACACAAGGGTTCAAGATCATTTCCTCTCACCAGCTTCCGGATGGCATCAGGATCAACAGAGACTTGATTCGCGAAATCTAAATTCACGACGTTACAGGCCCTTGACTGGCAAAAGCCAAGCCCCATAACACCTGAAGAAAGCAAGCGCCACAGCAAAGCATTTTACTAGTATATCGCTATCATTGCACCATCGTTTTATTTTATTGCGCCACAGTCGACAACGTCCTCATCTGTGATTCTCCATGACGTCAACACTTGATGTCAACTCTGCTCCCCCGTCTGCGCATCACCTCAGCGAAGACCTACTCACGCCGCGTTTTTACACCACAGAAACCAAAAAGGCTGCGCGCACGAATCTGAGCCAGCAGAAGCAGGCCTTTGATGCCGTGATGGCTGAGATGGAAGCGGACTACAACCGTTGTCATTTCGATCGCAAAGTTCCGTTGCAGCGTGTGAAATCCCTTTCTCCCGAGCAGAAAACCGCTTATGAGAGTTATCTCGTGCGCTCCTGCGTCTCGGAATTCTCAGGTTTTCTGCTCTTCAAAGAACTTTCTAGGCAGCTGAGCAAAGCTCAGCGACCAGATCTCAGCCGATTGTTCAACTTGATGGCCAGAGATGAGGCCAGACATGCCGGTTTTCTTAATCGCGCTCTGGTGGCTGAGGGCATAGAACTTGATCTGCCATCGCTCAGCGGCAAGCGACCGATCACCTGGTTTCCGCTCAACTGGGTTCTTTATTCAGTTTATCTCTCCGAAAAGATCGGTTACTGGAGATACATCCTGATTGATCGTCATCTCAAGTCAAATCAGGAGAATGCATTTGCTCCTCTATTTGATTTTTTTGAGCCATGGTGTTAGGACGAGAACCGTCATGGCGACATCTTCAATATGTTGATTCGCTGCTGGCCGGGAATCACGAACGGCCTACGGGGCCGACTGTTGAGTCGTTTCTTTCTCTGGAGTGTGTTTCTCACCCATAGCCTCACGGTTTGTGAGCGCGGTGATTTCTACCGCCTGCTGGGAATGGATCCGATCCTATTTGACGAAGAAGTGATGCTGAAGACCAACCACTCGGCTCGTCAGGCATTCCCGGTGGTGTTTGATCTGCAGAACTCAGATTTTCTATTCCTGCGAAATCGTTTGGTGAACACCTTCAGGGAAATGAGGTTGATTGCCAGCCTCCCATTAGACCTAGGTCAGCGTTTGCATCTGTGGCGTCTTCGCGGCCGTTTTGCACTTCTTTTGCTTCACCAGTTCTGTCAGCCAATGGTGACGAGTACTCCGGTAAATCCTTAATAGAGCCATCTCGCTAAGAGGATCAATAAAACCTTTATTCATTAAATACAAAAGGTCTCTTAGCTTGAAAAGTAAATCTAAAATACATCGTTCTCAATTGGGGTATGGCAGTCAAGACACTTGCCAGGCCTACAGCCGCATCAATGGCCATATCGTGATTGGTGAAGGCTTGGCTGACAAGCATTATCGATACCTGGCCCGATGCATTAGTGAAAAATGTGCAGAGCTACTCATGCTCGGAGCCATGGAGGGTCGCCACGCGGTTGATTTCAGCAAAGTCAGTAAGAATCTTGGAGTGAAACCTGATATTAAAAAGGCAAAGATCCTGTTTAAGCCACTGAACGATCTGTTCATGCACTGCTATCGCTCCGGCGAACAGGTTGGCTGTCTGGTGATTCAGGGACTGATCATGCTTCAGGGGTTGAATGAGGGTCTGATCATGATCGGAACGGATCACAGCAATGTTCTAGACAGCTTTGTAGAGGAATTTCAACAATCTCTGGAATCAGCAGGTTTTGACCCACTTGCTGCTCGTAGGTTGATCACGCGTTCCCTTTCATTGGAGTGAAATGGCTCGCCAGGAAAAATGACCACCGGGGAATCAACTGGTATTCAATTTCAGAAATATTTGCTCAAGCAAGATTCAAACAGAATGAAGCGGAGGGAGAAAAGCAGCTGGTCCATGCCCCGTAAAGCCCTCGACTCAAGCGCGAGAATGGGGAAGAGAGAAATGGCATCCCGATACAGAGCCACTGAGCAGCCCAAATGGCCTACCAGGCACCCCCAATGATTGAGATAACATCATCGTGTTATGATAGTCATCGGAAACGTCAGTAGGATCAAATGTCTTCAGGTGCATCATCAGGCGCAACGGCTTCGATCTCTGAACATGGGAAGCCCGCTGACGCCAAGCTAAGACTGGGATTTGGGCCAAGGGTGAGAAAGCTACATGCCCGTATTGGCAAAGCCCATCATCATGCTGAAGGGATGGCCTTTTCACGTGCTCTGCTCGATGGCAAGGCGACTGCATTGCAGTTGGCGTCGTTGTTGAGAGCCCTGGCACCTGCCTATTCCTTTCTGGAAGAGAATGCTCCTGGACTTGCCTACGCCCTGGGAGCTGAAATGATTCCCTGGTCTGACCTGGCCCGCTCCAAGGCCTTGCAACATGACATTTCCATGTTGACTTCTCTGCCAGTCACGCCTGTTTCTGTCGCTGCAGGGGCTTGGCAGGAGCAATTGAAGTTGCTTGCTCGTCAGGCCCCGCATCGATTGATGGCTCATGTCTACGTCCGTTATGGCGGTGATCTCTCGGGGGGGCAGCAGCTTGGCTCTCAAGCCAACACAATTTTGCAATCCCATGGTTTTTCGAGTCTTCATTTCTGGATGTTTGATCGACCTGTACAAGAACTGAAGCAAGGCTTGCATGATGGATTTGAGCAACTTGAGCTGACTGATCAGGAAGAAACGGAACTACTTGAGGAGGCAGATGTTGCTTTTCAGGCCACTCAACGCCTGCTGGCAGAACTCGAGCAACTGTGAAGCAGTTGATCTGATCCATTGTCTAATCAATCAAAACGAACTTCAAGATGACTTCTCTAATCGGCTCAAAACGATTGACGGACCTGTTGATTAAGTACGACAAACCTGTTCCCCGATACACCAGTTATCCCACTGCTGCTGCATTCAGTTCCGATGTTGGCCCGGAACATATGAGCAGACAACTGGCGGAGCCATCTGATCATCCCTTATCTCTCTACGTCCATATTCCCTTCTGCCGCTATGCATGTTGGTACTGCGGATGCAACAGGATCGCCACCCAACTCGGATCGAAAATTGTTGGACCATTCCTCGACACTCTCTCTAAGGAGCTTGAGCTGATTAAGACGACCATGACCAAGTCCCGACCTCTGGCTCAGATCCACTGGGGTGGAGGCACACCGAATTACCTCAATGACGACGAGATCACACGTTTGTGGGAGCTGATCTCAAGCCGGTTCGAAGTCACCTCTGACTTGGAAGCCTCCATCGAGGTGAATCCAGAATTTCTCAGTAAGGAATCGGCTCTCCACCTGAGACGTGTGGGGTTCAACCGGATCAGCTTCGGCATTCAGGATGCCAATCCAGAGGTTCAGAAAGCTGTGAATCGAGTGGTTCCTGTTGAACAGCTGCGTCGGGTGATGGGTTGGTTGCGGGAGGCTGACTTCAGCAGTGTGAATGTAGACCTGATCTGCGGTTTACCTTTGCAGACACCGGATCGGTTCCGACGCACCATCGAGCTGGTGAGGGAGCTGAGACCCGATCGCATCTCGCTGTTTTCCTTTGCCTACCTGCCTGAGAAGTTGCCGCTTCAGGGCAAGATCGCTGCGGATGATCTGCCCAGCCGTCGTGAGCGTATCTCCATGCTTGAGCAAGCCCATCGAGATCTTTTGCAGAGTGATTATGTGGCCATTGGCATGGACCACTACGCCCTAGCCGATGACAGTCTCGCCAAGGCCGCTTTACAGGGGGACTTACATCGTAATTTTCAGGGATACACCCTCGGTGGCGAGCTTGATCTGCTGGGAGTCGGTCCCACCGCCATCAGTCAGTTCCCCCATCTGATCAGTCAGAACCAACGGGATCTGAAGGCCTATACAAAGCAAATCGCAGCAGGGACATTGCCGGTTGAACGGGGGATTGAAGTGCGAGATCCGGAGCTGATCGAACGTCAGACGCTGATCAAGCAGTTGATGTGTAAATTCGCCATCACGCTAGATCGCAATCGTTTCAGCCTTGAGTGGAATGAGCTTAAGGATCTGGCCGCTGATGGATTGGTTGAGCTCGAGTCCTGTGGAGAACTCAGCCAGGTGCAGGTCACGGGAGAGGGGCGTTGGCTGATCCGAACCATTGCAGCGGTCTTTGACCCCCAACAGCGACGTTGTTGCAGTGGAGCGCGTCTGGTCTGATTCGAATCCTGTCGAAGCAAGGGTTGTTATATTTTTTGAGAGGAGGATGTCAGGGACAAAAGCCTTCGTAGACAAAAACTCGTGGACAAACCATCGCGGAGCAGTCATCGTAGGTTGCTTAGGCAGGCAAGATAATTTTAAGCTTATTGGCCTGAATAATGTATTGATGACAGACTATCCTCCATCCGCAGGACAAGCCTTAATCCAACAAAAACTGACAAATTTTATTACCCATATTAATCTGGTGAAAACAATAACTAAATTTCGAATGGTAAAAACATTGTCTCTATCTGGCTGATTATTGTTATTTGCAAGGCAGTAGGGCATCTTCTAGGAGCGCTTGATCCAGGTTGCAGTCCTGCAGTTGCGTATCCCTGAGATCGCATCCCCTCAGGTCTGCGCCGTGAAGGTCGGCACGGTTGAAATTTGCCCCGTACAGGCAGCTGCCCTTAAAGCAGGCGTGATGGAGCTGAGCGCCCTGAAAGAGAGCAAAACTCAGATCAGCATCGGTGAAATTGGCCCCGCCGAGGTCGGTAAGCTGATCAAGACCGGAGCGGAAATCAGCTTCAACAAGACGAGCATTCAACCAGATGCTGTCGGCTGCCACCACTCCACGGAAACTGCAGCGATGCATAAAGGCGTTGCTGAAGTCTGCTCCCTGGAGTCTTGAACTGGAGAGGTCGGCATCCTGCCAGAAGGAATGGGAGGCCTGAAGCTTTGACAGATCAGCTCCCCAGATCATCGATTGTCGGAAGCAACATCCCTTAACGTTTGCAGCATGCAGGCGCGCGTGGCCAAACCGTGCTTCCTTGAATCCCCCACCATGCAAATCGCAATGAGAGAGGTCGAGATCAATGCCATCAAGTTCGTCCAGGTTGAGGCCAGGAAAATGCTTCTCCCCTCTAACCAGACAAGCTCTCAGCTCCTGTAGGGAACGAGGAAGGCCCTCAGCTTCTTTTTCGGGGAGCATCAGAGGCCAGCGGCCAGGGCATCCAACTGCTGTCGTCGGGATGTCTGCATCAGTTTCTCGGCCTGGCTGATGAATTTAAATACCGCCTTATCATTCACCTCGTAAAAGACCAGTGCACCTTCCGGACGCCGTCTGATCACCCCAGCAATGGTAAGAAGTTTGAGGTGCTTGGAGACCAAGGCTTGGCTGAGTCCTGTTGACTCCACAACAGCAGTCACATTTCTGGGACCGGATCTGAGAGCATCCAGAACTGCCAGACGGTTTGGCTCTGAGAAAACTTTGAAGTACTCGCCGAGGTACTCCATAAAAAGCACTGTTGAATTCTCGAGGGAATCTAACCGATAAAAACAGAATTCGACTTGCGCATCATCATGATCTTGTTATTCTGTGATTTCTTGTTGAGCTTCTCTGCTTTGAAAGCTGAGAAGAGCTGAAATTTAGCGATCTGCTGATTTGAGCACCAAAAAAGCAACAGCTCAAGTGAGCCTCGAAAAATCGACAGGAGTCTTAAGATTTCAGCAGTTTCAAGCCTGGCTACTGCATGGGGAATGGCGGTTCATCCTAGATTCCAGCCAATGCTCACCCGTTAGGTCACAGGTTTGACAGTCACCGCCCTCGACAAGAAGGCCTCCAACTCGAAGGCCCCCGCCGCTCCACACCTGAGTGAAGACCTGCTCACTCCGCGCTTTTACATCACAGAGTTCGATAAGGCTGCTCAAACAAGCCTTGAGAGAACAAGACCAGAGTTCGAGGCCCTGATCAAGGAGATGGAGGCTGATTACAACCGCACCCACTTTGATCGCAAGGCATGCCTGGATCGGCTTCAAGAGCTCTCACCAGAAGAAAAGTCTGTCTATGAGAGCTATCTGGTCAGGTCCTGTGTCTCTGAATTCTCAGGTTTCCTGTTGTTCAAGGAGATGGCTCGGCAGCTTAAGAAAGGCCGTCCAGAACTGAGTAAGATCTTCACACTGCTATCAAGGGATGAAGCCCGGCATGCAGGCTTCCTGAACCGTGCCTTGGTATCCGAGGGCATAGATATTGATCTTCCACACCTTGGAGGCAAACGCCCGGCCACATGGTTCCCCCTTAGCTGGGTGCTCTATTCGGTCTATCTGTCTGAAAAAATTGGTTATTGGCGATACATCCTGATGGATCGTCATCTCAAAGCCAATCCTGATAATTCCTTCGCTCCCTTATTCGACTTCTTTGAACCGTGGTGTCAGGACGAAAATCGCCACGGTGATATTTTTAACATGTTAATCCGTTCCTGGCCTGGCATCACCAAAGGCTTGCGAGGTGACATACTAAGTAGATTTTTTCTTTGGAGTGTATTCATTACCCACAGCCTAACGGTTTGTGAACGCGGTGATTTCTATGAACTTCTTGGAATAGATGCTGTACTTTTTGACTCAGAGGTAATTACGAGGACAAATGAGGCCGCCCGCAGAGCCTTCCCCAAAGTCTTTAATTTTGAAGATGGTAAATTCCTTCAATTGCGTGATCAGATCGTAGACAACTTCCGCGAAGCCCAAAACAGCTCCGGCCTTGCCAAGAGGCGCTTTCAGCTGCGCTTTGTACAACTGATGATCAGACAGTTCTTCCAGCCAATGGATAGCACATTAGCGACTTAGAATAATACAATCAAAAAAGTAGCAAACAACATAGAAAACTTTAATCTAGTGCAGATAGCGAGATTTCAATTTACCTGAAGATAAGTAAACCAGGAACAAGCTCAACTCTAGATCTTGATAGATTAAATCATAAGATACTGCCCAAGGGCATTCCAATCTCAAAAGCAATAGAATCAATCGAAAGTTCTAGAAAAACCTTGGTTTTAATCCTCAATAGCTGTTTCGGGTTTGTGTCTGTAATAACGATCAACGTCAAGCCATTTCCAAGTTGCTTTGGCTGACCTTGGCCCGACGAGGATTGCTGCAATCAATATCGGAATCAGCAACCATATATAGCTTGCTTGAATCGCCAACCAGAGAAGCCAGCCCGTGAAACCAATCTGCACGAGACCAAGGAAGGTAAATGCTGTTCCTCGTGGGTAACGGAAGGCCTTGTAAAGGATGACAGTGCTGAGGCCAAGGGTGAAAAAGGATGGCAAGGCCTTGACAATGACAACGATCCAGAGCTCTCTGAGGGCTGGAAAGACTGCCATAAGGCAAAGCAGAGCTATGACAGTGAAAATCGATGCGGCTTTTGCACCCATGGGAGTGAGGAGTTAATTGCGCGTTTGGATTATTATTTCACGATACTGTATTTAATCAGGTCCTAGGGGTTGCCAGCTTCATGACCATCAGCATCTGTTCAGTAGCTGATTGGAGCAATCTGCCTGAGATGAGCCTAGAAACCTATTGTCAGCAAACGTGATTAGAGGCATCAATAGCTTTTAGAGAACAGCACGGCGTCGATGAGTCAGTCACTCCTGGAATAGTCTGGTCACTGTAGAGATTGCGTTAAAAGCCACAGCGTCTGGTAGGCAACCTCGGCCTGCCTCCTGATTGTGATGTTATGTCAGGACCTCTGTCTGGATCTGATCTGCCAGCAGGTCAAAAATTGAAGCCTGGCAAGTCTGTGCATGGAGTGCGGGGTGAGTGGTTTAGATCTCAGTCCCTTCCGAAAAGATGAGCGAATTGTAAATCGTAAACTTCATCCTCGTCCTGGGTCTCAACCTCCAGAGGCCCGATGGCCCTGGCGATGCAAAGCAGGCCATAACCTCTGGCGCGCAGTTCCTTTGAAAGTCCCATGGCTTCAGATTGGTCCAATTCCCCCGAAAGCACTCTTACTGCGCAGGTCGTGCAACAGCCGTTTCGGCAGGAGAGGGGCAGCTCATCTCCCTGGGCTTCAAAACTACGCAGAATGTATTCCCCATCAGGCACCTCACAGATCAAGGTGCGTTGCGTCTGCCGGCAGTGAATCGTGATCTTGTGCAGGAGCCTCATCAGATCTGAGGTGCTGCTTTCGATGGTTGCAGTTCGAGCTTTGTCAAGGGTGCCTTGGGGGGAAGTGCGCTGGCCTGTTGCCAAAGCTGATCGATGCAGAGCTGGGTGCTGCTGATCTCGCCACCGAATCGAAGCTGCAGCCAGATGATCACAGAGGGATCTTCGGCAATGACTGCCTCAAAGCCTGGGTCAGCCAGATGGAAACTCTGAACCAGACCGGGGGGCAAGTGCCAGAGGGGGAAATCTTCTCCCTTGCGATCCCGACGCTCGCTGATGGTTTCTCTTAATTGCCCGTCAGAACTGAGCTGGCCTGCGGGAGCAAGGAGTACGGAGAGATCTTGAGGTTCAGACATGGTGATGGTTGAGAAAACAGAGAGCTGAGATCCAGTATCTTATTGATATTATAGCGTTATGAGAAGTAGGTTTTGTTCGGAGGGTATGCCTTCGGATGAGGGCTGATCTTCTCCCAGACTCCACTCGCAGCATCATGGCAATTCTGGCGGCAGGATTGGGCAGAATTTCACAACAGCTGTTGATCCACAAACAGGCTTGGATGTGGGTCGCGTCATTTCGGCTGCTGCTCATGACTCTAGAGATGGTGATTGAATTTGTTCAGCCATCTGTAATCAAGGCAGCACCTGAGCCAGAACTGATCGACCCAGATGAAAAATGCGTCTACCACGCTGAGGTCGGCAGCCAAGTTGACGACAATCGGTCTAAAGAGATAATGATCAAAACAAAGGAATTCATTGACAGATGGCGAAGCACATCGATTGGGACTACGCTGAGATTGCCCATAAAGCCCAAAGAGCTGGTTACAGGATGCCAACACTGGGGAATGATCCTGAAGGTTTTAACTGTTACATGAGGGATCTAAGGGCTGCAATGGATAAAGTTAGTCTGGTATTTGAACAACATGGTTCAACTGATCAGTAATCATCAATGCATGGGCACAGTTAGTTGCAATTAATCATTCAAGGAAATTTGAAGGACTGAAATTTGTAGCCATAAGGCTTATTAAGAGTAAAATTACTTCTGAGATAAGCAACAAAATTCAAAAAAAAGCAACCTTTATGAAAAATCATACATTTAAAGCGTGAAGATT
>MPLX02069442.1_pt1 | contig 13762 bp, 13 predicted proteins | sample 1617341 | NCBI WGS metagenome assembly MPLX02 (sample SAMN05944804, study PRJNA350692) | marine metagenome | biome: marine; feature: ODZ; material: water; isolation source: 120 m water sample filtered on 0.2 um supor filter | place: Pacific Ocean | collected 2012-04-08 | depth 120m m | reverse complement strand
CATTAGTACACAAACCACCAATAATTATTTTAGACGAACCAACCGCAGGTGTTGATGTAGAATTAAGAAGCAACCTTTGGAACAATTTAAAACAACTTAATAAACAGGGTGTAACAATAATTTTAACTACTCATTATTTAAATGAAGCAGAACAAATGTGTAACCGAATAGGAATATTAAATAAAGGTAGTTTGGTTGCTTTAGATACTACAAAAAATTTATTAAAGAGAATCCAAACTAAAATAGTAACATTTTTTGTTAATCAAAGAGTAAATATTCAAAATAACTCATTAAGCTCAATAAATGTTATAACAAATGAATCTAATCAACTAGTTGTTTCATACGAAAAAAGTAAATTATATATTAGTGATTTGATTCAATACATAAATAAACAAAATATAAAGATAAATGATATTTCTACAGATGATGGAGATTTAGAGGATGTTTTTATAAGATTAACAAAAAACTAGATTAATTATTTAATTAATTATAAAGTAAAGCATGGAATTAACAAAATCTCTTCAAGCTCAAAAAATACTAAAGTATATTATAATCGCTTTTATTGGATCAATTTTGTTAACAATTTCTGCAAAACTACAAACACCTTTTACTTTAGTTCCTGCCACAATGCAGACGTTTGCTGTCTTACTTATTGGTATGGTTTTAGGACCAAGGTTAGCAGCTGCTACTGTAATTTTCTATTTAGCTCAAGGATCAATAGGCTTTCCAGTTTTTGCAAAAGGCGGAGGACTTATGTATTTTGCTGGTCCAACAGGAGGCTATTTGTTAGGATTTATTTTTGCAGCATATTTTTCTGGAATGATAAAAAAAACTAATGATCCAATTATTATTTTTATTTATTTATCACTTTCAATTAGTATTGCCTATATTGTGGGTCTAATTGGTTTGTGGAATTTTATGGGCTTTGATAAAAGCTTCAGTAAAGTTTTTGCAGTTGGTGCAGAACCATTTCTAATTATCGAAATTTATAAAATATTAATACTTTCAGTATTATCCAAACAACTTTTTAAATTAAAAAATCTTATCTAGGAGATCTTTTGGAGAGAATTCTTTGAAGAGTTCTTCTGTGCATTTTAAGTCTTCTTGCTGTTTCTGAAACATTTCTATTACAAAGCTCGAACACACGATGAATATGTTCCCATTTTACTCTATCTGCTGACATTGGATTCTCTGGTGGAGCAGCTTTTTGATTGGGATCTGCCAACAATGCGCTTTCAACATCATCTGCATTAGCTGGTTTTGATAAATAATCTATTGCACCTTGTTTAATAGCAGCAACTGCTGTTGGAATATTTCCATAGCCAGTTAACATTATTATTCTACTTTTTGAGTTAAAATTTTGAATTTCTTTTACAACCTCTAGTCCATTTCCATCACCCAGTCTTAAATCAACAACTGCAAATGCTGGCTTTTCTTTCTTAACACAAACAATACCCGTTCTTACACCTTCAGCTTGAGAAACTTTAAATCCCTTTTTTTCCATTGCTCTGGCCAATCTTTCTCTAAATGGATTGTCATCATCAACTATAAGTAGAGATTTATTCTCAAATTCATTAATTTTTTTAATATTTTTTATCCCACTCATAAATTCCATATGGCAATTAATAATCTAATTTCAATAGCATTATTTACTTTACTTTAGTGATCATATCCCATAAATGCTGATTTTATGAAATGTGCATAACTGTTATACACGTTTTTTTTGTTAAATTTTTTTTGGGGAAATTATATGCAAAAATTTAAAACAGTTGAGGAATTAATAAATCAACTGAAACCTAGTGAGCCAATATATTGTATAAGAAAAAAATCTATACAATTAGCATCCAAGTTTTTTCAAAATAAATTTCCAGGAAAAATTTTATACGCTGTAAAAACAAATCCTAATCACTTTGTTTTAAAAACAATAATTGAAAGTGGTATTGAAAATTTTGATGTAGCTTCAATTAACGAAATAAAAACTATTAAGGATATTAAGAAATCAGCTAAGTGTGCATATATGCACACTGTAAAAAGCAGAGAAAGTATTAAAGAAGCATATTTCAAATATGGTGTTAAAGCTTATTCATTAGACTCAAAAGATGAATTAATTAAAATTATTGAAAGCACAAATCATGCAAAAGATCTTGAATTATTTGTTAGAGTTTCAGTCTCAAATGAGCATGCTGAAATTGATTTATCTAAAAAATTTGGAGCTATGCTATCAGAAGCGACAGGTTTATTTAGATTAACAAAACAATATGCAAAAAAAATAGGATTAAGTTTTCATGTAGGGTCACAATGTATGCATCCTATATCTTATTCAAAAGGAATTGCTGAAATTGAGAATATAATAAAGCGTACAAAAATAATTCCAGACTTTATTAATGTAGGTGGCGGCTTCCCTACAATTTATCCAGATTTAGTTCCTCAATCTATTCAAAATTATTTTGAAGAAATTAAAAACTCACTAGCAAATTTAAAATTAGAAAAACTACCTGAAATAATTTGTGAACCGGGCAGAGCAATTGTTGCAGAAAGTGGATCAACAATAGTTAGAGTGAATTTAAGAAAAAAACAAAAACTTCACATAAACGATGGAACTTATGGAACTTTGTTTGACGCAGGATTTCCTAATATTGTTTATCCATCAAAATTAATTACGAATGGAAGAACTATTTCAAAAAAATTAACTGCTTTTGATTTTTATGGCCCAACCTGCGATAGCATGGATTATATGAAAGGACCTTTCATTCTACCAAATAATATTAAAGAAAATGATTACATTGAACTTGGACAACTTGGCGCGTATGGTTTAGCATTTAGAACAGATTTTAATGGACTTTATTCAAACAATATATTTGAGGTGGAAGACAATCCAATAATGACATTGTATAACAAAGAAATTGAAAAACAATTTCTTGTTGCTTAAATGTCGGATAAAAAGAATTTAGGACACAATAGTAAGAAAGATTTTCTTAAATCTCCAGTTGAACACATTGATATAACCTCATTCGATTCAAGAAAAATAATATCATCAATGAAAAAGATGTCTTTTGTTTCTAGGGAAACTGCAAATGCAGCTAATATATTTAACGAAATGATAAAAGATAAAGAATGTACTATTTTTTTAACTTTAGCTGGATCTACTTCTGCTGCTGGATGTATGCATATTTATAGAGATATGATTAAATACAATATGATTGATGCAATTGTTGCTACTGGCGCATCAATTATTGATATGGATTTCTTTGAAGCTCTTGGCTTTAAACATTACCAAGGTTCACAATTTCAAGATGATACTGAATTAAGAAAAAATTATATTGATAGAATATATGACACTTATATCGATGAAGATGAGCTTCAAATGTGTGATAAAACAATATGCGAAATAGCAGATAAGCTAGAACCAAGAAGTTATACCTCTAGAGAATTTATTAATGAAATTGGAAAATATTTAAAAAATAATGCAAAAAAGAAAGGTTCATTAATTGAGACTGCATACGATAATAATGTTCCTATTTTTTGCCCAGCTTTTACAGATTCGAGTGCTGGATTTGGGCTAGTAATGCACCAAGAAAAAAATCCAAAACAGCATATGACAATAGATTCAATTAGAGAATTTCGCGAACTAACTGAAATTAAGATTAGATCAAAAGAATCTGGATTGTTTATGATTGGAGGAGGTGTTCCAAAAAATTTTATTCAAGATACGGTTATTTGTGCTGAACTACTAGGAAAAGAAGTAAGTATGCATAAATATGCATTACAAATAACTGTTGCTGATTCACGAGATGGAGCGTGCAGTAGTTCAACGCTAAAAGAAGCAAGCTCTTGGGGTAAGGTTGATATAACAAAAGAACAAATGGTTTTTGCTGAAGCAACCAGTGTCCTTCCTTTAATTGCAAGCGACGCTTATCACAATGGTGAGTGGAAAAGTAGAACAAGAAAAAATTTTTCAAAAATATTTGGATAAAAATTGAATTACTTATCAAACAAACAGGGGTTTCTTGGAGTTGACAACAATTTTAAAATTAAAGAAAAAGTTATAATTGTTCCATTTGGTTTAGAAAAAACAGTTAGTTATGGTGGTGGAACAAAAAATGGTCCAAAAGAGATTATTAAAGCTTCACATCAAGTTGAATTATATGACGAAGAACTAAACTGCGAACCCTATAAAAAAATTGGAATTAAAACCCTAAAACCTTTCAAAATAGATAAAAACATAAACAAAGCATTAAATAAGATATCAAGAATAAATGAAAAAATTTTAAATAACAATATTTTTCCTTTAACGCTTGGTGGTGAACACTCAATAACACCTGGTTGTATAGCTCCGTTTACAAAAAAATATAAGAAATTATGTTTATTGCACTTTGATGCACATGCTGATTTAAGAGAAAGTTATAATGGAAAAAAATTTTCACATGCCTCAGCAATAAAGAGATGTTTAGATTATAAAAATGTTTCTTTAATTTCTTTTGGTATAAGAAATATATCTAAAAATGAAATACCTTATTTAAAAAAAAATTCCTCTAGAATAAATATTTTTTGGGCAAAAGATAAAAATAAATGGAATTTAAATAAATTTAAAAAAATGATTAAAAATAAAACTGTTTATATAACTTTTGATGTAGATGGATTTGATTCAAGTATTATGCCAGCAACTGGTACCCCAGAACCAGGAGGACTTTTTTGGGATGAAACTTTAGAAATAATAAAGATGGCCGTTAAAAATTCAAATATTGTAGGTGCTGATATAAACGAACTTGCACCAATAAAGGGCTTTAATTCATACAACTTTCTTGTAGCTAAATTAGCTTACAAAATTTTGTCCTATAAATTTTTATATAAATAATTATTAAACAGTTTTAACTGTTCCTAACAATAATCTAAATGGAATTAACATTACTAATGCAACAAAAATTTTAACTGCCAAATCTCCCAAAGATAAAGTAAACCAAGGTATTCCGGTTGCATAAAAAGATATTGAAAAGAATAAAAAAGTATCAACAGTAGAGCCAATTAAAGAAGATGTTAAGGGTGCTACAAACCATTTTTTTTTTCTTAACTGATCAAAAATTTGAACATCTAACAATTGAGCAACTAAAAAAGCTGTGCCCGAACCAATTGCAATTCTTAATGAAATTAAATCTGCAAAATTTGTAGAAAACAAAAGTGTGAAGGAAATACCAATAGCAAAGCCTATATATACAATTTTTCTTGCAGATATTTTTCCATAAAATCTATTGGAGATATCGGTTATCAAAAAAGCTACTGGATAACTAAATGCTCCATAAGTTAATATCTCATTTAAACCAAAATAATTAATTGGAAACTGAACTAAATAATTAGATGTTAAAACAACCACTCCCATTAAAAATGAAAGTATTATAAAAACTCTATTCATTAAGCAGATTTGCTAAGTAATGATTTTTTTAATTTTTTTAATCTAGAAGATAAGTTTCTAGCTTTTGCACTTTTAATAAATTGGTCAAAACTGCCTTTTTTATCTACTGTTCTGACTCCTGCATTAGATACAGTTAATTTTAAACTTTTATTTAAAATTATACTTTTAAATCTCACTTTCTTAAGATTGGGCAAAAATCTTCTTTTTGTTTTATTGTTAGCATGACTAACCTTATGACCTTTAAGAGGAATTTTTCCAGTAAGTTCACATTTTTTAGACATAAAATTTATGACTGTATAGGTGTTCTAAAGTTACCAGTCAAGGTCAATTTTTACTTCCTACTAAATCAGATATATTTTTTACTCCTTCTTTATCTAGAATATTTATTAATTCTTCACTTATTTTTGAAGCAATACCGGGGCCTTTATAAATCATTCCGGTGTAAAGTTGAACTAAACTAGCTCCATTAATTATTTTCTGATAAACACTTTTACCAGAATCAACTCCGCCTACACCTATAATTTTTATTTGATTTTTTAAAATTTTGTAAAATTTATTAATCAGTTCATTAGATTTTTTTTCTAAAGGCTTTCCTGACAAGCCTCCTTTTTCTAATTTATTAATATTAGATAAATTTTCTCTATTTCTATCAGTTGTATTTGAAATTATTACAGCCTTAACATTATGTTTTAAAAGCAAATCTGAAATTATATTAATATTTTCATCTTGAATATCTGGTGATATTTTTACTGTAATGGGCACTGTAGTTTTTAATATTTTTTTTTCTTTTTCAATTAAACTAAGGAGTTCATTTAGCTCATCTTCATTATGAAAGCTTCTCAAATTTTCAGTATTAGGAGAAGATATATTTATAGTCAAATAATCGGCAAGATTATAAAATTTACGAAGGCCTACCAAATAATCTTCTAGTCTATTATTTGTATCTTTATTTGGTCCTATGTTTATTCCAAATAACCCTTTTGGAGAATTTGAAATAATTCTTGATCTAACTTTTTCAGAGCCTGAATTATTAAATCCAAGTCTATTTATTAACGCCTCATCTTCTTCAAGACGAAATATTCTTGGTTTAGAATTTCCGTATTGATTAATTGGAGTTACAGTTCCAACTTCAACAAACCCAAATCCTAATTTAAACAAAGGATTATATACTTCTGCATCTTTATCAAAACCAGCTGCTATGCCTATTGGATTTGGAATTGTTTTTCCAAAAATTTCTGTTTGAATTGATTTGTTGTTTTTAATTTTATGTTGAGAAACAAGATTAAATTTAAGAGCCTTGATGGCTAAATCATGCGCTGTTTCAGGGTCTAATTTAAATATTAATGATCTTATTTTTGAAAACATCAGTTAATTTTATCTTTTATTAATTGTTGTGTCTCCTTAACACCAAAAAAACTAATAAAAAAACCCATTCTTGGACCATTTTCATCACCAAAAACTACCTCATAAATCAATCTAAACCAATCTCTTAGATTCTCTTTATAGCCATTTTCTTTTCCAACTGTATAAATTTGAGTTTGAATTTCTTCTGGTTGCATTTCTTCAGTACATTTTTCTAATACTATAACTAATGCTTCTAGTGCTTTTTTTTCTTCGGCATTAGGTTTTTTATATTTTTTATTTTTTTTAATTACATCATTAAAATATTTGATTGCATACTCAATCAGCTTATCAAATATTGGGTGTTCTTTTTCTAAAATGTTTGGTTTATATTTTTTAACAAACTTCCATAAAAGTTCTTTTGAATTAGCATTACTAGCTTCGACTAAATTAAGAAGCATAGAAAATGTCATAATTGTATTTTCTTTTGGGATTATACCATTATGAACATGCCAAACAGGATTTAATAGCATTTGTAATTCATTTTGATTTTTTCCCTTCTCAATAAAATCTAAATATTCATCCACAGCTTTAGGAACAATTTCTCTATATAATTTTTTTGCCCTTTTAGGATTTTGGTACATAAATAAAGATAAACTTTCAGGAGAAGCGTATTCTAACCATTCATCAATTGTTATTCCATTTCCTTTTGATTTTGATATTTTTTCTCCTTTTTCATCTAAGAATAACTCATAAGCAAAACTAGAAGGGTTAGTTTTTCCTAATATTTTTATAATTTTTGTAGATAAGATAGCGCTTTCAATCAAATCTTTACCATACATTTCAAAATCTACATCTAGAGCATACCATCTCATGGCCCAATCTACTTTCCATTGAAGTTTACAATCACCATCTAAAATACTTTTTTCTAATTTTTTTCCAAAATTATCAAAAATAATTTTTGAATTTTTTTCATCTATCTCTAAAACTGGAATTTCTAAAACAACACCTGTGTCTGGACAAATTGGCAAAAATGGAGAATAAGTTTTTTGCCTTTCTTTGCCAAGTGTTGGAATAATTATACCCATAATATCTTTATATTTTTTTAATATAAGTTTTAGTGTTTCGTTAAAAAAGCCTGACTTGTAAAGATCAGTTGAACTTTTAAAAGTATATTTAAAATTAAAATTATTTAAAAAATTTTTTAACATTTCATTATTATGCTCACCAAAGCTATTAAATTTTTTAAAAGGATCCGGAATAATTGTTAAAGGTTTATGTAAATTATTTTTTAAAATATCCTTATTGGGAATATTTTCTGGAACTTTTCTTAATCCATCCATATCATCTGAGAATGTAATTATTTCTTTAGGTAGATTTGTTAATTTATTTAATGCATTTACAAGCATTGTAGTTCTGGCAACTTCTCCAAAAGTACCAATATGAGGGAGTCCGCTCGGTCCATAACCAGTTTGTAAAATTATCTTACCCTTTTGATCTATATATTTTTTTCTTTCACGGAGAATTTTTTTTGCCTCAACAAAGGGCCATGCATTAGTTTTTTCTATGTTTGCTTTATCAATCACAGTTTAAATACAAAAATAACTCATAAAATTCATGGTTTTAATAATTCTTATAGAGTTGAAATTTATTTACCATAAAATAATGTCCATTCAAAATGTCGAATTATAAAACTGTGTTTTTTACACTTGGTGTATTGCAAGTAATTTTGGGATTGGCCATGATTATTCCAGCAATTATTCAATTTATATATAATGAATTGGATTCGTCATTTATTAGTTCGGGAATTATTACAATTGTATTTGGTATATTATTTTTTTTGTCAAATTTAGAACATGACAAAAAGTTAAATTTACCTCAAGCTTTTCTATTAACTGCGCTTTCATGGCTAAGTATAGCTGTATTCGGCTCGCTACCATTTATATTTTCTAATTTAAATTTAAATATAACTGATGCTTTCTTTGAAAGTATGTCTGGAATTACAACTACTGGCTCTACTGTAATAGTAAATTTAGACCTCGCTCCAAAAAGTATATTACTCTGGCGTGCTATACTTCAATGGTTAGGAGGAATAGGAATAATTGTAATGGCAATTACACTTATGCCAATAATGAATGTTGGAGGTATGCAGTTATTTAAAATATCGAGTAATGATACTGCTGAAAAAATTTTACCAAAATCCAAACAAATAAGTTTAAGATTAATTTTTATCTATTCTGCTTTAACATTTTCATGCGCTTTATTTTATAAAATTTTTGGAATGAATTTTTTTGATAGTCTTACTCATTCAATGACCACTATCGCTACAGGTGGTTTTTCTAATTATAATGAGTCTATAGGATATTTTGATAGTACTTTAATAGAAATTACTTCAATGATATTTATATTGTTGGGAAGCATACCTTTTATTGCTTATATAAAATTTTTAAATGGAGATAAAAAAATATTTTTTTCCGATACTCAAATCAAAACTTTTTTTAAAGTAGTAATATTTTCTATAATAATATTATTTTTTTATTTAGCTATTTTAGAAAAAAATTTATTTGAAATAAGCATTAGATCAGTTGCATTCAATGTAATTTCTATTTTAACTGGAACAGGATACGTTACAAAAGATTTTGATCAATGGGGAAATTTTCCACTAATATTTTTTTTAATATTAATGTTTATTGGTGGCTGTGCAGGTTCAACTGCTTGCGGTATAAAAATTTTCAGAATTCAGTTACTTTATCATTTCTTGTCTAATCAATTAAAAAAAATAATTTATCCAAGAGGTATCTTTGTTATTAAATACGAAAAAAATAATATTGATGATAAGTTTATGTCATCAGTTATTTCATTTATATTTCTTTATATTATTATTTTTTTCTGTTTAACCGCAATATTATCTTTAACTGGTTTAGATTTTGTTACTTCAATTTCTGGAGCAGCAACTTCTATTTCCAATGTTGGTCCTGGACTAGGTGAAATTATTGGACCTAATGGGAATTTCTCTTCATTATCTAGTCCATCTAAATGGGCTTTAAGTATGGGAATGATTTTAGGTAGACTTGAGTTATTTGCTATATTAGTATTGTTTATTCCATCTTTTTGGAGAAAGTATTAAAAGTATAATGATAGAAAAAAAACAAAGCTGGACTGAATCACTTTTGGCTTACAAAGACATAAGAATGCTAAGAATTTTGCTTCTTGGTGCTATAAGTGGTTTCCCATGGGTCTTGATTGCAAGTAGTTTAAGTCTTTGGCTAAAGGAAGAAGGACTTAGCAGGTCAACAATAGGATGGGCAGGTTTAATTTTTGGTGTATATGCATTTAATTATTTGTGGGCACCAATAATTGATAGAATTCAAATACCTCTATTAACAAAAAAACTAGGCCATAGAAGAGGATGGATAGTTTTAATGCAAATTGCAATTTTGCTAAGCTTATTAGTTTGGAGTTCTATAAACCCAACGCAAAATTTAGCTCTATTAATTACTGTCGGATTAATTATTGCAATAGCATCTGCTACTCAAGACATAACTGTTGATGCTTTAAGAATTGAACAAATTAATGAAAATGAAGGAAAAGCTATGGCAGCTGGTGCTGCAATGGCAGTTGTTGGTTGGTGGACAGGTTATAAGCTAGGAGGAGTTATAGCTTTATTTACAGCAGAATATTTTGAAAACATGGGTATTGCTGATTATTGGCAAGCTACTTTTTTAGTTTTAGGAGTTGTAATAATTTTAATGAATATTGGTTTGATGTTCGTTCATGAGCCAATTGAAACTGATAGACAAACAAAACAAAGAGAAACTGATAAAATAATTGAAGGAAAACTTGGATCTAGCAATATTATAACTAATTTTATTGCTTACATTACAGGAACTATTGGTGGACCTATAATTAGTTTTTTTAAAAAAAATGGATTTGCTATTGCTGCAGGAATATTAGCATTCGTATTTTTATTTAAAATTGGAGAAGCATTTCTTGGGCGGATGTCTATTGTTTTTTATAAGGAAATTGGATTTTCTAAAGGACAGATTGCTATTTACTCTAAAGGTCTTGGATGGATTACAACCGTAGTTTTCACATTGTTGGGGGGAGTAATGGCAATGAGAGCGGGAACCATCAAGACAATGTTCTTTGCTGGAGGGTTAATGGCTCTAACAAACTTACTTTTTGCTTTTTTAGCTTGGACAGGTAAATCTGAATTATTATTTGCTTTTGCAGTAATAGCTGATGATATTACTGCTGCATTCGCAACAGTAGCTTTTGTAGCATTTATTTCATTATTAGTTGATAGAACCTATACAGCAACTCAATATGCGCTACTTGCATCTATAGGAACTGCTGGAAGAACAACACTTGCTTCATCTTCTGGAGCTCTAGTTGATTGGCTAAATGGAGACTGGGGAACCTTCTTTGTTTTAACTACAGTAATGGTCATTCCTTCTTTAATTTGTCTGTGGTTTATTAGAAATAAAATAAAAATTGGTGCACAATAATTTTTTTTGCAATAATTCATATATAAATCTATACAATCGTCCATCTTATAATTCTAAGATTGGATCACAGATTCTTTATGGAGAAAAATTTAAAATTTTAAAAAAAGGAAAAAAATTTTTTAAAATAATAACTAAATATGACAATTATATCGGTTATATTAAACGCTCTAAGCACTTAAGTAAGTTTTTAGGTACACACAAAGTAAGTGTTTTAAAGTCAAGAATTTTTAAATATCCTAAAAATTTAAAGAAATTTAAATCAAAAAAATTTTTGCCTTTTTCAAGCAAAATACAAGTTTTAAAAAAAAAGAATAATTTTGTTATGTTTGACAAAAAAAAGTGGTTATACGCTAAAGATATTAAATTAATTAATCAAAAAGACAAAAATACTGTTAAAATTTTAAAATTATTTTTAAATTGTAAATACAAGTGGGGAGGCAAAACATATGATGGCATTGACTGTTCTGCATTAATTCAAATATTTTATAAGTTTAATAACAAATTTTTTCCAAGAGATACAGTTGATCAAATAAAATACAAAAAAGGCACAATTGCAAAAAAAAAATTTAAACTTGGTGATATTATTTATTGGAAAGGACACATTGCATTGTGCATTAATTCAAAAAAATTAATTCATGCTTATGGTCCAAAAAAAAAAGTTATTATAATGCCAATTAATGAAACAATAAAAATAATAGAAAAAACTGCAAATTTAAAAGTTAAAAAAATTTGCAAAATATAAATTATTCTCTTCCAAAATCTGGTTTTGCTATATCTTGCTTTAATTGAATAATTTGTGCTCTTACCTTTTTAGAATTAGACAGTCTAGACAAAAGTTTTTTATTATTTTTATTTTGAATTATTTTTTTGAATGAGTTTAAATTTTTAGTAAATAAATTTATTGCTTTAATAATATTATCATTGCTAAAAAATATATCTCTCCACATAATTTCATTTGAGGCAGCTATTCTTGAAAAATCTCTCAAGCCTCCAGCACTGTATTGGATTAAATTTTTTCTTTGAATTTTTTGTGAATCTTGAGCCGTTTTAATCAAATTGTAGGCAATTAAGTGAGGCAAATGACTTGTAATAGAAAAAATTTTATCATGTTTAATTGGATCCATTAAAATTACGTTAGAACCAATTTTTTTCCAAAGTTTTTTTAATAAATTAATTTTTTTTAAACTTTGTTTTTTTTCCTTAATGATTACACACCATTTATTTAAAAACAAATTTTTATTTCCATATTCTGGACCACTAACCTCTGATCCTGATATAGGGTGACTTGATATCCAGTGTAATTTTTTACTAAGAATTTTATTTTTTAATTTAATTATATTTTGTTTTGTTGAGCCAACATCTGTAATTAGGCAATTTTTTTTTAAACTTTTATTCAATTTTTGAATTATTTTTTTATATTCGCTCATAGGTGTACATATAACAACTAAATCAACATCAGATATTTTATTATTTATGTTTTTAATAAATTTACAATTTGATTTAATTTTTTTTATTTTAGAAATATTTGATTTTGATTTTTCTAATACAAAAATTTTTTTTGATAATTTTTTACTATTTATAGCCCGCAGTATTGATGATCCTATTAAACCACATCCTATAATTAATACTTTATTAAACATTTTTAAATATCTTTTCTATGCTTTTTAAAAACAATTTATTTTCCAAGTTATTTCCAATTGTTAGCCTCAAACAATTTTTTATTCCATAAGTTTTGGTCTCTCTTAATATTAAGCCTTTTTTTAGCAATTTTTTTTCAACATTGTTTGCGGTTAATTTACATTTATCAAAAGTAAGCAAAAGAAAATTAGCGCTGACTTTATTGCAAAAAATATTAAATTGCTCCAAACTATTTTTAATTTTGTTGCTCCAAAATAAATTATGTTTAACTGATTTTCTAATAAATTTACTATCTTTTAAAGATTCAATTGCACATAGCTGAGCAATTTTATTCACATTAAAAGGAGGTTTAATCATATTTAATGCATCGATTATTTTTCTATCACCATATCCCCATCCCACTCTTAAAGAAGCAAGTCCATATATTTTAGAAAACGTTCTTAAAATAAACACGTTTTTTTTATTTTTAAAAATTTTTAATCCTGAAGAATACTTTTTATCTTTCATATATTCGTCATATGCATCATCTACGACTAACAAAATTTTTTTATTTAATTTTTTTCTTAAGTTAATCAATTCTTTTTTTTCTAAATATGTGCCAGTTGGATTATTTGGATTTGCTAAAAAAACAATCTTTGTTTTTTTATTAACTTTTTTAATTATATCTTCAACAGAAACTTTAAATTTTATTTCCTTTGAAAAAACTACTTTTGCTCCAACAATTGACGCATATATTCTATACATCAAAAAACTATATTGTGGCACAATTACCTCATCTCCTGGCTTAAGAAAAAGTTGACATATCATTTGGATTACTTCATCTGAACCAGAGCCACAAATAATTTTATTAAATTCACATTTAAATTTT
>MPLX02195382.1_pt1 | contig 13783 bp, 9 predicted proteins | sample 1617341 | NCBI WGS metagenome assembly MPLX02 (sample SAMN05944804, study PRJNA350692) | marine metagenome | biome: marine; feature: ODZ; material: water; isolation source: 120 m water sample filtered on 0.2 um supor filter | place: Pacific Ocean | collected 2012-04-08 | depth 120m m | reverse complement strand
CGTTCGAAGGAATTCGGCATAATCGAAGTATTAGAGCTTTTGACAGTAAAAGACCGAGCACATTTTCTGCGGATTTACGATAGCGGTACCGATAAAAATACGATCAACCGACTTCTTGCTTCGGAGTTCAAGCACGTAGGTCCTAGAAGAAGGGTAACAGCACTGATTAGAGAAGCACGTGCTACTCCGATAGAAGGTGAGAGACTCATTATCAGCGATTTTGACAACACTCTCAAACCGACTAAGGACCCAATAGTTGGTGGCGATGTCTATCCAGGAACCGTCAAATTGTTAAAGGCGCTCGATCAGAAATACCAAGGAGATGTTCATATAGTCACAGCTCGACCCGTTTTGGGTCGTGGACCACTTAAATCGACTAAGATTACTTATAACAGCGTTTCTACTGGCAATCTTGCCGGTGCATTTGGTTACTTGGTGGGTTTGTATAATCCTATCGCAGAACGCAAGGTGGAAAATATTCGTAAGCTTTTGACTCGAAATCCGGATGCCAAGGTTATCCTCATTGGTGATGATGGGGAAGCTGACGCGAGCGTCTACCTGAGGATTATCAGAGAATATCCTGATAGAGTGGAAGCAGCACTCATTCATAAAGTTCTTGGCAAACAACTCCCAGAAGCATTTTCTTCGAGTCCAAAAGTGATAATTTATGAAAACTTTGAAGAAGCGGCCTCACAACTTCACGCAAAAGGCATTATCACTAGCTTCCAAATGGAAGAAATTGCTCAAGAATTTTAAGACTTTTCTTAGTAGCTGGTATCAGTATGGTTTCAGCTTGAACACTAAAAGCTCAAAGGCAAAATAAACGGTGCAAAAAGCGACGTTGATCAAGGCTGGAATGATTGACCTAGCCAAGCGAACGGAGAAACTGACAGTAGTTTTGATGACAAATTTCAGATGGATTATAATGGCTATGTTTCTTTGGCCGTTTAGCCAAGCGCTGGCAGAAGAACGAGTTCAGGGCCGACGTTCGCTCGTGCTGGAAAATGACAAAGCACGCCTGGTATTGGATATTGCCGGCGGTTCGATTCCTGAGTTTCGCTTTAATGACTCCGAACTTAACCCGCTTAACTGGGGCCGCCGCAACCCGGGCGATCAGCCCGGCTCGATGGGCCACTTTCTCTGTTGCGACCGTTGGGGACCCCCGTCTGATGCCGAAGGAAAAAACGGCATGCCCTATCACGGCGAATCCGCAAAAGTTGTTTGGAATGTATTGCAGGATGCCGAGACAACAGCTGCTGGCATTCACGCCCGTATGGCAGCGGATTTGCCGCTGGCAGGGATGGCAGTTGATCGCTCCGTCACTTTGGCCGCGTCCTCGCCGTTTTTTGTTGTCAGCGAGACGATCACGAATAACAACAAACTCGGTCGCATTTTCAATATTGTACAACATCCGACTATTGGCCCGCCGTTCCTCGAAGAGAATTGCGTAGTCGATTCCAACGGCCGCCGCGGGTTTGCGCAGGGCGGCTTGATGCCAAATCCGGAGCAGCTGGAGTTTCTTTGGCCAAGCGCGATTACAAAGGATGGCAAACGGGTTTTAATGCGCCGAATGACCGATAGTGAAGAACCAAGCGTCACCTCGTTCGTGATCGACGAAGACCTAGGCTGGGCGGTCGCCAGCAACGGAAAAAGGGGATTGCTGTTCGGTTACGTCTGGAAGCGGAGCGACTACCCGTGGTTCAATCATTGGTGGAAGTTAAAGGATGGTAAACCACATGCGCGCGGGTTGGAGTTTGGCTCTACTGGATTGCATCAGCCATTTCCGGTGTTGGTAAAGAAGAGGGAAATTTTCGGTCAACAATTGTTCGAACATCTCGATGCGGGCAAGAATACCACCAAGAGCTATGCCTGTTTTTTAGCGAAGATACCGGACGACTTTGCGGGTGTTAGCAAGGTGGTTATCGACGGTGAATTGCTGGTGATTGCCGAGCGAGTGGGGAAGCGACCTCGCACGATTAAAATTGCCACCGGTGGTTTAATTCGGTAGTGCCCGCCTAGACGTAAAGAACAAATGAAGAAATCAAAGGCATTCCTATCTGTAACCTCTATTTTCGCAATATTTGTTGCCCGTTTTGATGCGGCAGAGTCTCGACCTAATATTCTTTTCTGCATCTCCGACGATCAGTCTTATGCGCATGCGGGAGCCAACGGAGATCCGGTCGTGAAGACGCCAGGCTTTGATCGTGTCGCACGCGAAGGGTTGCGATTTATTCATGCGTTTTGTGATGCCCCGACCTGTGGCCCTTCGCGGAGCGCGATTCTCACAGGACAACCGATTTGGCGATTGGAAGAGGCGGGCAACATTCATAGTACTTTGCCGGCGAAGTTTGCTACTTACACCAAGCTACTTGAGGATGCTGGTTACGCGATCGGTTTTACCGGTAAAGGGTGGAGCCCGGGGCGGCTTGAGGCAGGTGGCCGAACGGCCAATCCAGCCGGTCCGCGGTTCGAAGGCAAGAAATTGAAGGCTCCCTTCAAAGGCATAACAAAAAAAGACTATGCGGCAAACTTTGACGACTTTCTCGCACAAGTGTCTGAGGATCAGCCATTCTGTTTCTGGTTGGGGACGCACGAACCGCACAGAGGTTTCGAGAATGGCGCGGGGCGACGAACCGGAAAAGATCCTGCCAAGGTCGTAGTGCCGCCGATCTTTCCCGATCATCCGATTGTGAGAAATGACATTCTCGATTACTACGTGGAGATTGAGCATTTCGATCGTATGGTCACCCGAGCGATCAAAACCTTGGAAGCAGTCGGCCAGCTTGAGAACACCATTGTGGTGGTCACCAGCGATCACGGCATGCCGTTTCCGCGAGCTAAGGCGAGTCTGTACGACGACGGTGCCCGTGTGCCGTTGGCGATCCGTTGGTCCAAGGGTATTCGGAACTCAGGCCGCGTTGTGAATTCGTTCGTGAATCTCAGCGATCTTGCCCCTACTTTTCTGGAAGCAGCCAGCTTGCGACCACCACAAATGATGACCGCTATTAGCTTAATGGATGTGTTTGCGAACAAACTGAAGGCAGATCGTGCGAGTGCTTACATTGCGATGGAGCGCCACGATGGTTGTCGCAAAGGTGGCAAGGGCTTTCCGTGCCGGGCGATTCGGACGAAAGATTTTTTATACGTCAAAAACCATGAGCCCGACCGCTGGCCGGCGGGTAATCCGGATCGCGAGTTCTGTGCTCGCTACATCCCGTTTGGCGAGGTTGACTCCTCGCCGACCAAGACATTGATCATGGACAACAAAGACAAGTCAGCTTTCAAGCACTTTTATGATTTGGCTTTTGCCAAGCGACCCGGCGAAGAACTCTATTCGATCAAGAGCGATCCCGGTCAACTCGTCAACTTGGCCGGGAATCCCGAGTTTGCCGATATGCAAAAGAAGATGCGGTCGCGACTGCAGAAACATTTAATCAAAACCAAGGATCCTCGGGCCCTTGGTCTGGATGCGCCTTGGGACTACTATCCGTATTATGGCTTGCGCCGGAATAAAAACTGGGCGGTCGATCTGAAGCCTTCTTCAAAGAACTAATCTTTTTTCCGACCAATGAAACACCTCCCACTCACAACAATCGCAGCCGTGTTGTTGCACACATGGAAAACGGGTAAGGGTTTGTGGGAAATACCCGGCATTGCTAGGATCACGTCACAAGGCAACAGATGAAACTCCACCGATTGTTTATTGGATGTGCTACCGTGGCATTCAGCTTGGCTACTGCTGATGCCCAGCAAGGTAAACCCAATTTCATTGTCGTGTTCTGCGATGATCTTGGCTACGCGGATATCGGTCCTTTTGGTTCCAAGACCCATGCTACCCCTGTTCTGGACAAAATGGCGGAGGAGGGCATGCGGCTTACGGACTTTTACTCGACCTGCTCCGTTTGCACACCGTCACGGTCCAGCTTAATGACTGGATGTTATCCGCGCCGGGTCAACATGCATGTGGATGAAAAGAACCTGTGCGTTCTGTTTCCTGCTGCCAGCAAAGGCCTTAATCCCAGCGAGATCACCATTGCCGAGATACTCAAGAAGCAGGGTTATGCCACCATGTGTATTGGCAAATGGCACCTGGGTGATCACCCCGACTTTATGCCTACCTCTCAGGGCTTCGACCATTACCTTGGTATTCCCTATAGCAACGACATGAATCGCAAGGAGGTGCCGCTACCTTTGGTACGCGACCTGACCGTGGTCGAGGATAGCGTACATCGAGACACAACGATCACTGCTCGCTATACCGCCGAAGCCGAGGGGTTCATCAAGGCAAACAAGGACAATCCCTTCTTCCTTTATCTTCCCCACACCGCGGTGCATGGACCGCTGACTCCAGGTGCAAAGTTTAAGGGTAAAAGCCAGGACGGCCCTTACGGTGACTGGGTGCAGGAGGTAGACTGGTCCATGGGCCAGTTATTCAGGGTGCTGGAGGAAACCGGTATCGATGACAACACGCTGGTACTGTTCACGTCAGACAACGGGTCGGCGAGAGAGAAACAGGGCAGCAACCTGCCACTGCGTGGTCGAAAGGGTCGTACCGACGAGGGCGGCATGCGGGTTCCATGTATTGTGCGTTGGCCGGGCAAAATTCCAGCAGGCATAAGCAGCGGTGCGCTAACATGCACAATGGATCTGCTACCCACGATGGCACGACTTGCCGGCGGCAAGGCGCCAAGTGACCGTGTTATAGATGGTAAAGACATCTGGCCCATCCTTAGCGGTAAAAACGTGGATGCTGACCCGCGTGATGTTTTTTTTTACTACCAAATGGACCAGCTGCAAGCAGTCCGGTCCGGCGACTGGAAACTGTTCTTGGCGATGAGTTCCAAGAAGCGCAACTGGGGGAAGCCCGAGGGCAGGACCGGGTTTAAACTGTTCAACTTGGCCAAGGACATCCATGAGGACAACAACGTGGCTGCTGCCAACCCTGGGGTGGTGAAACGGTTGATCTCATTTGCCGAGGAAGCCCGGGAGGATCTAGGTGATGTGGATCGCCCAGGAAAAGGCCAGCGCAAGGCCGGCTGGGTGAATAAGCCTTCCCCGCGGTTGCTTAATAAATGAAACTCCTACTCACAACAATCGCAGCCGTGCTTTTGGTGACACTTAGCCAATCGCTTGGTTTTGCTGCTGAATCTTTGCCTTTGCCCAAGGAGACGCCGTGGGACTTGGCAGCACTGAAGGAGGTTCCAGCATTTGAGTGGATAAGGCAAAAGAGAGGGGTGCATTCGATGTTATATGCGGGTGAAAAATATCGTGGTAAACCATCGCGCGTCTTCGCGTACTACGCTTCGCCCAAGACGCTTGGCAAGGGTGGCGATGACAACGTGCCTGGCGTAGTGCTTGTGCACGGAGGTGGAGGCACAGCGTTTGCAAATTGGACAGAGTTATGGGCCAAGCGCGGCTATGCGGCCATTGCTATGGACTTGGCCGGTTGCGGTGAGGGCCGCCAACGACTTCCAGATGGAGGGCCGAACCAGGGTCACACCGAAAAGTTTGGCACGATTGATGAGCCTTTGGAGAACCAGTGGTCATACCATGCGGTGGCCAATGTGGTGCGAGGGCATTCGTTGCTACGCAGCTTCAAGGAAGTGGACGCCGATCGCATCGCGTTGACGGGGATCAGTTGGGGCGGCTATCTCACCTGCATTGTGGCCGGAGTGGACGACCGGTTCACAGTAGCCATGCCGGTTTATGGCTGCGGTTATTTACGTGAAAATAGCGCATGGAAGAAGGAGGAATTCGGCAAGATGACGCAGTCGCAGTCGGACAAATGGCATCGACTCTGGGATCCCTCCCGCTACATTGGCTCTGCGAAAATGCCAGTAATGTTTCTGAACGGCAGCAATGATTTTGCCTATCCGCTGGACAGCTACGCGAAGACTTGTAAGCTGGTACAGAGTGAAAAGAATTATAGCATTCAGCTTCACATGAAGCACGGGCATATATTTGACTTCCCAGAATTCTTTTTGTTTGTGGACCAATACATCCTCAAAGGCACACCTATGCCGTTGGTCGTCCGGCCGATTATTAAGGAGGGTAGTGTTTCCGCGACTGTGAAGTCTTCGACCAAACTCCTTAGTGCCAATCTCCATTACACTAGCGGCCCGCATGAACAAAACGGAAAGCGCCAATGGACTACGGTGCCGCTCATCGTCGACGGCCAACAAATCCACGGAGTAGCTCCTCCTAAGAATACCACAGTGTGGTACATTGATGTGCGTGACGAACGCAAGGCAGTCACGAGTAGTGAGGTGATGGTCGTAACCCAAGGCGGGTGAAGAATTGAAAGCTGACGGGAAATGAAATACGTACTACTCACAACAATCGCAGGCGTGCTGTTGGTGGGGTGTGCCACAACGGTGGAAACTGAGCCAGCCACTTACACGGATGTGAAAGGGGAAGAAAAAGTCGGTAATGACAAGGTTAATACGGTGAGCAAGAAAGATTCATCCACGTCCAACTCTAACTCCGTCGCCGTATCCAGTTCTAACTCTGTCGTCGTAAGTAGTAGTATCAGTTATGTGGACAAGGATCAAAAGACAGGCGAATTGCATTACAAAAACACAAACGGAGAGGCCACACTCAAGGTCATCAATTCAGACGGAAAGGTAGTTTATGATGGCCCCGTCAATACCAAGGAGCAAAAGTCCAAAGTGCCGACTGAGGCGATGAAATGGTTAGAGAAAGTGAACATCAAGGTTGAGGAGGTGAACATCAAGGTAAAGCCGCCCGCTGTCAACTAAACCAATCCACTCCACCATTTGAAGGAAAATGAAAAAATGCCCACATTGTGATAAAGTTCTAATGGCTTCAATTTTACCTCAATGTTCGTGGTGTGGAGGTGAATTAAAGGAAAATGAGCTGCGTAAGTCTAAAGAGGAGATTCTACAGCGATGGGAAAAAGACAAGAAAGACAATGAGTATCAAAAAAATCTAGATAAACATGGTAAAGAAATAAGAAAAGATTTTGAGAGGGAAGTCGCGCATCTGGTGCAGCATCCAGTTCACCGCACCCCCCTTCGATGATGTGTCACTTATAGTGATTCCCTTGAGGGAAACGCCAATAGCCTCTGCTTGTTCAAGGTCCACATTTCTGACGCCCTCAAAGGGCTCGTCGACTGCCTCCACCAGCAATACAACCAATCACTGAATCCAACTACTTCAGTGTCTTGTTTACGGGTCAACATATGGTGCAACACGCAGCAACATAGGAATGCTCTTTACACTTGATTGATTTGGCTCGGACAACTATTTTGCTCCGGAATGAGACGCAGTTGAATCCACTGTTTCAGTAAGCAGGGGAAAACTCCGTTTCACTCGATATATTTGTAGGGTTAAATATACCTGAAACCAAGGCCCATTGAATTCTTTGATCTGAACCAGGATTCATGATTTTATTTATTATGAAGTTATTTTTATGCGTTCTATATCTGGCGCCTGTTTCTGGATTGATGGGCGTTGTGGGGGAGGTTGATTTCAATCGGGACGTCCGTCCAATCCTCGCGGATAAATGCTTTGCCTGCCACGGGCCGGACGAGGAAGGGCGCAAGGCGAAACTGAGGCTGGATGACCGGGCGGTGGCGGTGAAGAAGGGTGCGATTATCCCCGGTAAACCGGATGAAAGCGAGGTTGTCCTGCGCATTTTTTCCGATGATCCCGATGAGGTGATGCCGTCCCCTGAGTCCAATGCCACCTTGACTGCCGAACAGAAGGACATCCTCCGCAAGTGGGTTGCCGACGGGGCTGAGTACAGCCTGCATTGGGCCTTTGTTCCCCCGAAGCGCGCCCCAGCGCCCGCCGTCAATGAGGCTTCCTGGCTCCGCAGCGATATCGACCGTTTCATTCTAGGCAGTTTGGAGAGGAACGGATTGAAGCCTTCGCCGGAGGCTGATCGTCACACCTTGGTTCGCCGTGTCTACCTCGACCTGATCGGTTTGCCGCCCACGCCCGAGGAGGCCGACTTCTACGTTAGCGACAAGAGTCCGGAGGCTTACGGCAACCTCGTTGACCGTCTGTTGAAATCTCCTCGATACGGAGAACGTTGGGCCAGAGCTTGGCTCGATCTAGCCCGATACGCCGACACCAACGGTTATGAGAAGGATCGTTCTCGCGCTATTTGGCCTTACCGGGACTGGGTTATCAAGGCGCTCAATGAGGATATGCCCTTCGACCAGTTCACCATCGAGCAAATCGCCGGGGATATGCTCCCGAATCCTACGCCGAGCCAAATCATCGCCACCGGTTTCCATCGAAACACCATGCTCAACGAGGAAGGCGGTATTGATCCGCTTGAGTTTCGATTCCATGCAATGGTCGACCGGGTGGCCACAACCGGTGCAGTCTGGATGGGGCTTGCGACTGTCTGTGGTCAATGCCATTCCCACAAGTATGATCCCTTTTCCCAGACCGACTACTACCGCCTCATGGCGCTCCTCAACAACGCCGACGAACCTGACTACCTTATTCCAGATCCTAAAATCCTCGAACGTCGCAAGGTCGTCGTGGAAGAGATTGCCAGGGAGGAGTCGGTTCTCGAAAAGAAAATACCGCGTTTCGAGGAAAAGTTTGTCAAATGGTTGAGCGAGCAAAGGCCCGCTGCCACCAAATGGCAGGTCATGCGACCCACCTTCATGAAGACCAACCTTCCTCGCCTTGAGGTGCTGGGGGATGGTTCCCTCTTCTCTACCGGGGACATTACAAAGCGGGACACTTTCATTTTGCGTTTTCGTTCTGAAAACCCGGTCACTGCCGTGCGTCTCGAGGTCATGCCCGACGATCGTCTGCCAGCGGGCGGTCCGGGGCGCTGTTACTACGAGGGCCGCAAGGGGGATTTCTTTCTTAGTGAGGTGACGGGCAAAGCCAACGGCAAACCTGTCAAATTTGTAGATCCTTCGCATAGCTTTGGCAAAATCAGCATTGGCAGCGGCAAGGCTCATGCCGCCAATGTTCTTGATGGTGAAGGTTCCACTGGTTGGTCCACTTCGGGTCGCGAAGGCCAATCAAGCCAACTGGTCCTGCGTTTGGAAAACCCTTTGTCAGCTGGAACGGAACTGGAAATCAGCATGCTTTTTGAACGGCATTACGCTGCCAGTTTGGGTCGGTTCCGTTTCGCTGCCACCTCGACCAAGGAAAAAGCCAAGGCCAAGCAGTTGCCGGCGGAAATCGAGGACTTGCTCGTGGCAGGGAAAGGTGGCCTGAATCCAATTCAACGGGACAAGCTGCGCAGGTATTTCCTTCTTACGGCTTCCGAGTTTGCCACGTTCCGCAAACCGATCGAGACCCTCCGGAATAGGTTGCCAAAGCTCCCTGTCACGATGATCATGCGTGAACGCCCTGCAGACAACCCTCGCCCCACGTTCCGTCATCATCGAGGCGAATACCTCAGTCCCAGGGAAAAAGTGACGCCTGGCGTGCCTGCTGCTTTTCCGTCCCTCCCCGAGGGTGAGTTGGCCAACCGGCTTACCTTTGCCAAGTGGCTGGTCAGCGCGAGGAATCCATTGGTGGATCGCGTTACGGTCAACCGGGCTTGGCGAGCATTTTTCGGGGCCGGTCTCCTGCGCACCAGCGGAGACTTCGGTACCCAATCGGAGTCTCCCGACCATCCCGAGCTTCTTGATTGGCTGGCAGTGGAGTTTCGGGAGCAGGGGATGTCCATGAAGAAACTTCATCGTCTCATCGTGACCAGTGCGACCTATCGGCAGGATTCGCGTGTCACGCCCGAGTTGCTGGCTCGCGATTCTGACAATCGTCTCCTCGCCCGGGGGCCTCGCCACCGTCTCGACGCCGAAGTCATCCGAGATCTCATGCTGGCAGCCAGCGGACAACTATCGTTGAAAATGTACGGCCCTAGTGTGTACCCCCCACAACCTGCAAGCGTGACGGCCGTTAGCTACGGCGCCACAAAGTGGAACGTGTCCAAAGGGGAAGATCGTTATCGCCGGTCCCTTTATACCTTCTCAAAGCGGACCGCCCCTTTCGCTGGTTTCGCCACCTTCGACGCTCCCTCGGGAGAAGGATGCGTCGCCCGGCGAAACCGCAGCAACACCCCCTTGCAGGCCCTCACCTTGTTGAACGACGAAATGTTCGTCGAGCTGGCTCAACTCTTGTCCCGGGAAGCTGTCAAGCTTCCCGGGGGGGCACAGGTCGAATTCTTCTTCCGCAAATTCCTCACCCGGTCACCGACGCCAACCGAAAGAGTCCTCATGCAAAAGTTTCTCCAAGTGCAGCGTGAACGTCTAGAGCAAGGTGAACTGGACGCCTCGCAAATCATGGACCAAAAAAACGCCTCGAATGAATTAGCTGCCTTGGGCTTACTGGCTCGGGCTATCATGAACTTGGACGAAGCTGTCAACAAACAATGAACTCCTCCACCTCAAGTTTCCTTCAGGCCCGTACCCGCCGTCATTTCTTTCAGGATTGCGGCCTTGGTCTCGGCAAGATTGCCTTGGCTTCCCTGTTCGCGGGAGAGTTGGCTGGAAAATCTTTCGGCAAACGCCCCCTTGATTTTAGTGCCAAGGCGAAGCGAGTTATCTTCCTCTTCATGGCGGGTGCTCCCAGTCAGCTTGAATTGTTCGACTACAAACCCAGGTTGGTAGAACTTGAGGGTAAGCCGATCCCCCCTTCCATCATCAGGGGCCAGCGCTATGCCTTTATTCAACCCGATGCCGCCGTCCTCGGCCCGCGTTTCCGCTTTGCCAAGCACGGCGAATCAGGAGCCGAGCTTTCGGAAGCACTGCCACATTTGGCCAAGGTCGTCGATGAACTCGCCATCGTGAAGTCCGTCCAAACCGGTTTTTTCAACCATGCGCCTGCTCAGCTTTTCGTTAACACGGGGAGTGGCATCCCTGGCCGCCCCAGCATGGGGTCTTGGCTAAGCTACGGCATCGGAAGCGAGGCCAATGACTTACCCGGCTTTGTCGTCCTCAAGAGCGGTGGCAGCTTGAGCGGCGGTGCCGCCATGTGGAGTTCGGGATTCCTACCATCCGAGCATCAAGGCGTACCTTTTCGAGCCCAAGGTGACCCCATACTGCACGTTTCCAACCCACCAGGCATCGACTCGCGGGCTCAGCGTGATTCACTGGACCTTATACGCAACCTGAATAGGGAGCGTCTGGGCATCGTCGGTGATCCCGAGATCACCGCTCGCATAGATGCTTATGAAATGGCCTACCGCATGCAGTCTCAAGCCCCCGAGTTAATGGATCTTTCGCAGGAAAGCCAGGCCACCCTCGATCTCTACGGAACCAAACCGGGTGACGCCAAGGCATCCTTCGCGAAAAACTGTTTACTGGCCCGTCGCCTCGCCGAACGCGGTGTCCGATTCATCCAGATTTATCATGCGGGTTGGGACGCCCACTCCGACGTGGAGGGCAACGTAAGGAACCAGGCCAAGCAGACTGACCAGGCATGTGCCGCCCTTATACAAGACCTCAAGCTGCGTGGCATGCTGGAGGATACGCTCGTCGTCTGGGGAGGCGAATTCGGGCGCACACCCATGGTTGAGGCCAGCGCCGCCTTGGGTCGAAGTAAAGGTCGTGACCATCATCCGCAGGCCTTCACCATGTGGTTTGCCGGGGGCGGCATAAAGTCTGGCATCAGCGTCGGTCAGACGGACGAACTGGGCTTTCACGTAGTCAAGAATCCCGTCCACATTCATGACGTCCAGGCCACCATTCTGCACCTCCTCGGCATTGATCACCGCCGCCTGACTTTCCGCGCTCACGGGCTCGACTTTAGCCTCACCGGGGTGGAGGAGCACCATCCTGTCCAGGCCGTGCTGGCATAAGTGCTAGGCTTTTATCACTTAACAATGAATCCAAGTTTCATGAGCACACCTCAACATCGTTTCCTGATGGGATCATCCTTTTTTTCTGGCTTACTTTTGATGAGCACCTGCCTCCTTGCTGAGGATGCCCCTCAGTGGGGGCAACGTCACACCAGAAACATGGTCTCGAATGAGGTGGACCTGCCCAATGAATTTGATCCGAAGACGGGCAGTAATGTCAAATGGTCCGTGCCCTTGGGCACGCGAACATATTCCTCACCGGTTGTAGCGCAAGGCAAAGTCCTTATCGGCACCAATAACGGTCGACCGCGCGATTCACGTCATAAAGGAGATCGTGGCGTGTTGATGTGCTTCGCCGAGGAGACCGGAGAATTTCTCTGGCAGCTTATTGTTCCAAAACTGGAGGAAGAACTTAGCTACAAGGACTGGCCCGATGTGGGAATCGTTTCGCCGGCGACGGTGGATGCTAATCGGGTCTATCTCATGGATAATCGCGGCACCGTCCTATGCCTTGATGTTGATGGTCAATACAACGGCAACGATGGGCCTTTCATAAATGAAGGGCAGTCCATGGTCCCGCCTGGTGACGCCCCCATCAAGGTAATCCCCCGGGATGGCGACATCATCTGGAAGTACGACCTTGAAGCCGAACTTGGCGTGCACCAGCATGATTCAGCCCACTGCTCGATCCTTGTCCATGGACCGTTCCTTTACATATGCACATCCAACGGTGTGGATGCCACGCATCGGCGCATAATCGCACCAGAGGCCCCCAGTTTGATCGTCCTTGACAAGAAGACCGGCCGTCTGGTGGCGCGGGATCGGGAACCCATTGGTCCCCGGATTGTTCACTGCACATGGTCTTCACCCTCAGTCGCGGAAGTTGATGATCGTTCTTTGATCTTCTTTGGGGCAGGCAACGGCATCTGCTACGCCTTCGAAGCGCTTCCGCCATCTGTCGTGGGTGCCGCACCGCCCAAGACCTTGAAAAAGGTATGGTGGTTCGATGGAGACCCCAGTGCCCCAAAGGACAATGTTCATCAATACCAGGGAAACAGAAGAATCAGCCCCAGCAATATCTACGGCATGCCGGTGGTTCATCAAGACCGCGTCTTCGTCATTTTCGGCGGCGACTACTGGCATGGGAAAAGGAAGGCGTGGATCAAGTGTATTAATCCTTCAGGAAAGGGCAACATCACGGAATCAGCAGCGCAGTGGTCCTATCCTATCTTAAACCACTGCATGACCACACCGGCTGTGCAAAACGGGCTGGTTTTTGTGGCGGACTGCGGCCGAACCCTCCACTGCATCGACGCCAAAACAGGGCGTGCCTATTGGACTCACGACACAGAGGGAATCAGTTGGGCTTCACCGCTTGTCGCTGATGAAAAAATCTACCTTGGAACTCAGCGGGGTGATTTCTGGATCTTGGCGGCAAACAAGGAAAAGAAGATCATCAGCAGGATTAATCTACATGAACCAATTAACGGAACCCCCACTGCCGCCAACGGCATGCTTTTTGTTGCCACTTCAGGACATCTTTATGCTCTGAAAACATTTGCTTTTAAACCTTGAACATCCGACAATCGTCGACGACGCCCTAATATCGCGCATGCCTTATAAAGAACCAATCGGCAATTTAATTTGGGCGCTGGCATAATCAAAAGGCAGGACTATCTTAGAGAGAGGGATGGACAGGGGCGTCGGCTTAGTGGGAAAAATCAGGGCAAACTTAAATTGGTTCTGTTGAAAACAACCACTTACGGTTGACAAATCGTTACCCGGCAGATTTATTGGATGAAAACCATACCTCAATTTATTTTAGTTTCGTTATGTTTTATATTGTATGCGGAGAAACAGGCTGTCTCCCAAAACATCGGGATTGGGACAGACCCGGGTGCAAAACTGGAAATTGACAGAATAGAGTACCGACATCATGCCATGATCAGTGCTGGCAATCAGCATCACGGCCAAGAACTATTT
>MPLX02032548.1_pt1 | contig 13805 bp, 12 predicted proteins | sample 1617341 | NCBI WGS metagenome assembly MPLX02 (sample SAMN05944804, study PRJNA350692) | marine metagenome | biome: marine; feature: ODZ; material: water; isolation source: 120 m water sample filtered on 0.2 um supor filter | place: Pacific Ocean | collected 2012-04-08 | depth 120m m | reverse complement strand
CCATCCACGGCCTTCACGTGACCGGTCACGCGCCGCAACAACCCGGTCTTGATGGGGAACCAGACGCGCAGGTCTTTGGTTTCCATGATGGTGGCCGCCTCTTCGGACGCGGGCGCGGTCTTGCCTTTGGGTTCGGCCTCCAACAGCTTACGGGTATAGGCATGGGCGGGGCGTACGAAAATATCCTCGGTGACGCCGCTTTCCACGATTTCGCCCCCGGTCATGACGCAGACCCGGTCGGCCATCTTGCGCACTACGCCCAGGTCATGGGTAATCAACAGCATGGCCATGCCGAGACGCTGTTGCAGGTCTTTGAGAAGCGCAAGCAATTGCGCCTGTATGGTTACGTCAAGCGCCGTGGTGGGCTCGTCGGCGATCAGCATATCCGGCTCGTTGGCCAGGGCCATGGCGATCATAACGCGCTGGCGCTGGCCGCCGGAAAGCTGGTGGGGATAGGTGGCGAGGCGTTCCATCGGCCGGTCGAGTCCCACCATCTCCAACAGCTCCACAATGCGCTCCCGTGCCACCTGCGGGGCCATCTTCTTGTGCAGAAACAGGATTTCCCCAATCTGTTTTTCCACCGTATGCAGCGGATTGAGGGAATTCATGGGCTCCTGGAAGATCATGGCGATACGGTTGCCACGGATGGAACTCATCAACGCCTTGCCAGCGCCCATCAGTTCCTCGCCCTCGAACAGGATGCTTCCCCCCGGATGGCGGGCCACTGCATAGGGCAGCAACTGGAGGAGTGACAGCGCCGTCACCGATTTTCCCGAGCCGCTTTCCCCCACCAGGGCGACGGTCTCGCCGTGGCCGATGTCGAAGGAGATGTGGCGCACGGCCTCCACCTCTTCCACCACCTCGCCGCTCCGGGTGCGGAAGGTGACCGAGAGATCGCGGACGTCGAGCAGGGGATCACGCGCGTTCATTTCAGCACCTTCCTGGGGTCGAAGGCGTCGCGCACGGCCTCGCCGATGAAGACCAACAGGCTCAGCATCACCGCCAGCGTCGCAAAGGCCGTCATGCCGAGCCACGGTGCCTGTAGGTTGGTCTTGCCCTGGGCCAGCATCTCGCCCAGGGAAGGAGAGCCCGGGGGCAGGCCGAAACCGAGGAAATCCAGCGATGTCAGGGTGGTGATGGAGCCGCTGAGAATGAATGGAAGGAAGGTCAGCGTCGCCACCATGGCGTTGGGAAGAAGGTGGCGGAACATGATGACCGGCGTGCTCACCCCCAGCGCGCGGGCGGCGCGCACATATTCGAAATTGCGGGCGCGCAGGAATTCCGCCCGCACCACGCCTTCCAGCGCCATCCAGCTGAACAGCAGCATTAGACCCAGAAGCCACCAGAAGTTGGGCTCGGTGACGCTGGCCAGGATAATCAGCAGATAGAGGATGGGCAGCCCCGCCCAGATTTCGATGAAGCGCTGGAACAGAAGATCGGTGAGCCCCCCGAAATAGCCCTGAACCGCTCCGGCGGTGATGCCCACAACCGAACTGAACAAGGTCAGCGTCAGACCGAAGAGGACGGAAATGCGAAAGCCGTAAATCAGCCGTGCCACCACGTCGCGTCCCTGATCGTCAGTGCCAAGCCAGTTTTCCCGGCTCGGCGGCGCCGGCGATGGAACCTCGAGGTCGTAATTGATGGTGTCATAGGAAAAACGGATGGGAGGCCAGAGCATCCACCCTTGCGTCTCGATAAGATTCTTCACGAAGGGATCGCGGTAATCGGCCTCGGTCTCGAACTCGCCGCCGAAAGCGGCCTCCGGATAGCTGACCAGGACCGGGGCGTAGAGATTGCCGTTGAACCGCACCAACAGGGGCTTGTCATTGGCCACAAGCTCGGCGAAGAGACAGCCCGTGAACAGGAACAGGAAAATCCAGAAGGAAACGAAGCCGCGCCGGTTGGCCTTAAAATTCTCGATCCGCCGCCGCGTCAGGGGGGTAATGGCAAACCCTAAGAACATGTCTTTGCTGGCCGTTTTGGGGATCTGTGCCATCGTCAGACCTCCCGGCTTTCGAAATCGATGCGCGGATCAATCAGCACATAGGTAAGGTCGCTGACCAACTTCAGCAGCAGGCCGATCAGGGTATAGATGTAAAGGGTGCCGAACAGCACCGGGTAATCCCGGCCGATGGCCGCCTCGAAACCAAGCAGCCCGAGCCCGTCGAGGGAGAAGATAACTTCCGTCAGCAACGAGCTGGTGAACAGGATGCCGATGAAGGCGCTGGGAAAGCCGGCGATAACGATGAGCATGGCGTTGCGGAACACGTGGCCGTAGATTACGCGGTTTTCCGCCAGCCCCTTGGCTCGGGCGGTCATCACGTATTGCTTGTTGATCTCGTCGAGGAAGGAATTTTTGGTGAGCATGGTGAGCCCGGCGAACCCCCCGATCACCATGGACAGCACGGGTAGCGTGATATGCCAAAGATAGTCGGCGATGCGGGCGGGCCAGGCCAGGCTCTCCCAGTTTTCTGAGACTAAGCCGCGCAGCGGGAAGACATCCCAGAAACTACCCCCCGCGAACAGCACGATCAGCAGGATGGCGAATAGAAAACCGGGAATGGCGTAGCCGACGATAATGAAGCCGCTGGTCCATATATCGAAAGACGTGCCGTCGCGCACGGCCTTGCCGACCCCCAGCGGGATCGAGATGAGATAGACGAACAACGTGGTCCACAGACCCAACGAAATGGAAACCGGAAGCTTGTCAGCGATGAGATCTACCACCGAGCGGTCGCGGAAAAAGCTCTCACCGAAATCGAAGGCCGCGTACTGGCCGATCATCTTGAAGAAACGTTCATGGGCAGGTTTGTCGAAACCGTAGAGTTTCTCGATCTCTAGGATCAGTTCCGGGTCGAGCCCGCGCGAGCCCCTGTATTTTCCCGCTATACCGGCACCGCTGTCGGCACTGGAGTGTTTCCGGGCTTGGCTGGTGGTTTCGCCGCCTGCCGTACCGCCAACTCGGGCCGTGGCTTCGATGGCGGTTCCTTTGATGCGGGCGATCATCTGTTCCACCGGCCCGCCGGGAGCCGATTGCACGATGATGAAATTGACCACCATGATCCCGAATAGGGTGGGGACGATCAAGAACAGCCGGCGCAGGATATAGGCGAGCATCCGGACCCGCTCTAATCGTCGTTAGTGGTGTTGCGCCGCTGCTGCAACAGCCGCTGCAGCAGAAAGGCGAAGATGGCGATGGCCACGATGGACAGCCACAGCCCCCCCGCTGTGAAGCCGGTTTCCTCTTCTTCTTCCTGTTCCAGATTGGCGCTCACCGCGGCGCCTTTTTCCCACTGTAGCAGAGCTTCCTTTTTCGGATCAATCCACCAGAAATCGAAGCCAAGGGCGTATTTGGGTGTCACCTTAGGGCGCGAGAACATGTTCCAATAGGCCAGCCGGAAGGTGCGGATATGCCAGTGGGGAACCAGGTAATGGCCCCACAGCAGCACCCGGTCCAGGGCGCGGGAGCGCGCCACCAGGCTCTCGCGGTCGGGGGCGGCGATCACCTCCTCGATCAGCTCGTCCACAACCGGATCATGGATGCCGATGATATTGCGGCTGCCGGGTGTTTCTGCGGCTTGGGAGCTCCAGTAATCCCGTTGTTCGTTGCCCGGCGACAGGGACTGTCCGAAACCGGCCACCACCATATCGAAGTCGAAATCCTCGATGCGTTTTTCGTATTGGGAGGTATCCACGGTACGGATTCTCGCCGCCGCACCGAGGCGTTCTAGGTTCTTGCGGAACCCCGCGGCGATGCGCTCGAACTGGGGGTTGGCGAGCAGGATTTCAAATTCCATGGTTTCGCCACTTTCGCCATGAACCAGGTGGTTGTCCTTCAGGACCCAGCCCGCCTCCTCCAGAAGGTGTTTCGCCCTGCGCAGGTTGCCGCGGATGCCGCCTTCCCCGGATGTGGAAGGAGGAGCGTATTGCTTGCTGAACACTTCCCGCGGGATACGGTCCCCGAATTTTTCAAGCAGGATTAACTCCTCGCCGGCGGGCAAGCCGCTTGACGCCAGTTCCGAATTCGAGAAATAGCTGTTGTTTCGCGTATAGGCACCATAGAACAGGTTGCGGTTTGTCCACTCGAAATCGAAGGCTAGCGTCAGCGCCTCACGCACGTGGGGGTCGCGGAAGATGGTGCGCCGCGTGTTGAAGGCGAAGGCCTGCATGCCCGTGGGCTGTTGGTGGCCGATGGCCTCCCTGATCACCAGCCCCTGCTCGCGCGCTGGGAAGTCATACCCCGTGGCCCATACCTTTGAGGCATTTTCTAGCCGGAAGTCATAGGCCCAGGCCTTGAAGGCTTCCAGCGCCACCGTCTGATCGCGGTAATAGTCATAGCGCAGAACGTCGAAATTGGCGCGCCCCGAATTGACGGCCAATCCCGCCCCCCAATAGTCAGCAACCCGGTGATAGGTAATGGAACGGCTGGCATCCACCGCGTTCACCCTGTAGGGGCCGCTGGCCAGGGGAGGTTCCAGAGTCGTCCTGCCGAAGTCGCGCCCCTGCCAATAGGCCTCAGAGAGGATGGGCAAGCCGTTGCCGATAATCAGCGGCAGTTCCCGGTTGTCGCCGGGAACGAAGGAGAACCTGACCTTGTGGTCGTCGAGCTTCTCCACCTTGTCCACGCTGCTGTAATAAGAGCGGTAAAAGGGGTGTCCCTTTTCCATGAGCATATTGAAGGAAAACACCACGTCCCCGGCGGTGATGGAGCTGCCGTCGTGAAAGCGCGCCTCGCGGCGCAGGTTGAATACCACCCATGACCGGTCTTGCGGCAGCTCGACACTTTCGGCGATCAGACCGTACTGGGAAAAGGCCTCGTCGTCGGAAGACTTCATCAGGGTCTCGAAAACGTTGCCCAGCCCATCCGCTGCCACACCCTTGAGGATATAGGGGTTGAGGTTATCGAAGGTGCCGATGGCCGACAGCCGCACCGTGCCGCCCTTAATGGCCTTGGGGTCGGCATAGTCGAAATGGGTGAAGCCGGGCCCGTATTTGAGGTCGCCATGCATAGCCATGCCATGGGAGGTGGGAATCTGGAATTTTCCGGCGCTTGCGGGCGGGAAGAAAAGCCCGGCCCCAACTGGCAGACATAAGAGCAGCAGGCACCGGTAAAGAAGGCCACGGGGACAGGAACGGGATGGCGTTATGGCAAAGCGCATCAGGCCGTCCCCATGCCTTCCCCAAGGACTGCCAGAGCCTGTTTGTGGAGATCACCGTCCCCGGCGGCGAGAACGCTGCCGTCGGAGTCTAGCCCCAGCGGTTTCCCCCCCCAGTCGGTAATGATGCCGCCGGCGGCCTCCACCACCGGGACCAGGGCACAGTAATCGCAGACCTTCATGGTGGTTTCGGCCACCAGGTCTATGAGGCCGCTGGCCAACAGGCCATAGGCGTAGCAATCGGCGCCGTATTGCGGGCGTTTGACGGCCCGGCACAGATGTTCGAAGGCCCGCGCCGCGTCGCCGCTGAACATATGGGGCGTGGTGGCGTAGAGCATGGCCTGGGAGAGGTCCCCGCAGGTGCGGGTTTTTACCTTCTCGTCGTTACAGGTGGCGGCAAGGCCCCTGCCGCCCATCCAGCGCTCGCGGGTAATGGGGTGGTCGATAATCCCGAAAACCGGCACGCCTTCATGCAGTAGCCCGATCAGGGTGCCGAATAGGGGTTTCCCGGTGATGAAGGCGGCGGTACCGTCCAGAGGGTCGAGAGTCCACACATAATCGGCCTCTGTCCTGGTTTCACCGAACTCCTCGCCGATGATGCCGTGCTCGGGGAACTCGGCCTCGATCATGCCGCGCAGGGTTTCCTCCGTTTCGCGGTCGGCGATGGTGACGGGGCTTTGGTCCGGTTTGTCCTCGGCGACGACGGCGGCGCGGAAATAACGCCGGAGAATCTCGCCGCTGGCATCCGCCATGTGCTGGGCGAGGGCGATAAGGGCATCTGGGCAGGGAGCGTCCATGGCCGATAGTCTTACCAGAAACAGGCCTAAATGGAAGCCGCCTCGCCACTGCGACTTGTGACACTGGAAACCACAGAAAGGTGAAAACTTACGGCAGGGGTGGAGGCTCGTCGCTGAGCGAATGCAGATAGAGGATAAGGTTGGCCCGGTCTTGCGGTTTTTTGAACCCTGGGAACAGCATTTTTGTCCCCGGAACGTACGCCTTGGGGGCGCTCAGGAAGGCGTCCAGGTCGCCATAGGTCCAGGCACCGCCTTTCTCCACCAGCGCCTTGGAATAGGTAAAGCCTTCACGCTTCCCCTTTTCCGCACCCACGATATTCCACAATTCCGGGCCGATCTTGTTCTTACCCCCCTGTTCGAAGCTGTGACAGGCGGCGCATTTCTTGGCCAGTTTCTTGCCAGCGCTGGCATCGGCCGCGGCAAGCAAAACGGCTATTTGTGGGGCGCCTTCCCTGGAAGCTTTCGCTGCGTCTTTACCCTCGCTCTCGTTTTGAGCCGTGCCCTCGTTATTCTCCTCGCCCTCGCCTTCATCGGTGCTGTAATCTTCAGTTACAGAGAGTGAAACATAGGCGTTTTCCACCAGCTTTTCGGGGATCAGCATGGCATTGCCGCCAACCCGGAGCATCGTTAGCAGCAACAGCGTGAACAGGAGGGCTCCTAAAATCTTATAGGGCTCATAGCCAAACATGACGCGAGCTTCGTTTGCGGCGGGGTCAGAGTGACGAAAAAAACGTGGGAGAAAGAGTAGCCCCAACCCCCTTGGCCTTGCAACCGCTTCGCTGTATGAGTTTCTTATGAGCCTACCGAAGAATCCCGTCGTCATTATCCCCGCGCGCCTCGCCGCCACCCGGCTTCCCGGGAAAATACTGGCGGATATTCACGGCGAGCCCATGATAGTGCATGTGTGGCGCCGCGCCGTGGAATCGAGCATCGGCCCCGTCGTCGTCGCCTGCGCCGAAAAGGAAATCGCAGAGGCCGTGGAAGCAGTGGGGGGACAGGCGGTGATGACCGATCCCAGACATCCTTCCGGCTCCGACCGGATTTTTGAGGCTCTTTCAACAATCGACGGGGCGCGGGCCTATGATGCTGTAGTCAATGTACAGGGCGACCTGCCGGCCATTGATCCGGCCCTTATCAAGGCCGTTTTGGTGCCTTTGGCCGACGGATCGGTGGATATCGCCACCCTAGCTTTCGAGATTATGGACGCGGAAGAGGCTACCAACCCCAATGTGGTCAAGGCGGTGGTTTCGGTTGCGCCGGGTGAGAGCATTGGCCGCGCTCTTAATTTCACCCGTGTTGCGGTGTCCGGCGGCGAAGGTCCGCTTTATCATCATGTGGGCTTGTACGCCTATCGCCGTTCGGCGCTGGAACGGTTCGTGGCGTTGTCCCCCGGCGTACTGGAACAGCGTGAAAAACTGGAACAGCTGCGGGCGATCGAGGCCGGTATGGTGGTCGGCGTGGCGCTCGTTGACACGGTTCCTCCCGGGGTCGATACTCCCGCCGACCTTGAACAGGCCCGCGCCATGCTGAAGCCGAAAGACGGGCCGTGAACGCATCCCCAAGCCGGCGCTGGACAGAATCAAAAAGATAAGGCGTTCCTTCACATGCCGGAAACCAAACAAGCATCCCAGACCATTGCCTTCCAGGGCCTGCCTGGCGCTTATTCCGATCTCGCCTGCCGCGAGATCTATCCCGAGATGGCAACCCTGTTCTATCCGTCCTTTGAGGACGCGCTTGATGCCGTGAACGAGGATCAGGCGGCCCTGGCCATGATCCCGGCGGAGAATTCCGTGGCCGGGCGGGTGGCGGAAATTCATCACCTGTTGCCCCACACCGAGCTTCACATCATCGCTGAGCATTTCCAGCGGGTGAATCACCAGCTTCTGGCGCCAAAGGGAGCAACCATCGAAGGGCTGAAAACCATTCACAGCCACATGCACGCCCTTTCCCAGTGTCGCAAACTAATCCGTGAGCTGGGTCTGGAAGCCGTGGTCTGCGCCGATACCGCCGCCGCCGCGGCCGAGGTTGCGGGAGCCGGCGACACAACCCAGGCCGCCATCGCCTCCTCCCTGGCGGGAGAGATTTACGGGCTTGAGATGTTGCGCTCCAATATCGAGGACGCCGAACACAACACCACCCGCTTCTTCGTTCTCGCCCGTGCGCCCTTCGATCCCGATCCCGCCAAGGGGGCGGTCATCACCAGTTTTGTCTTTTACGTGCGCAACGTGCCCGCCGCCGTCTACAAGGCGCTGGGCGGCTTCGCCACCAACGGCGTCAACATGACGCGGCTGGAAAGCTTCATGATCGACGGCAAGTTCACCCAGGCCCAGTTCTACGCCGATATCGAGGGGCACCCCGATGAGCCCCATGTGAAGTTGGCCTTCGAGGACCTCAACCACTATTCCCGCAAGGTGAAAATCCTCGGCTCCTATTACGCCCATCCCTCCCGTCATCTGGAAAAGGCCGCGGCGCAGGATCAGCCGGAAGGCTAGATCACTAAAACCGGATTAGGAGGAAAATGGGAGAATCATCCTCTCCTTCGCTCTTGCGAGTCCGCCCCCCCGGCGTGGTAGAGTGCGCGCGGGAGGTTGGCGGCGGACGGTGCCCTCGCCAATCCGGTCAGATCCGGAAGGAAGCAGCCGTAACGAGATTGTTCCGGGTCGTCTAACCAGCCTCCCACCCGTTGTTTTCCGCCGTTCCTGTTGTTGTTTTCAAGGCCTGCCGGGCGTCATGACCGAGAGCCCAGAATCAGAAAACCAAGAACCCTCCCTGCCGGATTCCGGGGCCTATCGTGTATTGGCGCGGAAATACCGTCCCAAGACCTTCGCCAATCTCATCGGCCAGGAGGTCATGGTCAGGGTTCTCACCAATGCCATCGCCAGCGGCCGTCTCGCCCACGCCTTTATTCTCACCGGCGTACGCGGCGTGGGAAAGACCACCACGGCGCGAATCATCGCCCGCGCACTCAACTGTATTGGCGCAGACGGCAGCGGTGGCCCCACTGAGGAACCCTGCGGCCAATGTGAACATTGCATGGCCATCGCCGAAGACCGCGATGTGGACGTGATCGAAATGGACGCGGCCAGCCGCACCGGGGTGGACGACATCCGTGAGCTGATCGAGGGCGTCCGCTACAAGCCGGTGTCGGCGCGCTACAAGGTCTACATCATCGACGAGGTGCATATGCTATCCAAGAACGCCTTCAACGCCCTGTTGAAGACGTTGGAGGAGCCGCCCGAGCACGTAAAATTCATTTTCGCCACCACCGAAATCCGCAAAGTTCCGGTGACCGTGATGTCGCGTTGCCAGCGTTTCGACCTGCGGCGCGTGGATGTGGAAACGCTGGCTGCCCATCTTTCCCGTATCGCCGAACAGGAAGGCGCGGCCGTCACCTCCAGGGCGGCGATGCTGATCGCGCGGGCCGCCGACGGCTCCGTGCGCGATGGCCTATCCCTTCTCGATACGGCCATATCCACGGAATCCACGGACGGCAAGGGAGAGGTAGGCGAAACCCAGATCCGCGCCATGCTCGGCCTTGCCGACCGCACCCAGGTCTTTGATTTACTGGACGCCGTGATGGGGGGCGATCCCTCCGCCGCCCTGACTCTGCTGGAGGAACTCTACGCCTCGGGCGCCGATCCCGTGATCATCATCCAGGACCTGCTGGTACTGTGTCACTGGCTGACCCGGCTGAAGGTTTTGCCCGAAGCAGCGGAGGCCCCGGAAATACCCGAGGCCGAAGCCAAGCGAGGACTGGAAATAGCCTCGAAGCTGGCCATGCCGGTGCTGACCCGCGCCTGGCAGCTCTTGCTCAAGGGCCTGGCGGAGGTCCAAAACGCGCCTTCGCCGCTTGTGGCCGCGGAAATGGTAATGGTGCGTCTGGCCTATAGCAGCGACCTGCCGACCCCGGCTGAGATCGTCCGCGACCTCCGTAAGGAAGGGGGAGCCAAGAGCGGTGAAAAACCAGCCGTGACACCGCCCCGGGACGAATCTCACCAGGACGTATCCCCCCAGGACGCGTCTTCGAGGTCCGAAACGGCAATCGAAGAGCCCACCCTCGCACTTTCCACGCCATCGCCTTCCCCTGAGGCACCGCCACCCACTGCGCCGTCCACTGCACCACCCACTGCCGCGCCGCCATCGTCTCCCGCCACACAGGCGGCCCTGGTGCCCGACTCGGCACCCTCCCCGGAAGAGGCTCCGGAAGCAACTTCGGAACACCTGGAAACGGAGAGCGTGACCAGTTTCCGGGACGTGGTGGCGCTGACGAAACGGCACCGCGAAGGCCGCCTTCAGGCCCATTTGATCAATGATGTGCACCTTGTGAGCTTCGAGTCCGGCCGCATGGAATTCCGCCCCGGCCCCCAAGCCCCGGCCAAGCTGGCCGGGATGCTGAGCGATTACCTGGGGCGCTGGACCGGAGCGCGCTGGGTGGTGAGCGTATCTCAGGCGGAAGGCGACCCCACCCTTGGTGAACAGATTCGGGAGGTGGAAGAAAAAGTCTGCGCCGAGGCCGGGACCGAGCCCCTGGTGCGCGCCGTTCTCGACGCCTTTCCAGGCTCCACAGTCACCGCCGTCCGCAACCTGGACGATAGCGCCAATCCGGAAGGAGATGACCCCCAATGAAGAATATTGGCCAGATGATGAAACAGGCCCAGCAGATGCAAGAGAAAATGGCAGAGCTGCAGGCCAGTCTCGACGCTGCAGAGATCACCGGCGTCTCCGGAGGCGGCATGGTGGAAGTGACCCTCACCGGCAAGGGAATGGCCAAGGCTGTGAAAATAGACTCCTCTCTGGTGACCCCCGACGACGTGGAGATTCTCGAAGACCTCATCGTCGCCGCCGTCAACGATGCCCGCAATCGGATCGAAGAAAAGATGAAAGAGGAAATGTCCAAGGTTGCCGGCGGGCTGGAGCTTCCCCCGGGCATGAACCTACCGTTCTGATCTGTTCTAACCATGGCGGTCTCCCACATTGACCAACTGATCGGGCTTCTCGCCAGGCTTCCTGGCCTGGGGCCGCGTTCGGCCCGCCGGGCGGCGCTGCAACTCCTGAAAAAACGGGACTCCCTGTTGGCCCCGTTGGCCTCGGCGCTGACCCAGGCGGCGGAAACCATCCGCAGCTGTGGCCAATGCGGCAATCTCGACACAGTGGACCCCTGCGCCATATGTGGCGATGCAAAGCGTGACGACTCTGTGATCTGCGTGGTGGAGGAAGTAGCCGACCTGTGGGCCGTGGAACGCTCGGGCGTTTACCGGGGGCGCTATCACGTACTGGGCGGCACCCTGTCGGCTCTCGACGGCGTGGGGCCGGAGGAACTCAAGATCACCAAGCTGGTAGAACGGGCGTCCAACGCAGAGGTGACAGAGGTTATCCTCGCCACTAACGCCACGGTGGACGGCCAGACCACAGCCCATTACGTGGCCGACCGCCTGGCCCAATGCGGAGTGGGGATCACCAGGCTCGCCCACGGCTTGCCCATGGGTGGAGAGCTCGATTACCTCGACGACGGCACCCTGACCGCAGCCCTGAAGGCGCGCTCGCCCGCCTAGAACAGGGTTTCTTACAGAATTATCCCGATAACCGCCCCGATAGATCAGTCATTGGACCGGGGCGGCAACAGGGGGGCCTCGCCGTCCCCGGCGAGGTCCTTAGATTCAGGGAGGTCCTCGGAGATGATGCGTTCCCCGTGGCGGGTGATTTTTCCCGAGGAAGTCTGGATTTCACAGATGTCTTTTTCCGCCAGGCCGAAATGCTTTTGAAGGTTGCTGACCCGATCATCGAGGCGGGTGATATCCCCCATCAGGATTTGAACCTCCTTCTGGATGGCCCCTGCCTGTTCACGCATTTCCACGTCTTTTAGAACCGCTCGCACCGTATTGAGGGTCGCCCACAGGGTGGAGGGCGAGACGATGACCACTCGCTCGCGGAAGGCCTTTTCCACGATATCGGGGAAAAGCCCCTCCGCAATTTCTGCGTAGACGGCTTCGCTGGGCAGGAACATGAGCGCCGTTTCGGCGGTTTCACCGGGTAGGATGTATTTTTCGGAGATGTCGCGCACATGTTTCATCACATCGGCGCCGAAGCGCTGTGCTGATTTCTTACGCGTGGCGTCATCTCCGGCTCCACGCAGGGTGTGGTAGCTCTCTAGAGGAAACTTGGCGTCTATGGAGATGGCCCCCGGCGGGTTGGGGAGCTTGATCAGGCAATCCACTCTCTTGCCGTTGGAAAGCGTCGCCTGAATATCGTAGGCCGAGGATGGCAGCACGTCTTTTACCAGGTCGTTAAGGCGGATTTCACCGAAGAAACCACGCTGTTGTTTGTTGGCGAGAATATCCTGAAGCCCCACCATCTGGTTTGAAAGCTCGGTAATGTTTTTCTGGGCGCGGTCGATGACAGCCATGCGCTCCCTGAGTTCGGTCATGCTGGTTTGGGCCTTCTGGGAGGTTTTCTCCAGGCTCTCGCCCACCCTCCGGCTCACGTCGGCAAGCCGTTCATCCAGACGCTTCTGCGCCATATCTTGAGTGTCAGCCAACTGGCCGAGACGCCCGACAAGCTCGGCCTGGGCGGTGACCAGCTTTGCTAAATTAGTTTTCTCGGCACTTCTTCCGCGCCGCATGATCAGATAGATTGCCAGCACCACCACCAGCGTGAACGCGGCAAATAGCAAAATGACCTGAGTTGTACCCACCTATTCTTCCTTTGAAAAAACCACCACAATTACTTGCAAGCGGGCATTATATTATGGCTGGTGAAGGGAAGTTACCTAAACTTTATGCCACAAGGACAATGACTGCGTATTTCCCCTCCACTGTAATTTCTGATACCTCAATCTCCGATATCTCGCGCCGTTCTTTTTTGCTACGCAGCGGCGCGTTCATGGCAGTGGCAGCGATGTCTTCAAGAGTTATCCCGGCCCAGGCTCTTACCGCTCCCTTTCCAGCCCTTTTCAATAGCCGCGAAAAATGGGTGATGCCAAGCTCCGCCGTGGCCGCCAATATGACGGCGCTGGATATTTCGCCCCGCCACTTCTTGGAACCCGGGGAGACCAGGGTTGCGGGTCTTCTTCGTACCGTCCAGGAATATGTAAATGGCTGCCGCTACCAGCCTGGCGCACGGAGCGAGACGTTTACCACGCCTTGGCGTCCGCCGCGCGCGCTCTTCCACGGCGAGGGTGATTGCCGGGACTTTGCGGTGGCGAAATATATACTGCTGCGCCGTTTCGGCCTTGCCCACCATGACTTGCGGCTCATCCTGCTTGACATGCCACCCACACGACGTCCTCGCCCGGAAAGACGGACGCAAACCGTGCTTGCCGTAAATCTTGGAGGAAAAGTGGGCATTCTCGACAATTTCCACGGCCATGTTCTACCCCATAAACGGATGCTGGGGTGCTGTCCTCTCTGGTCCTTAAACCGCTACGGGCTATGGCGTCACCTAGGCTGAATCATCAGGTTTCTCAAGAGCTTCCCCGGCTTCCTTCCCGGTGAAGGGCTTGACGGTAAGAAAGCTGCAGCATAACTAGAATATGTGGATCCTGTTTAATAACGGTATTTTTTATGGCCAAGCTGGATATCATCACCGCGCCCGACCCGCGCCTGAAAGTAAAATCCACCCCCGTCGAGAGGGTGGACGACGGAGTGCGCCGACTTATGGACGACCTTTTTGAGACCACATGCGCCGCCTATAATGGTGTCGGCTTGGCCGCGCCCCAAGTGGGCGTGGCAAGACGGGTCCTGGCGATTGATCTTTCCCTAGGGGAGGAAACGCCAAACCCCCTATATGTAGCCAATCCAAAGATCATCTGGTCTTCCGAGGAGTTTCTCTCTGCCAAGGAAAGCTGCCTTTCAAT
>MPLX02317684.1_pt1 | contig 13847 bp, 12 predicted proteins | sample 1617341 | NCBI WGS metagenome assembly MPLX02 (sample SAMN05944804, study PRJNA350692) | marine metagenome | biome: marine; feature: ODZ; material: water; isolation source: 120 m water sample filtered on 0.2 um supor filter | place: Pacific Ocean | collected 2012-04-08 | depth 120m m | reverse complement strand
GGCATCGCCACAGGCAAACCGGCTGAAGGGTCCACGCAAGGGCTTGCTGCCCCGTGGGTAATAGTTCACAAGATCCCTGGGATCCCAGCAGGCATGGGTGACATTGCAGCGGCCACCACCACTGATCCGCACCTTGGCCAGGAGCTCAGCAGTGGCTTCGAGCACAAGCACGGAGGCAAGGCCTGATTCCGCCGCTGCAATTGCAGCCATCAAGCCGGCAGGGCCACCGCCGATGACGATCAGATCAGTGATCGGAAGAGAACGTGAGAGCAATGCCGTTATTGCAATAGCGCTTGCCGGTGGGCCTTGGGCCGTCATTGAAGACATGGCCCTGATGACCGCCACAGCGTCGGCAGTGATACTCCGTGCGCGGAAGAATCAATTTGAAATCCAGCTTTGTGCGAATGGCTTCTGGCAATGGTTGCCAGAAGCTTGGCCAACCCGTTCCACTGTCGTATTTGCAGCTAGAGGAGAACAGGGGCAGATCACAACCGGCGCAGTGATACTGACCCGTGCCTTTCTCCTTGTTTAAAGGGCTGCTGAAGGGTCGTTCGGTGCCTTGCTCTCGAAGCACCCGATAGACCTGCGGCGACAGTCGCTGTCGCCATTGTTGATTGCTGAGGGACCAATCCGAATCTTCAGCCCTGGCTGCGGCGCTGGCCATTCGGGGACGCCATGAGATTCCAAAAACCCCTGCCATCGCAGCAAGGAGCATGGAACGACGGCTTAAAAGCAACGCAGGTCTAGGCATCGAATGGAGAAGAACAGAGCAATGGTTCTAAATCAGATCTGATTCTCGCTGCTGGCAGCATGGGTGAATGAAGAGCTGTCTCTGAATCCCGTAATGGCTGATGGCGCCTATCGGTTCAGCGTGGCTCCAATGCTCGATTGCACGGACCGTCATTTCAGAGTGCTGATGCGACAGATCAGCCGCAGAGCCCTGCTTTACACAGAGATGGTGGTGGCCCAGGCACTCCATCACAGCAAACGGCGCCAGCGGCTGCTGGATTTCGATCCCATTGAACATCCCATTGCCCTTCAGGTAGGCGGCGATGATCCAATCCTGCTTGCAGAAGCCGCACGCCTGGCCGACGCCTGGGGTTATGACGAAATCAACCTCAACCTTGGCTGCCCGAGCCCAAGGGTGAAAGCAGGCAACTTCGGGGCCTGCTTGATGGCTCAACCGCAGCTCGTGGCTCGCTGTGTTGAGGCCATGACCCGGGCCAGCCCCTTACCCGTGACCGTGAAACACCGTGTGGGAATTGATGATCTCGACAATGACGAACTGCTGATGGCCTTTGTCGATCAACTCGCAGCAGCAGGAACCAGACGCTTTGCCGTTCACGCACGCAAAGCATGGCTTGAGGGGATGGACCCCAAACAGAACAGAACCCTGCCACCGCTTCAGCCCGATCGCGTGGCCCGACTCAAACAACAGCGCCCCCAACTGATCATCGAAATCAATGGCGGCCTGCTGACACCAGGCGATTGCGAGAGGGCACTGCAGATCTGTGATGGTGCCATGGTTGGCAGGGCTGCCTACAACCACCCTCTCCGCTGGCAATCCATGGATGAACGGATCTATGGAGAAAAGGCCCGCTCAGTCAAAGCTTCAGCAGTCGTGAAAGGGTTGATCCCACACACCCAAATGCATCTGCGTGATGGCGGACGGATCTGGGACGTCTGCCGACATCTCTTGCAACTGGTGGAAGGGGTGCCTGGCGCCCGAGGCTGGCGCCGAAATCTTGGCATCAACGCCCAGAAAGCCAATGCTGATCTGAATGTGATGGAAAACGCAGCCCGACAACTTGAAGAAGCCGGACTGTAAAAACCACTCAGCCTTCTGCCCCGCCGTAATCGCCATAATCTCCGCCACCACCGGCGCCACCAGGGGCGTCGCTGCCACTGGAAGACGCAGCATCACCAGTCCCTGAAGAGGTGCTGCGCCGCCGTCTGCTGCGACCTTCATCATAGGCACTGGATTCTGATGAAGAGGATCCGCCGTAACTGCGATCCTCCCAACCTCGGGCGCCTGAAGGGCGCTCTCCACCTGCGTCAGAAGCGCCACCACCGCCGCCGCCGTAGCCACCACCACCGCCGCCGCCTCTGCGAGGAGCGCTGCCGCGGGGTTCAGCCTTATTGATTCGCAGTGGACGGCCCATCAGTTCGGCACCCTGAAGAGCCTCAATCGCGGCGTCTTCACTGGCTTCATCAACCATCTCGATAAAAGCGAATCCTCTTTTGCGACCGGTGTCGCGTTCCAAGGGCAGGGCACAGTTGGAGACTTCTCCAAACGGTGCGAATAGTTCTGAAACGTCTTCCTTCTCAGCGCGGAAGGGCAAATTGCCGACGAAGATACTCACTTTGCTTGTGGACCGGTGGAAAATTGAACCAATGGGGCCAGAGGTCACCATCTAATGATGATTCTGAATGAATCAGATCAACCCTGGCAGCGTCAGCGTAGACCGGCTGCGTCATTTCGCTCAGGTCTTCGATCACCGAGCTTGTGTCGCCAGTGCTGCAACTGTTGCTCGACCCGTTCAAAACCTGTTCCACCCTCACTAATTCGAGCTGCCACCACTTGACGTGGAGCCAAGGCATCATGAAGATCTTCAGCAATGCAAGGGTGGAATTGCTGCCAATCGCTGCAGCTGAGGTCTCTGAGCAGAACACCCTGTTCAAGACAATGCTTCACCACGGCACCCACCAGCTGGTAAGCCTCCCGAAAGGGAACACCCTTGGCGACAAGGTAATCAGCCACATCCGTGGCATTGGAAAAATCTGATTCAACCGCACGTTCAAGCCTGTCGGGACGAAACTCAATCCCTTCCTCCAAAAGAATTGACATCGCTTCCAGGCAATCCCTGGTGGTGCTCACAACGTCAAAAAGAGCCTGCTTGTCCTCCTGAAAATCCTTGTTGTAAGCCAGCGGCAAACCCTTGATCATCGTCAACAAGCCCTGAAGATGACCGAAGACACGCCCACACTTACCGCGCACCAGCTCCGGAACATCGGGATTCTTCTTCTGAGGCATCAGGCTGCTGCCTGTTGCACAGCGATCCGTGAGACGAACAAAGGAAAACTCTTCTGATGCCCAGAAAATCACCTCTTCAGCAAGACGACTGAGGTGAGCCATCACCAGAGACGCTGCAGCACTGAACTCCACAGCGAAGTCTCGATCACTGACAGCATCAAGACTGTTTGCATAAATCCCTTCAAAGCCGAGTTCTGAAGACGTTTGTCGTCGATCAATGGGGACCGGTGTGCCAGCAAGAGCTGCAGCCCCAAGCGGTGACACATTGATGCGGCGACGCACATCCTGAAGACGCTCTCGATCCCTTTGCAGCATCTCCACATAGGCCAGCAGATGATGGGCCAGGCAAAGGGGCTGAGCCCGCTGCAGATGGGTGTAACCGGGGATCAATGTCTGCCGGTGCTGTTCTGCCTGGCCCAGAAGTGCGAGCTGAGATCGCTCAACTTGACCGTCCAACTCATCCAGCCGACGGCGCAACCACAGACGCAGATCAGTGCCCACCTGATCATTGCGACTCCGACCGGTATGAAGCTTCTTGCCCACAGGACCGAGCAGGGCAATCAAACGACGTTCAACGGCGAAATGAACATCTTCATCGGCAAGCCCAGGCTGAAAAGCACCAGCCGCAGCTTCTGCACGGATCTTTTCAAGACCCTGCTCAAGCTGAAGGGCTTCCTCAACACTGATCACACCACAACCACCGAGCATGCGTGCATGGGCAATCGACCCATCCAGGTCTTCCTGAAGCAGGGTGATGTCGAATCCAATGGAAGCATTGAACCTCTCAATGGCCGGATGCAGACCCTGCTCGAAACGATCACTCCAGGCTTCGGCCGAACCACCTGTCACCCCTACAGCCATGTCTGCAGCCTCAGTCTTTGCATAGCTTGTCAGGCCACAGCTTCTCAGGCAGGTGAACGGCTGACGGAAGGGAGCATCACCTGTTCATGCACTTTCAGAACCACCATCGAAGCGTCATCTTCCAACTGCCGATCTGCACCAACAAAGCGATCAAGACGGCTGAACAGATCATCAAGAATTCCCTGGGATCCGAGTCCACTGCGACAGGCACCCTCCAGGACGCGAATCAAGCGCGCTTCATCAAAACGTTCTCCGGTGATTCCAGGAGCTTCGGTCACACCATCGGTGTAATAGAGAAGAACATCTCCAGGCTCAAGAGACACCTCTCCGCAGCCGTAGTCAGCTTCAGGCTGAAGACCGATCAATAATCCTGGCGCATCCAGACGATGGATCGATCGTTGCTGTGCTTTCCAGATCAAGGGAGGATTATGGGCCGCATTGGCATAACGAAGCCGACGCGTCCGCGGGTCATAGTCGGAATAAAAGAGGGTCACAAAGCGATGGGAATGGGCCAGATCCTCCTGGGCCAATTGGTTCAGATCATGGAGAATCCGATCCGGTGGCAGGCCACTGAGAACTTCGGCCCGGAGCATTCCACGCAGCAGTGTCATCAACAGACCGGCAGGCACTCCCTTGCCCATCACATCGCCCATCACCAGCGCCCAGCGACCCCGCTCCCTGCGGCGACCGATCAATTCAGGGCGTGTGGGGATGAAATCGTAGTAATCACCACCAACCTGAAAAGCCGGCCTACAGCGAGCCGCCAATTCCACACCTTCGATCAGCGGACAATGGTCCGGTAAAAGCTGAGCCTGAATTTCTGCACCAATACTCAACTGACGATCCACCCGTTCATGGCGACGCGTTTCCCTGAGCAACAGATCGTTCTCAATGGCAACGGCTGTGAGATCCGCAACCAGCTGAAGATGGCGGCGATGCACCTCACTCCAATTGAGAGCCCCCTGCAGATCAAAGACATAAAGACGGCCTCGCTGACGCCCCCTGGCCACAATCGATGTGGAAACCATTCCAGCCCGAGGCAGATGGCGCTGCACCATCCGATCGAGAGAAAGCAGTTGAGCCTCTTCCGTGGCGAACCCGGATGCCATTCCAGGTTCGAAAGCTGCCAGTTGTCTCAATAATTCCTGACAGGCATCATCGGGAACGGCCTGCAGCTGATCTCGCCATAGACGGCCGTCCATCTGAAACGGAACCAGAACAGCACCCTCAACCCCTAAAAGACGGGAAGCCACAACGGGAACCAGCTCGAGGAAGCGATGCAGATTGGTAAAGCTGCGCAGAGCAAAGCCAAGGGATACCAAAAGGTCCTGATTGCAACGCTGCTCAAGGGAGAGGCTCTCGAGCAGTTGCCGGAAAGAAGATATCGACGTCGGAGACTGAGGAGATCTTCGGGATGGAGGGGAGGGATGTCGCCCCGGTGGCTTACTGCTGCTCAGGGCATGGCCACGAAAGGGTCGTTAAGTTAGCAAGTTCACAAGTTCTTGATCACCAAAAGGCTTCAACGGGTTGCGAGCAAGGCCTCAATGAACTCAAAACTGTTGAAAGGTCTGAGATCACGAATGCCTTCTCCGGCTCCAACAAAGCGAATCGGTAATTTCGCTTCCGATGACACGGCCAGGGCAACCCCACCCCGGGAGGTGCCATCCAGCTTGGTGATCACAACTCCGGTAAGACCAGCCGCCTTGCCGAAGGCCATGGCCTGTCTGAGGCCATTCTGTCCCTGACTGGCATCAAGGACCAATAAAGATTCAACCTTCGCCTCTGGTGCCAAACGCTCAATAATTCGACGAACCTTCTGGAGTTCCTCCATCAGGTTGTGCTTGGTCTGCAGACGGCCGGCTGTGTCTACAAGCACCAGATCCGTATTCCTGGAGCGCGCTGCACCAATAGCATCAAACACAACTGCAGCCGGATCAGCATTGGCGGTTGGGTTCGCCACAACTGGCACATCACTGCGATCACCCCAGACCTGAACCTGCTGAACCGCCGCGGCCCTGAAGGTATCTGCCGCGGCAATCAGTGCGGAATAACCGCTGCGAACAGCAAGATTGGCAAGTTTGCCGAGGGTGGTGGTCTTGCCGACCCCATTCACTCCCACCATCAACCAAACATTCAGGCGCCCACGCTCGGGAGCTAGAAGCTTCACACCACTGGCTTCAATCGGAGCATCGAGAAGATTGCAGAGCTGCTGCTTGAGGAAGCGAAGGCCTTCGGCTGGATCCACCACCTCTTCATTCATGCGCTTGCGCAGGGCATCAAGCACCTGATCTGTGGCCTCAACCCCTGCATCCGCTCTCAGCAGCATCGTTTCCAGATCATCAACAACTTCAGGGGTGAGTGGATCATCACCAAGCTTCTCAAGAAGCCCTGTGACAAAAGACTGTCGAGTCTTCTCAAGGCCCTGCCGCAGCCTGCCAAGCCAATCGATCTCCTCCAGGGAAACCTGACCAGCCTGACGCCCTTGCGCCGCCAGAACATCGGCAGACCACTGGAAGGTGTCATCAAAATCACCAAGCACTGGCTCGGCGGAATCCTGGGCCGATGGCTGTTGGGGAGATGGCTGTTGGGGAGATGTTGCAACGGCTGGCTCAGCAGCGGCGGCAACAACATCGGAGCCGATTAAAGCCGAAGTTTCAGTGGCCTCAGCCACAGTTTCAGTGGACCCAGGCTCACCGGTGGAAAAAGCTGATGACTCAGCAACTGAGGCTGATAGCTCCGGTTCGGGTTCGGCCTGTTCCTGCTCGCTCTGCTGCTTGGCTTTCAGGCGTGCATAGGCCTCTCGAGCCCACTCGAGGGGGTCTTCCTCTGCTGTTGCAGGGGCTTTAACTTCGCCAGCATCGGCAGGAGCATCTGCTGCCTCTATGGCTTCTGCCGATGACGTCCCAACTGGGTCCTGTTCAGGCCTGTCTGAACTGGGGAGCTCATCCGGCTCGGCTGCCATCGCCTTTTCACGGTCCTGGGGATCAACAGGCTGTGCTGATGATGCATCGCTGGTTTGGCGATTGAACCAGTCGTAAACCATCAGGACAGTGTGGCGGAGGAAGCATCTTGAAGCCGCCGCAAAACGCCATTGATCATGCGGCGCCCCTGATCATCGCTATAGCGGTGCGCAAGTTCCACCGCTTCATTACAGGCGACAGCGGCTGGAGTGTTCAAAGCGGTGAGATCCACAACAGCCAGTCTGAGAATGTCCCGATCAATTCGCGGCAATCGACTTAGGCGCCATCCCTCCATCACACGATCCAGGCGTGAATCGATGCTGCTGCGTTGTGCCAGAACCAGTTCAATCCTCTGCAAAGCACCGAGGCGGATCTGTTGCTGATCAGCGAGAGCAAGCAACCTTGGCAGTTCCAGACTGGCGGATAAACCATTGAGAACCCGTTCAGCCCCTGTCAGACAGCTCTGCAGATGCTCGCGGGCCTGAGGCAGAGGTTTGGAGTGAATGTCTGCATCCTGAATGTCACTGTCAAGCAACTGTTGCTGAGCCCTTTCAAGCTCTTCAGCACAGGAATCAAGATCCTCCCGCCAAAGCTGTGTGAGACCGTCAAGAGCCTTTTGAAGCAGGCTTTCCAGAGGGATCTCCTTGAGACCGGCAACATCTCCCTCAGGGATCTGTCCGAGAACAAGCAGGGCCAGTTCTCGCGCAAGTGATCTGGACTGCATGGTCAGGACAGAACAAGAAAGGGCAATGTGACGCGTGCCAGATGAACTTCAAGCCTGACTTGTGGAGGTGGACGCGGGGGGGTTGCTCGACGGCCGCAGCGATGAAATCAATCCGGAGAAACTGCGCTTGACAGGAGTCTCTCGTTCATCTGGATTGACAATTCCTGCGGAAATAATTGTTCGGAAGGCATCTTCCACAGAGATGTTCAGATCCTTAACCTCAGACTCTGGCACCAATGTGTACCAACCTGTCGTTGGATTTGGTGCTGTGGGAATGAAAATACTCAGCAGCGGTTGATCCAATTCAGCCTGTAGGGACGGCCCTACAAGACCTGTGACAAAGCCAACACTGAACAGACCCTCACGGGGGTATTCAACAAGCACAACCCTTCGGAAACGCTGGGAATTATCCCTGAGCAGTGTTTCCAGCAACTGCTTGAGGGTCTTGTATATCGATCCGGCTAGGGGAATACGCGAGAGCGTTCCCTCTCCGAACTCAAGCAGCCAGCGCCCAACAATATTGCGGGCCATCAAGCCGATCAGCAGGATGCCCAGCAATGGCACCGTGAGACCCAGGCCAAGATTGATCAGATCCTGAAACAGTGGATTGAGCGTGATGAATGGGTTGAACTGCTTCGGTATGGAAGTCAGCAAGGCCAGGACAAAACGACTAATCGTTGTCACCAACCAGATGGTGGTGGCCAAAGGAATGACCACCAGTAGACCTGCAATCAGATCGTTCTTGAGATCCTGCTGAAGCCTGGAGGACAGCGGCAGATCAGTTGTGGAGTTGGACTGCACCAAGTCGCGTCCGTTGCCTTTGGCCGACGTGTTCAACCAACCTAACCAGCTGAGCGCACTCCGACGACTCTTTCAGAGCACTGAGGTGAACGCCAGCAACACAAAAGCAACCGCAAGCACCACTGCCGTGAGGGTTCCACCGAAGAAACGTTGACTGGCTGCAAGATTGCGCTGCTTCTCAACCCGTTGAATCTGGTCATCCATCTGACCAAGTTGGCGATCGATGAATTGCTGTGCCGCCTTCTGCTTGTCTTCATCAGAGGCACCCGCCGGCAACTGACCGGCCTGGGCAAGCTGCTCACCAAGCATCTGCACCGCTTCAGGATTCTTGCCCTGTTGACGCGCCATCTCCAGCTGGTCACGTTTCTGTTGAAGACCCTGATCAGCCTCGCCAGAAAGGGTCTGATTACCAGTTATCGCAATGGGTATGACTGCAATCATCAGCACCGCCAACAGTGCTGAAAGTCCACAGACAAGCCAGCGGATCAACGATTTTTCCTGCCCAGGCTGATCAAGTCTGGAACCGATGAGCATCAACAACAGACCGACGAAGGCCATCGGGGCCTGGTTGACAAGCCTTTCAATGACAAGTTGCTGATAAACCTGATCACTCCAGTCACTGCCGGTGAGCAGAACAGCGATCTGCAGAAACAGCAGAATGATCAGGGTTAACCCCAGCCATCTCAACAGAGATGACAAACGACTGCTCGACTTGGATCCCATATCTCTCGTGGGCACGGCAACATGCCTAAAGGCGTCCAATTTTAAGGTCGTTTGAATTGAGAGCAATCGCGACCCGGGATCAACTCAGCCTGGAGCTGAAAAAACAAGCCCAGCGGGAGGGCTTTAACCCTGTTGGCATTGCCAGAATCCCGGGAAGTCATCGCCTCCAACTGCGCACAGCAGCTCTGCAGCGCTGGTTGCAGGCCGGTCATCAGGCTGACATGAACTGGATGGCTGCACCGCGTCGCCAAAACACCGAGTTGCTGCTTGAGGGTGTGAGCAGTTTGTTGGCGGTGGGGCTGAATTACTACGTCGATCTTGAACGGGAACCCCAAAGCCTTGCCGTGGCCCGCTTCGCATGGGGTCGCGATTACCACAGGGTGATCAGGAAAAGATTGCAGCGACTCGGTCGCTGGCTGCAAGAGCAGCGCCCTGACTGTCGCTGGAAGGTCTGTGTCGATGCTGATCCTTTGCTGGACAAGGCCTGGGCAGAGGAAGCCGGACTGGGCTGGATCGGCAAACACAGCAATCTGATCCACCGAACACGAGGCTCCTGGATGGTGCTCGGTCATTTGCTCTGCACCGAACCCCTCACCCCTGATCAAGCATCCAAACCTCTTTGCGGTTCCTGTCAGGCCTGTCTGGAAGCCTGTCCTACCCAGGCCATCAGCGAACCCTTTGTGGTCAACTCCCGTCGCTGCCTCGCTTATCACACGATCGAAAATCGCGATCAGCACCTCCCGGACGACATCAAAACGTCCATGGGAGCTTGGGTCGCCGGATGCGACATCTGCCAGGACGTCTGTCCATGGAATCAAGCAGAGCTACCGAGCAATGATGACCCTGATGTGCAACCAAGAGCCTGGATCCTGCAGCTGACTCGCGAGCAAGCCCTCTCCTGGGACGACAACACCTGGGATGAAAAGCTGCGGGGTTCAGCACTCAGACGCGTCAAACCATGGATGTGGCGCCGCAATGCAGTTGCGGCACAAGCAAAGAAGACCCTTAGCCTTGGCAGAACCTGAAAGCAGCGAATGGGATTGATCCAGCAGCGACGCAAGACATCCCGGCAATGGCTTGGCGCCATGCTGGGAGTCGCCGTTGCGCTGCATGGAGCACCTTCCCGTGCTCTTGTTCCCTACGTCTACATCCCAAGCCAAAAGGAACTTGAAGGGGCCAGTCTCGGGATCGGCAGAACTGCTGCACAACTACTGCAACTCGGCCAACCCAATGAAGCTGTTCGTCTGGCTGCCCTGGCCGTAAGGCTCCAACCAGATGATGAACGCCTCTGGTCTGTCCTGGCTGAAGCGCAATTGCGCAGCGATCAACTCGATGCAGCAGCAGAGTCTCTGGCCAGAGCCAAGCAGCTGAACCCCCAGAAAGCGGGCCTCTGGTTTGCTGAAGCCTCTCTTGCACTGCGGGACAACCGTGCGGCTGAAGCCGTGACGTTGCTTGATCAAGGGCTTCAACTCGACCCAAACAATGCGGGTGCCTATTTCGACCTGGGTAACGCACGGGTGATGCAATTGAAATTCAGACAGGCTCTGCAGGCCTTTGAAAAGGCCTCCTCATTGAAACCAAACTTCTGGGAAGCGCTCAACAATCAAGCCATCGTCCTGTTTGAAATGGGCAAATCAGCCAAGGCCATCGATCGCTGGCGAGAGGTGCTGGAAATCAAGCGCAATGCAGAACCGATGCTTGCCCTGGCAGCGGCCTTGAATCAGATCCAGCCAGGCAACCAGGAAGCTCGCCAGCTCGCCAGCAAAGCCCTGGCGGACGATCCCAATTACGTGTCCCCCAGTCACCAGAAAGAACAACTCTGGGGAAGCAAACTACGCTCCGCCACAAGAGAGTTGCTGAAAGATCCAGGGCTGCGGCCTGCCGTGGACAGAGCTGAAGCGAATGCGGCTACCAGGTGATCCAACTGAAATCAAAGCTGGTCTATTGGTAAGAGATCTGTAGGCTGATCGCTTCCTGCTTCTGATCTCCAACCTGGATGGCTGAGGAGCGCGTCCAACCGATTGCCCTGCATCAGGAGATGCAGCGCTCATACCTCGAATACGCCATGAGCGTGATCGTGGGACGAGCACTGCCTGATGCACGGGATGGTCTGAAACCCGTTCAGAGACGCATCCTTTATGCGATGCATGAACTGGGGCTGACCCCTGATCGGCCCTATCGGAAATGCGCCCGGGTGGTAGGTGATGTGCTCGGCAAATATCACCCCCATGGTGATCAGGCGGTCTACGACGCCTTGGTGAGGCTTGTTCAGACCTTTTCCAGCCGCCATCCCCTTCTGGATGGTCACGGCAATTTCGGCTCAGTGGATGATGATCCAGCTGCAGCAATGCGATACACCGAAACCCGGCTAGCGCCAATCGCCAACCAGGGAATGCTGGATGAGATTGGGGAAGACACGGTTGATTTCGCTGCAAATTTCGATGGTTCACAACAGGAACCAACTGTTCTTCCTGCCCAGCTTCCCTTTCTGCTGCTGAACGGATGTTCAGGAATCGCCGTGGGAATGGCGACAAGCATTCCGCCACACAATCTCGAAGAAGTGGTGAATGGCCTGATCACACTGGTGCGCAAGCCGGAATTAAGCGACGAAAAACTACTGGAAATCATTCCAGGACCTGATTTCCCAACCGGTGGAGAAGTTCTGATGGGGAGCGGGATCCGCGAAACCTATCTGCGCGGCCGGGGAAGCATTCCAATGCGGGGATGTGCCCATGTGGAGGAAGTTCACCCTGGCAAAGGTCGGCATCGACGCAATGCCGTAATCATCACAGAACTTCCCTACCAATTAAGCAAAGCTGGCTGGATCGAGAAGCTGGCTGATCTTGTCAATGATGGCAAGATTGGCGGCATCGCTGACATCCGAGACGAAAGTGATCGTGATGGCATGCGTATCGTGGTGGAGCTGCGCCGTGATGCAGAACCAGAAAAAGTTCTTGCTGATCTGCATCGCCGCACATCACTACAAAGCAATTTCGGCGCCATTCTTCTAGCGCTCGTTAATGGACAGCCGCAACAGCTTTCATTAAGGGAACTGCTGCAGACATTTCTCGACTATCGAGAAATCACCTTGATTCGACGCACGAGCCATGCTCTGCGAAAAACAGAAGACCGGCTCGAGGTGGTGGAGGGATTAATCACAGCACTGAACGCCCTTCAGGCCGTGATTGCGATGATTCAGGAAGCGAAGGATGCAGCAGCAGCGCGAGCAAGCCTGATGGTTCGACTGGAGATCAACGAACGCCAGGCGGATGCAGTTTTGGCGATGCCCCTGCGCAGACTGACAGGCCTGGAACAGGAAAGCCTCCGTAAGGAAGTTGAAGAGCTGAGACGGGAACGGGAACAACTTCAGCTTTTGCTGCAGGACCGTGACCGCCTTCTTGAAGCTCTGGTGGAGGAATTGCGTAACCTCAAGAAACGCTTTGGAACTCCCCGACGAACCCGACTTGTTGAAGGTGGAGATGACCTCGTTGCCGAACGTACAGCCAGCCAGAGGCCTAATGCTGAACTGCAACGTCAACAAGCCCTTGCAGCTCTGCCCAGTGATGGGCGTCTGTTGATTCAGGAGGACGGCCAGGTCAAAGTTGTGAGCCCTCAGGTGCTTGGACGTCTGCATCTCCATGAAGCCTGCTCCCTCGGGGATGAACCAGCACCTGCCCGTTTGATCCTGGCCATTGAACCCCCACCAAGACTGCTCGCGTTCACCACCAGCGGCCGAGTTGCACTTTTACGCTGGGAATTCGCTGGACAACAACCTGGAAACCTGGAACGCTTCCTACCTGGAGGACTGGAAGGAGAATCGATCGTTTCATTGCTGGCCATTCCAACTGAACAGAGTGCGGAGATCAAAAACTTGAGCCTCGGTTTATTAAGTACTGATGGAAGATTCAAGCGTTTGCCTCTTGAAGAAATCCTTGACCTATCAGGAAGGGCAGCGACAATCCTCAAACTAAAAGAATCTGTCTATTTACAATCAGCATTAATCTGTGAAGAAGAATCTGATGTAATTCTTATCAGCGATATTGGACGCGTACTCAGACTTCCCGTCAATGACGCCAATCTTCCTATCATGGGAAAATTAGCCCAAGGACCGATTGCAATGCGACTGCTGCCAGGGGAAACAATGATTGGAGCAATCTCCGTTGAACCAAAAAATCAAAGCAGCCTGCTCATGGCATCCAACAAAGGCGATATCGTCAGATTAACCGTTGATTCATTGCGTTTATGCAAACGAGGAGATCTTGGTGAGATTGGTTTTCCAATCAGTGATTCAGACTCCTCAACTGATCGGGTTGTTGATATCTGCAACGGTGATGTCCTAGCAGGACTGGTAACAAATCAAGGAAGACATGGAAGAATAGATGCCAATACAATTGATCCATCCACGCCCAATAATATCAACAAGACTTCGATAAAAATGAAAGAAGGAGAAAGCCTCAAAAAACTGGTTCCACTGATCTCCTGATCAAACAATTAGCAAGTTTTTTATACTTAACACGCTCAAGAAAACTGAGTACTCTCAACCCAATCTAGATAATCAGAAGTAACAGTGCCCGTCACATATTCTCCAGTGAAACAGGACATATCCAATTCGGTAATAGGGGTATCTTGTACGATAGCAGCCTTAAGATCATCAACCTTTTGATAGACCATATGATCTGCAGATAATTCATCTGAAATTTCATCAATTGATCGGCCATGAGCGATCAATTCAGCTCTTGTAGGC